>Ga0172365_10001005_pt1 | contig 19945 bp, 18 predicted proteins | sample LakKivSesite48cm_FD_114535 | JGI IMG/M metagenome (GOLD analysis project Ga0172365, IMG submission 114535) | Sediment microbial communities from Lake Kivu, Rwanda - Sediment site 48cm | ecosystem: Environmental > Aquatic > Freshwater > Lake > Sediment | place: Rwanda: Western Province, Lake... | reverse complement strand
CTTTTCCGGGGTGCCGATCGTCGCGGACAGCCCTATCATCTGGAACTCGTGCAACGTCGCTTCGCGCAGCCTCTCAAGCGCCAAAGCGAGCTGGCTTCCGCGCTTGTTGTCAGCCAACTCGTGGACTTCGTCGATCACGACCCACCTGACCGACTGGAGGTGGCGGCTTATGACCCAGCCGAAAAGAAGGGTCTGCAGGGTCTCGGGCGTGGTGATCAGAATGTCCGGTGGGCTTCGGGACTGCCGCGCCCTTTCCCTCGTGTCGGTGTCACCGTGCCTGACCGCCAGCTTCAGGTCCAGCTTGTTGCACCACCACTCCAGCCTCTCCAGCATGTCGCGGTTCAAAGCCCTTAAAGGCGTGATGTACAGGACCTTGATTCCCAGTTCGGTTCGGGGAGTCTGGACGAGCTGGCTGAGAATCGGAAGCATCGCGGCTTCCGTCTTGCCCGTCGCGGTGGGCGAAATGAGGAGGACGTTCTTCCCCTCGAGAATCTTGGGGATGACCTTTTGCTGGGGCTCTGTCGGAGCCTGGAAGTCCTTCTCCTCGAGCAACCTGCGTACGGGTCGGACAAGCATGTCGAAGACGTTCCCTTGCTCAGATTGCTCGTTCGACAAAGACACGGTCGACCTCAGAACGGAGAAGATAAGATTGCTCTCCGCTAAAAGCGTTTTGTGGGTCCTTCGTCAAATGTTGCACGATTTCATGACAAAAGATGCCGCAACAAGATTCAGCTGCTACAAAGAAAATCAACAAAAGGTCCATGCGCAATTAGTTTATACGCGTGACCGCTAAATTATGCTTTTGTCAGAGCTTCTGTTGATTGTTCCAAGTCGTTTTATGGTTTGATGCAATAATTAAAAATGATAATGTAAATTTTATATATGAAGTAAATAGTGAATACGAAGTAAATTGCCCTAGCAGTCTCCATTTCGGGTATTTAGGGAGCATTTCGGTTTGAAAATACTGATGGTCCTCTCCGACAGCCATTATCCGGACGACATCAGAGTGAGGAAAGAAGTTCGCGCGCTGTCGAACAAGGGCCACAGGGTCTCGGTCTTGGCTTATAAATGAAAAGGTCAGCTTTGGGCTGAAAACGCTGACGGCGTGGCAATCTTCAGGTACAGTTCCCCCTTCCATATGCATCTTGCCCTTTACAGGTACCTTATTTTTTTCCGCGTTGTCTTTTTGGCGAAAAAGTTGAACGTCGACGCACTTCACGTTCATGACCTGCCGTGCGCCTTGGCGTCGTGCCTTGCCGGGTTCGTATGCAGGAAACCCGTCGTTGTCGATTTGCATGAAGACTATGCGGACATGGTTGCGTTCAATGCGAAGGGCTTCAGGGGGTTGAAGAGGGCTGAGGGCATCTTTCTTTCCAGTATTTTGGGTTTTGAGGAGCGGGTCTGCTTGAGGTCGGCGAGGAAAGTCATCGTTGTGGTCGAGGAGTCCATTGACAGACTTGTTAAAATGGGCATACCTAGGCAAAAAAATGTTGTAGTTCAAAACACATCTGACCCCGAAGAGCTGAAAAATGTTCCCGACGGTTGCATCAATGCCAATGTACCTTCTGGGAGGTCCACGATTTCCTACGTTGGCGGATTCACGAGGCACCGAGGCCTAGACACATTAATCAGGGGGATGCCTTTGATCCTCAGGAAGATCCCTAATGCCCACCTTGTGCTTGTCGGCGATGGCGAGATGAAGATTGAACTTGTAAAACTATGTAACCGCCTGAACATAGACAGAAACGTGACTTTCACTGGCTGGGTACCCTTCGAGGAAGCGATGGACTACATTAAATCAAGCGACGTGTGCGCGATCCCCTACCATCGGACGAGGCAGACAAACAAGTCCTTCCCGCACAAGCTCGGCCAGTACATGTGCTTCGGGAAGCCCGTTCTCGTAAGCGACGTTGACTCCCTGAAAAGGATAGTGCACGAATCGAAGTGCGGGATCGTGTTCGAAGCCAGCAACCCGCGCGACTTGGCGGAGAAGCTGGTCGAAGCCGCGGAACAGGCGAGTTTGAAGGAGATGGGCGTGAACGCGAAGACCGCGGCAGAAACAGAGTTGAACTGGTCTAGAACGTCTGAAAGGCTTTGCGGATTGTACGACGAGCTGGAATCCACAAAACAAGAACCGCGTTTTCCAAAAATCCTTCGAGTTGCTGGATGATGGTCACTGAGGAAGAACTTCTTGACTGCATGTTGAGGCTGCACTCGTGGAGAGAGAAATACAATGGAGACAATATGGGTTTGGGCTTCGACGAGTATGCCCCTCGCCTAATGTGCCATTATCCCGAAGCCTACGCTCTCTGGGGAAGAGGTTACCTGACCTTGTATGGTCTTCTCGGTGAAAGAAGCTTCCTTGCTTGCGCTGAGGAATGCGCAGAATGGCTTATGAAAAATAAGAGTCCGCGGTACAAGAACTCGTCTTGGGGGTTGCCGTGGGAGTGGAACGGACGGACAAAAGATTATTCATATCTAAGTACAACCGCTTTCGCGGGTCTCCTCTTCGCTGAACTTTACATCGTCAGTAAGCGTCCCGAACATCTCAAGACAGCTGAAAGCGTTGCAGACTGGATGATGGAGGAAGACGGGTTAACCGAGGAAGACGGAGGCATATGGTTCAACTATTCCGACCATCCTAATCTCAGGTTGCCAGTTTACAATGCGGTGAGCCTCGCGTGCGGCTTCTTTTCGGAGCTCCATTCATGCTCGAACGTCGCCAAGTACGTAAAAATCGCTGCTGAGACCGCCAAGTACGTCATGAACCACCAAAACGGCGACGGCTCTTGGCATTACAGCCCAGCGAATCGTCAGGTTGACAACGTGCACGTGGGCTACACTCTCGAGGGTCTATCTGCGTACTTCAGGAACTCTGGCGACACGTCAACAAAACCTGTTCTCGAAAAAGGCGGACGATACCTGTGGTCCAACCTCTACGACGACAGCGGGCACGGGAAGGAGTACGCCGTGCGGAGCTCAGACGATTGGAGAGACCGTCTCAAAATGGCCCTTGGCGCGTTCGGGCTGCTGCGGGTTCCCGAAAGTAGGCTCTGGGGGTACGCTGCGGCGATACGGTCTTTTTCTCTTTTGAGCAATGTTGATGCGCGTTTCTTGGATTATTCCCTGAGAATATTTAGTTACGTTAAGAAAGGGTTGGCTTCGAAGGACGGATACTACTGTTTCAGGTCGAATGACGCGTCCTGTTTCGTAAGGCATGAATCACACCTTTTTGATTCGCTTGGCAGAACCTGCGTTGAACTGAGAAAACTTAAGGGCGGATGAAGTGGACCGTGTCACGTCTAGCTAAAAACCTAGTGGCTGATACGGCTAAGGCCTTCATTCCGTTCCCGTACTTCAGGGGGGCACGGTTCGCGAAGGCTTACGGGTTAGTCTCGAGGACCCAGTACTATCCCGCCGAGAAGCTCCGAGAATTTCAGGAACAGAAACTCGCGTCCTTGGTTAAGCACGCGTACAAGAACATGCCATACTATAAGCGGCTTTTCGAAAAGAACGGTCTTTTGCCTTCCGACGTTCGCTCAATCGAAGATTTACGGAAGCTTCCTTTTTTGATGAAGGACGAGGTTCGCAGGTCCTCACGCCTTCTTTGCGCAAGAAACATGCGGCGTTATTTCCCTGTGCCCATCGAAACGGGCGGGACGACGGGGAAGCCTCTACGAATTTATGGCGACGCGCGTCATCTCGACTGGCACATAGCCGTCGTCTGGAGGTACAGGAACTGGGCCGGCTTCAGCTATGGCGACAGGTGGGTCGAGATGCGGTACAGGTTCAGCGACCTTGACCAAAGAACGCGGCTGGGTGTCCATTATTCAGTTAAAGGGAACACTCTTTACCTGTCCTCTTTTCATCTGAGCCAAAAGACTTTGCTAGATTATATTAAATTGTTGAAGAAGTTCAGACCCAAGGCCCTGTACGGGTTTCCTTCGATGCTTTACGTCCTCGCGCGGTATATTCTCTCTCACGAACTAAAAGTTGATGTCAACATAATTTTCACGTCTTCCGAGACGCTGTTCAGCTGGCAGAGAGAAGCCATAGAAAAGGCTTTTTCGTGCAAGGTCTTCGACTTCTACGGCTCTAACGAGGGCGTGATTTCCGCTGCCCAGTGCCCCGAGGGTAGCTACCACGTTGACTGCGAGGTGGGGATACTGGAAGTTGTGGACAACGAGGGAAAGGCCGTTGACACGGGTAACGTTGGCTTCGTGGTCGCGACCGGTCTCCACCACTACGCGATGCCGCTGATCAGGTACAGGCTGGGAGACCTCGTGAGGCTTTCGAAAAGCCCTTGCTGCTGTGGGAAGACCCTTCCCGTCATCGAGAGCATCGAAGGTAGAACGGACGACGCGGTCGTTACGGGCGACGGGAGGCTTGTTGGGAGGCTCGACGAGGCTTTCCACCTTAGCTACGGCATAAGGGAAACCCAGATAATTCAGAAAGAAGTGGGAAAAATCGTGGTGAAGGTGGTACAAGACGACGGTTTCTCGTTACGCGACGTTAAGGTCCTCGACGACGAGTTGAAAAAGAGGTTGGGAGCCAGCACCGTGATAGATTACGAATACGTCGAAAGTATTCCGAGGACTGCGATGGGGAAATACAAGTTCGTAGTCTCCGAAGTCGCCAGCAAGCACCTAAACGAAATCGTGGCCTGAAGAAAATGATGGCTTCATTTTCGTGTTGCTCAGTATTTTTTTGGTAGGTAAAAGTGGTAAAGGCGTCATATAATCGGTTAATGAATAATATTATGAACCAGCACTTCAATGTACCAGTAGCATAGGAGACCATGACGACCAGAGGATCGTGGGAAATGGGAGCACTTGACCTCATTGTTGGCGGCGTTCGAGCTCGGCTGATGAAGAGGCGGTCAACTTCTGGCTCTCGCCCTAACGCAGACGAGATAACGGAGAACGTGTGGGTCGGTGGAGTGAACAGCCCCGAACTGGTCGCCAAACAGGATTTTGGCGTCGTCATCGACCTTAGGGAGACCGCAGATTCAAGATATGTAGATTTTCTCAAGGCCCATGGTATAGAATACGTGAATTTTAAGATTCCAGACCGTTACGGTGCCTCGCCTGAGGCTCTGTCGCAGATCGTGGCATTGATTGGCGAAGAAGTTGGCAAGGGAAAAAAGGTTCTGGTTCACTGCAATCTTGGGCGTGGGAGGTCCGCGCTTGCCGTCGCAGCGTATCTTGTAAGCCAAGGATTGTTGCCTGAAGACGCGATGAAGAAAATTAGGGGAAGGAGGAACGTCGCGTACATGAATGGGAGGCAAAGGCGGTCTTTGTCAAATTATGCGAGTGCTCTTTCTGCGTCGTCCAGAAAGAATCCGTAACAATTTCCGAGACGTCCAGCGAGCCTAATATATATGTGGGTTCAGTCGTCTCTTTCTGAGGGAATCTTTGTCCATGAGTGCGAAGGGAGAAAGCGCCAGGGAAAATCGTGTCCTGGTTACTGGTGGCGCCGGCTTCATCGGCAGCCATCTTGTTGACAAGTTGATGGGGAAAAAGAATCGCACACGTATTTTTGACAACCTAAGTAATGGCACCACCGAAAATTTTAAACGATGGACTGGCAACCGCGGATTCGAGTTCGTCGAGGGCGACCTTCTGGATAGGCAAAGCACCGAAAGGGCGGTTGAGGGCTGTGAAGCCATCTTTCATCTTGCAGCCAACCCAGAAGTCAGGCTGAGCTCGGTTTCGCCGGGCATTCACTTCGAGCAGAACGTGGTGGCAACCTACAACCTGCTGGAAGCTGCAAGAAAATCTGGAGGTATAGAATCATTTACTTTCACATCTTCCTCCACCGTTTACGGAGACGCAACCGAGATTCCCACGCCAGAGGATTATGCGCCGTTGGAGCCAATCTCCGTCTACGGCGCGTCGAAGCTGGCTTCGGAAGCCCTGATTACGGCTTACGCCCACACTTACGGCTTCAGCGTGGTAATCTACAGGCTAGCCAACATCATAGGGTCAAGAAGCGGGCACGGCGTCATACACGACTTCATCGAGAAGCTGCGCTGCAACCCTAGGGAGCTCGAGATTCTCGGGGACGGGACGCAGGCCAAGTCTTACCTTCACGTCAGCGACTGCGTTGAGGCGATGCTTTTAGGCTGCGCGAAGGGGGGTCGCCGCGTCGAGGTTTACAATTTGGGCTCAGATGACAGGGTTGACGTTGGCTTCATAGCCCGTGCCGTCGTCGAGGGGATGGGCTTAGGAGATGTGACTTTCCGCTTCACGGGAGGCATCAACGGTGGAAGGGGATGGAAGGGTGACGTGAAACAAATGCTTCTCGCCGTTGACAGAATTGAGTCTTTGGGCTGGAAGCCCAAATTGAACAGCTCCGAGGCTGTCACGAAAACTGTAAAGGAATTATTAAGGGAAGAAGCATAATTTTCCCATTTCTTCAACAAACATAATCGTAATAGATATTTTGGGCGAATAGGTAGAAACGGTATTCCCCTTTCATAACGATTATACGAACATGGCGACCAATAGAAAAAGAGGCAAAATGAGCCAAAAAATGCTCGCATCTAAGGTTGCCGCAGTACTCGTTATAGTTTCAGCTGTGCTGTACTTTTATGGCGACTATTGGCTAGGCATTCTCACAGCGCGACCTGACTTCCAGCTGTCAGTTGACCCAAACACAATACAACTCGGTTACATTGGGAGCTCGAACACGACTGTCATCACGGTTAAGTCGATAAACGGCTTCGACTCGAACGTGACACTTGACATCAAGCCAGTTTCCGGCGTCTCAGGCGTCAGATTCACGCTTGACCCTTCAGAGTTCCGTTTGTCAGTCAACGAAGAGGTTAAGTGTGCGCTGAGAATTGAGGCGACGTCTTTCATGGTGATTGGGCAGTACTCCATTGATGTATACGGAGTTTCGGGCAATTTGACACGGTCCATCCGCATTACGATTGAGGTTTCATATTGAAATTTTGCATGCCAAAGCTGCATACCCCTTTTTAAGTAACCGCTTCTACTATGAAACTGGGATTCGTGACAGCTGAGTTGAGGTGTCGTTGTGGCTGAGAAACCGATTGTTGAGGAAATTTGCAAGGTACTGAAAAAGACGAACGCCGTGGACTTCGGAGCCTACAAGCTTTCAAACGGCAAAATCACCCCCTACTATGTCGACCTCAGGGTCATCCCCAGCTTCCCGGACGCGTTTAAGGCGGTTTCAGATATACTAACAAGCACAGTGGAAAGGGACATAGACATAAACGATTTCGATAGGATAGCAGGCATCCCCATAGCCGGAACCCCGTTCGCGGCTCTGCTGGCCTTCAGGCTGAACAAGCCGTTTCTTCACACTCGGCAGAACCTGAAGCTCCAAGGCAGAGAACGCAGGGTTGAAGGGGTTCTGCTGCCGGGCGACCGCGTCCTGCTGGTCGACGACCTTGTCACGACTGGCCAGAGCCTGCTGAAGGCAGCATCAGCCATAAGAGCGGAGGGCGGGGTGGTTTCGGACGCCTTCGTTCTTCTTGACAGGGAGGAAGGGGGGCGCGAGAAGCTCGCCAAGGACGGCATCAACCTCCACAGCGTGCTAATGATGGGGGAGGCTGCGAGGATGCTTTACGAGCTGAGCGTCATCGACGAGGAGCAGCTGGACATAATCCTGAAGCAGATAAAGAAAGGATAGAGCCTCATACTCGTGAATATTGCATATTTTTCGTAGATTTCAGGACTCACGCAGTTGCAGCTTCAATTTGAATTAATTTAGTTATGCTCCACATTTTTCGAGTAATTCCTTAAAAGGAAGAACCCTATTTTAGTATCGGCTTCGAGAGGACTCCCTCCCAATGTTGGTCCGCGAGATAATACTGGAGAATTTCATGTCCTACGAGTACGCGAGAATCCCGCTCAGGCAGGGAGTCAACCTCATCTGCGGACCCAACGGCGCAGGGAAGAGTTCAATTCTCCTCGGAATCTCCGTGGCTCTGGGGCAGTCTAACACCGAGCGGTCCAAGAGGCTGAGCGACCTCATCAGGCGGGGCAAGGACGTAGGCCGCGTCACCATTGTTCTGGACAACTCAATGCAAAATGGTAGGCGTCCTGTCTTGAGGGTCAGGAAGGACCAGATTTACCTGACGAGGGTGCTCAGGAAGGACGGGAAGTACTGGTTCGAGGTCGACGGCGTCCACGCGACGAAGGCCGACGTGCTGAGGCTTCTATCGCACTTCGACGTGGACCCGGAAAACATGCTCATCATCATGCACCAGGACATGGCTGAGCAGTTCATCGTGCTTTCGCCGCAGGAGAAGCTCAAGCTCGTTGAGGCGGCGGCCGGGCTCGAGCCCTACAGGAGGAACGTTCTGGAGGCTCAGAGGAAGCTCAGCCGCATCGTGAGCCAAGAAGAGTCATTGACGAAGATGCTCGAGTCGGCGGAGCAGACCCTCAACTACTGGCGCGAGCAGTACGACCGCTTCCAAGAGAAGAAGCAGCTGATACTCAAGAAGCGGTTCCTCGACCGCGAGCTCGCTTGGGCAGAAGTTACGAAGAGGCAGCAGGCCGTTTCCGACCTTGAAAGGAGACTCAACGAGCGAAGGAGCCAGATCGAGAAGATTGACGAAGGGATGCGACTCTCCGAAGGCGAGATAGGTAAGCTCCAAGAGGAAACGAAAACCGAAAAGAGCAATCTGCAGAGCCTCTTCGAGGAAAGGCTGACTCTCGAAGTAGAGAAAGCTCGGCACGAATTCAACGTTCAGAACGCGAAAAACAATCTGGGGGACTTCCGAGACTGGCTTGAGCAAGGCCAGAAGGAGGCGAAAACCATTCTTAACGCGGTGCTCGAAATCCAGAACGGGTTTAGGGGTGCGATTCCGCAGTCTCTTAAGGGTCAGATATCTGAACTAAGGAACGCGTCTGAAGAGTTGAGCAACTTGCCAAAAACGCTTGAAACCAAGGTTGAAAGCTTGGAAGCTGAAGCCAACAGTTCAGCCCAGCAGATTACGGGTTTGGACTCCCAAATATCCGGGGTTAAAGACAAGACGAGGGAGGCTGACCAGAAATCCGAGGCCTTGGGGAGCCAGTTGCTCGAGAAGAAGATTGGCTTGGCGTTACTTGATTATCAGAGGAAGGAGATTTCGAAGGAGCTCGTGGAGGTCGAGCGGACCCTGAAGGTGCTGCAGACCGATTTGGAGGGTGCGACCAAGAGGGCTGAGGAGATGGGCGCTCGCATCGTGGCTCTGAGGGGCGTTGACGACGTGCTGGACGAGATTCGGGCGGTCGACGGTCGCTTGGCTGCGATGGGCGACGTGTCCCCCGAGATCGAGCGCATGTACGAGTCCTACTCTAATCTTTACTTGGAGCTGAAGGAGAAAGCCCGCATCGCCGCCGAGAACCGCGAAAAAGTGTTGGAGGAGATCAAGACGCGGATGGACGCCTGGCGGACCGTGATACGCAGCCTCCTGAACCACGTGAGCCTCGAGTACCAGCGGGTCCTCTCCTTCGCGATGGCGACGGGCGACGTTCGACTGCTGAACGACAACGACATCGAGGCGACGGGCATCGACATCCTCGTCGGCTTCAAGGGCTCACAGCCACTTACACTTAACATTTATTCGCAAAGCGGCGGGGAAAGAAGCACCGCGGTCATGTCGTTCCTACTCGCGCTTCAGCAGAGGGTCAGGTCCCCGTTCCGGGCAGTCGACGAGTACGACATCCACATGGACCCCAAGAACCGAGAGGTCATCGCCAACCTCCTCATCACGGCGGTCGAGGGCAGCACAGGGCAGTACCTCGCAATCACGCCCAACCAGATGTACTATGAGGGCAAGGAGCTGCACGTCATCATGATCCAGAACATCGAGGGCACCTCTCTGGTTAGGGAGGTTTCCTAATGGCAACTGCCAAAAAAACGGAGCCTCCCGGTAGGGAGGAGCTGAGGAGGATAATCGAGACCTGCCTTTCCGTCGAGGCGAAGGGGCTGAACCCGTTCCTGGTCAACGTGGACGACCTCGTCTCCATCATCAAGCAGTTCTTCCCGAATTGGAGCGACCCCGATGAGCTCTGCCTCGACGCCGAAGCGCTCAACCAGATTGCGTCGGTCATCAAGATGCAGAGCGAGTGGATCAAGCACCGCGCAACCTCACTCTACAGGGATCCGTTCTTGGTCGAGGAGAAGCTCCGCAGCCTGCCGATTGAGACCATTGCAGCCGTCTTCGACGAGGCTTGGCACCCGCTTGTCGAGCTCGAGCAGGTGACAATGGGCAGCCTGGAGGCAGCTTTAGCGTACTGGACCGGGCTCACGCCCCTTGACGAGAGATGGCGGAAGGAGAACCTCCTCTTGGCGGACGCTTCGCCAACCTCCCGCGAGGAGTTAATCAAGCAGGGCGTCCTGCTGAGCGAAACCTTCTCGGCTGAGCTGGAGAAGCTCTGGGAGGAGCTCAAGTCGTTCAAGGCAGGCAATGAAGGCAAAAACGGCTACTGGGACTTTATTGGAGCAGAAACTTACGACGAGACCGTGAGGAGGGCTTACCTCGCGAGCTTCCTCATCACGTACGGGTACGCGGACCTGGAGGTGCACCCGCTCGAGGAAGAAATCTTCATTCGCCCCTACGAGAAGCAGGTCCCAAAGAGGGACGTGGCGACCTTCTCTTTCCCGATACCCATAAGCTTCGAGGATTGGAACCGATGGCGGCAAAACCGGGAACCCTGAGGCGCAAGGCGGCCAGCTCGCTGAAGATGAGGCGGGCGGTGCAGCTCCTGTTCTACAAGAGGCACTGGGAGCCAGGCGTCAAGGGCTGGGAGCTGAGGCGCAGAATCGGCTCCGACTACCCCCGGGTGCTTGACCTGCTGAACGACTATCTCGACAGGCTCGGGCTCACCGTGAAGACCGTCTTCGAAGAAGAGGCAACCCCGCCCACGAACCCGACGCTGGACCAGCTGGACAAGGCGAAGTTCTACGTGGCGCTCAAGGAGACTCAGACGGCGGGCGAACAGAAGCTCGTAGGTTGGCGCATCGATGACCTCGCAGGGCTCGCGGTCTCACTTGGGTACATTATGTCGCAAGGGGGAAAAGCCTCGCGGAAGGACGTCGAGGACTTATTGAAGGAAAAGCTGCCCGGCTGGAGGGTCGACCTGAACCTCAACCGCTACCTTAGGACGGGCTACATCACCGAGGACGAGAACGGGATGTTCTTCCTTGGCTGGAGGAGCCGTGCCGAGGTGGACCAGAGGAAGTTCGTGGACCTGCTCCTGGAATCATCTGGAGATAAAAAGCTGACGAACACGGAAGACTCTGAAGCTTCACCCTAGCGTGCTAGGCTGCCCAGAATATCGAACTGCATTTCCCGCAGCTCACCGACAATCTCAAGCGTTTTCCGAAGCTTAGGGTCGGCTCTAACTTCTTCCAGTAAAGTTTCCGAAATCCACAATTTCTCCAACCGCAGCGTGTTCCTTATCCTCACGACCCTCGCGTTCTTCGAATCGACCATTCCGCAAGTCTGCAGAGCTACGGTAATGGCGTCGCGGTCCGTTGGCAGGAAAACGGGCGTCTTCCCGCATAATGGGTGACCGCTGGTCAATGCGTTGACGAAGGTGGACGGGTAGTCGATTTTCGAAACGAGCCTCTGGGTTGTCAGGTCTGCCAAGCCCATGCCTATGGCGTTCCCGTGGGTGTCCTCCGAAAGGTCGAGGACAACGATTGAGCCGATGGTCGGCGACTGCGGGTCGACCTCGCCGGGCAGCCAGAGCCTTCCGACTACGTTTGTGTCCATGCCTGCGCCGCTGATGTCCTTTCCGATTTCCTCAACAATCAAGACGTCGATTTTCTTGAACGGCAGCCTCGGAAGCAGCGCCTTCGCCTTCTCCAGCATCTTCATCTCTTCGCGTTCGACGTCTTTTGGTTCAACGGCCTTCACTACGGCGATCTCGTGGTTCGCGTTCTCGATGACAGCCAAGCCGAGGATTATGGGCGCCTTCTCCATGATGAGCCTCGCAGCCTCGGGAATTAACTCGTGGTAACCCTTAGACTTGAAGCGGTGAATCATCTCTGCGCCCTTCTGCTTCCCGAGCCCGATGACCGTCATTTTCATCAAGCCGCTCTCGATTTCGCCCTTAAAGTCGGTGTGGGGCTTCACCCTTCCAACGATGACGATGCCATCCGCCTTCAGCGCGTTCCTGTCAACGTAGACGGGGCTCCCGTTCTTGAGTTTGCCGACGAAGTCAACCTCCATCGACGCGCGAATCGGCGCCCCAACCGACTCAGCCGTGATACCGTGATCTTTTAAAAGCGAGACTTGCCCTTCTGGGGAGGCTCCGCCGTGGCTTCCCATCGCAGGAATCAGGAACGGCTTGCCGCCTGCCCTTTTCACCTCATCGACGACCGTCGCCAGAATCTCAGCGTAATGGACAATCCCGCGGCTGCCTGCGGTGACAGCGATCTCGGCTCCGGGCTTAATCTTGCCTTTGAGGTCCGCCTTCCTCAGCTCTTTACGGATTTCGGACGCGAAGTCGTCGAGCTTCGGGGACTGAATCTTCTGGTGAACCTCGACCATCCTCGGAATCTCAGTCTTGGGGAACGACAATCAAGGACGCCTCGTAAAGGAAGAACCGCTAGGAGACTAAAATGTCTTTTGAGCCAAGCTGAAGCCAGCAATCAGCGCAGCTTATAAGCCACCACGAAGGATAGACTTTTTCAAGGCACTAAAAAATTCCCGAGTGATGAACGTGACAAAGACCTCGAGTAATCCCTTCGGAGAGTTCAGAAGCCAATGCGGCACGCTGCTTCAGAGTGCCGTGCGAGAAGCCTTCCCAGACGCAGTTATCCCGCCTCTCACATTGGCCGTTCCGCCCACCTCCGAGTTCGGGGAGCTCACCTCGTCAGTGTGTTTCGAGCTGGCCAAGCAGCTGAGGAAAAACCCGCTGGAGCTGGCGAAGCGGATTGCGGAAGTGATTAAACCCGAGGTGTCTTCGTTTAACCTAATTTCTTCCGTGAGGGCCGAGGGGCAGGGATATGTCAACTTCTACGCCGACATGGCTGAACTTGCCCGCCTGACGCTTAAGTCCGCGAAGGCTTTGGACTCGGAATACGGGTACGTCAAGTCCGAGGAGCCAAAGAAGGTTATTGTCGAGCACACGAGCGCTAATCCCGTTCACCCGATTCACATCGGAACGTCGCGGAACTCGGTTCTAGGAGACGCCTTGGCACGCATCATAACAGCGAGGGGACACGACGTTTCGCGGCACTACTACATCGACGACGTGGGCCGCCAGTCAGCCGTCATAGCCTACGGATACAACCTCGTCGGAAGACCCAAACCCGAAGGCAAACCCGACCACTACATCGGCGCAGTCTACGCAGTCACGAGCTGCCTTCTCGAGATTCGTAAACTCAAAGAAGCAGCTAAAAGGGCTGAATCAGGCTCCGAGGAAGCCGCCGAAGTCAGGAGGAACTTGGACGACTGGGTCGCGGTCGCAGCGGAGCTCGAGCAGAAGTTCCCGAATCTCTTCAGTTCGCTCCTCGAAATAACCAAAGAAGCCGAGAATCCTGAGCTTGAAATCAACCTCCTACTCCAAGAATACGAGGCTGGGAAACCCAAAGCTAAAAGCCTCATCCGCGAGTTCTCGCAGCTGTGCCTCGAAGGTTTCAAGCAGACCTTCGCCCGTGCGGGCGTGTCCATTGACTCGTGGGACTGGGAAAGCGAGTTCGTGTGGAGCAAAGAAGTCGCCAAGTCGTTTGATGCCTTGAAGAAGACGCCCTTTGTCTCTAGAGAGGGGGATGTGTTTGAGCTCGACGCCGATAAGGTAGCTCGGACTCTTGACCTTAGGGGGGAGCTCGGCTTGAGAGACACTTACGAGATTCCCTCGTTGACTCTAGGCAGGTCCGACGGGACGACCCTCTACACGACCCGGGATGTCGCGTACAGCATCTGGAAGCTCAAAAGAGCTGACACGGTCGTCAACGTCATCGGGATGGAACAGAACCTCGCCCAGCTCCAGCTGAAGATGGCCCTATGCGCCTTAGGGTACGTCAAGGAAGCCAAGAACCTGATCCATTTCTCGTACAATCTGGTCAGCTTCCCAGGGCAGCGCATCTCGGGCAGGAAAGGACGGTACGTGACGTTCGACGAGGTGTTCGACGAGTCCGTCTCCAGAGCCTACGACGAGGTCACAAAGCGGTCCCCCAACGTCCCCGAAGAGGACAAGCGTAGAATCGCGGAAACCGTGGGCGTCGGCGCCGTCAAGTACGCTCTGGTCGAGACCGACCCCCAGAAGCAGGTTATATTCACTTGGGACAAGGTCCTGAACTTCGAGACGAACAGCGCCCCCTACATCCAGTACTCCCACGCGAGGGCGTGCAGCATCCTCCGAAAGGCGGAGTCTCAACCCAGAACTGCGGACACGTCGCTGCTGAAGGAGCCGTTGGAGCGCGACTTGGTGCTGCTTGTCTCCCGTTTCCCCGAGGTCTTCGTCGACGCCGCGGACAACCTCAAGCCCAGCGAGGTAGCTGACTACGCGAACACCCTTGCTGACAAGTTCAACACTTTCTATGCGTCTCTGCCCGTGATAAAGGCTGAAACGCCCGAGCTGAGCGGTGCGAGGCTGATGATAGTCGAGGCAGTGCAGATAGTGCTTCGTAACGCGCTGAATCTTATTGGCATTGAAGCGCCTGAGCGCATGTAGACATCTTGTTGCTAAAAAACCTGTAAATTTTAAGGTCGTTCTACTTTAGTGGCACGTACATGCTGCTTCGGCTTGCGCCGATTCCTGGGGTGCCGTGCTTGACGGGCTTGTTCGTTATTGCGAACTCGCCGAGGTAGTGGCCGACCATTTCGGGCGCTACCGTGAATGACGTGAACTCTTTGCCGTTGTGGACTTGTATGCCGACGCCTATCATCTCGGGCAGGATGACCATGTCCCGCGCGTGGGTCTTGATCGGCTTAGCCGTCTTTCCGCGCTCTACCAAGTCCTTCGCTTCGCGAATCTTCTCGAGCAGTCTTCTCTGTTCTAGGCTCAGCCCTCTTTGTAGGCTTCTGCGCTGCCGCGAAGGGAGGAGGCTGATGAACTCGTCCATCGAAACGTTCTGCAGCTTCTCCAAGTTGTAGCCGCGGAACATGAACTCTTTAGGCATTCAACCACCGACCCAAACTGAAACATGTGTCCATTTAAACGTTACTGCGAACGGTCTTCGCGACTACTTTTTCTTGTGTCCCGCCCTTCTGGCGCCGATGAGCCCGACCTTCTTGCCTGGCGGAGCCCTGTGGGAGACCGTTGTGACTTTCCGTCCTCCCCTTCTGCCGCCTCCGAAGGGATGCACGGCCGCGATCATGGCTCGCCCGCGGGTCCTCGGGTACTTGTGCCCCTTGGCCTTCATAAGATGGAATTTGGGTCCAGCCTTCAGAAACGGCTTCTCTGTTCTTCCCGCTCCGGAGATGATGCCGACCGTCGCGAGGCACAAGTCGTTGACGTACCGCGTTTTTCCTGAGGGCATCTTCAGCACGGTCCCCTCCGGCGTGTGCGAGGTAATAGTCGCGTAGGAGCCTGAGGAACGCGCCAGCCTTCCCCCGTCCCCGGGCTGAAGTTCAACGTTGCAGACGGTTATTCCCTCGGGGATGCTGCCTATGGGTATGACGTTGCCGATTCTGACTGAGGCTTGAACGCCCATTTCGACGCTTTGCCCTTCGACGACTCCTTCTGGGACGACCGAGTAGTAGGTTTCGCCGTCCTCGAGCTCGACGAGTGCGAGGGGGCAACCCCTGCCCGGGTCGTGCATCAGCTGTTGAACCTGGCCAGAGATGACTGTTTCAAGCCTCTCTCTCTGCGGATTCGGATACTTCGCTGGGGCAACCCGCTTGTGAGTCGAAGCTTGGAAGGTTTTTGAGCCCCTTCCTCGCCTTTGAACTTTGATTCTTTTACCCAAACCTCACGTCTCCATTGACTAGAACAGACCGAGTTTGATTGCCACGTCCGTCGCGCTGAACTCGGGCTGGAGCCTGACGAAAGCCTTCTTTTCGCCCTTCGCCGACTTCGCGATGTTCACGTCCCTGACCTTGACCTGGTACAGCTGCTCAACGGCCTGCTTCACGTCCTGCTTCGTGGCTTTGATGTTCACGACGAAGACGAGCTTGTTCTCGCTCTCGATCAGCCTGCTGGCGACCTCGGTCATCATCGGGTAAGAGATAACGTCCTCCGCCTTCACTGCCTAGTCCCCTCCAGTAAGGCTTTTGAGCGCCTCTACGCTGTCCTTCGTCCACACCGTGAGCCTCCCAGCGTGAGTGCCCGGCGCAAGTAGCTCAGCGTTCAAGTTCTTGACGTTGGCGACATCCACTCCTGGAAGGTTGTTCGCAGCCTTCACTATCCCTTCGTCCGCGTTAACAACGATCAGGGGTCCGACCGCGTGCTTCTTCCTTCTCCCGCGCATCTTTCCCTTCCCAGCCCGTACCTTGATGCTTTCTTTGACCCTGTAAACGTCCGGCCAGACGCCTAGGTTTATCAGGGCAGCCTTCAGGTCCTTGAGCTTCTTTACGCTTTGGATGTCGTCGGTCACGACCAATGGGAAGTCTTTAACGTCGTCCACGATGTGGCCCCGCGCCTCAGCGTTCTCCTTCGACGCCGTTGCGGCTATGGCTGAGTGGAGCGCCATTCGTCTCTCGTTCTTCGTAATCTTTTTGGCAATCTTCTTCTCCGAAACTGGCGGATGAGCCGCTCTGCCACCGACCGTTCCAGGCGCGAACGCAATAGAAATCCTTGACTTGCCACGGCCCACTCCCAACGACTCGGCTACCGTGTGTTTGCCAGCCATCACGTCTCTTCCCTGTGGCTGGATTCTGTGAGTCTGCATAGTTATCACCGCCCGCTTAATGACGTCGGGCCTGTAAGATGTCTGGAAAACAGCTGGAAGCTTGATGCTCCCGACGCTTTTTCCTTCGAGGTTAAAAATTTTTGAGGATTCTTTATCCAACGTTTTTCATCTCCCAATCATGCGCCCTGAACCGATTCGACGCTCAAGTACGACACTTGCGGCGGGTTGGCAGCCGACTCTTTCGGCGGTCTCGCAGCGTACCTCAGCCTAATGAGACGCTTTGCGGGTCCCGCGACGCTTCCCTTCACCACCAGATACGTGTTTCTCACCGGACCGTACCTCACGAAGTCCCCCTTTGGCGTGACCTCGCTACCGTTTTGCCCGATTTTGAGGATCCTCTTGTTGAACTCTGTCCTCTGGTGGTAGCCCATCTGCCCGGCTCTCGGAACCGTGTACAGGACTCTCGCGGGCCCCCACGCTCCGAGGGTCCCGATGCCGCGTTTCGTCTTGTTGCCCTTATGTTGAAGGATTGCGACGTGCCATCTTTTGACTACGCCCTGCCATCCCTTGCCCTTGCTCACCGACACGGCGTCGATGAACTGTCCCTCCTTGAAGACTTCCTCGACGGGGATGGTTTTTCCGAGAATCTTGCTCACGTAATCGAGCTGCTCCTTAACCGTGGCTCCACCCACCTTGACCTCCATCAGGTCAGGCTTCTTCTTCGGAGTCCCCGACAGCCTAGGCTGGGTGGCCGCGAGGATACGGAACTCAGCTATTTTTTCGAGGTTCTCCCCGATCTTCTTCAGGTTTTCCTCGGGCTTGGACTCGCGTGGGACGCCTTCGATCCTTTCAAAGTCCTTCGGAAGCGAACCAGCCCAAGCTTCAGTGAAAGTCTTCAGAACGTTTCCTTCTTCGGAGTAGGCTCTTACTGCGCAGACGGTCATGGGAGGCGCCTCGATTATCGTGACGGGGTTGGCGATTTCTTTGCCGAAGTTCGGCGACCGCTGCCTGTCCTCGACCATGAACGCGTATGACATGCCTGCTTTGTAGCCTGCGAAGCCCAGCAGAACCGGGCCTTCCTTGACCTCGGGCCAGAAACGGATTCTTCCGTTGGCGTTGGAAGCCCGTCCCCTAGGCAGGTAAGCCAGCGAACCGTGCTTCGGCGCGTGCTGTTTCCGGTGGCCCATCGGTCTTCGAGCTCCATGTGAATTGCATTATTTGGATTGTGGCAACTCTCAACATATAAAAGGGATAATATAAACGTTTATGGCTTGACTTTAGTTTCTTCGATTGCCGTTCTTCGGGTCCGCTAGAGGATGTATGTGGGCTCCTTCTCCCGGTCGGTCCGCCCCCTGTAGCCCTCGATGAGCTCCCCTATGTCGGGCTGCTCAGCCACCTCCTTCTGGAACTCGGTTTCGAAGGCTTCAGCCTTCTTCTTCAGGTCCGTCAGGTCGAGCTTTATGCCCGTGAGTTGGGCCAGTTTTTCGAGGATGCGGTACGCCGCTCTGGGGTAGACTCCTGCGACGTACATGGGAACGGGGCTCCATAAGCTGACCACGTCGACGCGTTGCTGCTTTGCCTTCACCATTATCTCGGTATAGATGCTTGTCGGACCCGCGTAGCTGGTCAGCTCCACCCCGGCTTTCTTGAGTTCAGCAATAATTTTCTCGTTGCTCGCTGAAGCCGAAACCGGGTTCGCCCCTTGGTTGGGAACATCGGCCAGGAAGCCTCCCGTCGTGTAGATTCGTCTGGCGCCCGCCTTCTTCGCCACCTTGAGCACGGCCTCCGCGTACTCTGTCCAGTTTCGGTGTGGTTCGTGACCCAGCAGAAGGACGAATGGCTGCGCGCCTTTCGAGCGGAAAATCTCGTTCTTGGGAGGATTATAAGACTGGATTGTGCCTTCTTTCACGGTGACAGACGGTCTGAACAGCATGTAGTCGTGGTATTCGTCCACGGGGATTCCGCCCGACTTTTTGGCGTTGAGTTTTTCCACGAGGTACTTGATTGCGAAGGTGGAGACTTTTCCCGCGTTGACCCAGCCTTCCAGCCCGATGACCATAACGGGAGCTGGGCGTTTAGCGGTTTTAGACGGCTTCCTTTTCTCCTTCATGCGGTTTTCCCCAATGTTTCGAAGACGGATAATATATTGGCGCCGAGGTTTTTAACGTTGATTGGTTGGGCGAAACCATTTAAGACGTTTCTTATAAAAATATGGAAAGTAAGGTGAATTCTGTTGAAGCGCCTCTACTTGGATTCGTCCCAGCCCGTCGCGAAGAGAGTCGAGGACCTGCTGTCGAGGATGACGCTTGACGAGAAGGTGGGGCAGACGTGCCAGTACTCGGGGTTCCAGAAGGAGCACGAAGACCTCGTCAGGCAGGGCAAGGTCGGCTCGTTCCTCAACGTGATAAGCGCTGAGAACATAAACAGGATTCAGAAAATCGCTGTTGAGCAGTCGAGGCTCGGGATTCCCCTGATTTTCGGTCTCGACGTGATTCACGGGTTCAGGACCATTTTTCCGATTCCGCTGGCGATGGCAAGCACTTGGGACCCCGAACTGGTCAAAAAGACCGCTGCAGCTGCCGCTGCCGAAGCGTCCTCCGACGGGTTCCGCTGGACCTTCGCGCCGATGGTCGACGTCGCCCGCGACTCGAGGTGGGGCAGAATCGCGGAAGGAAATGGCGAGGACCCGTACTTAGGTTCGGTCATGGCGAGGGCTTACGTGGAAGGGTTTCAGGGCGACGACCTGTCCAGTCCGAACTCCCTTGTTGCTTGTGCCAAGCATTATGTGGCTTACGGCGGGGCTGAGGGTGGGAGGGACTACAACACCGTAGAAGTTTCGGAGAGGACGCTGAGGGACGTTTACCTGCCGCCGTTCAAGGCTGCGGTGGAGGCTGGCTGCGGGACGCTGATGAGCGCCTTCAACGACTTGGGCGGCGTTCCCGCGTCGTGCAACAGGTTCACCCTCACGGACGTTCTGCGCGGCGAGTGGGGCTTCGAGGGGTTCGTCGTCAGCGACTGGAACTCCGTAGCCGAGCTCATCAACCACGGCGTCGCAGCGGAACCAGCCGAGGCGGCGGAGGCGGCGTTCGAGGCGGGCGTGGACATGGACATGTTCAGTAACCTCTACCAATCGCACCTCGCGCAGCTCGTTGAAGAAGGCAAAGTCCCGCAGGAATGCTTG
>Ga0172365_10001004_pt1 | contig 19948 bp, 20 predicted proteins | sample LakKivSesite48cm_FD_114535 | JGI IMG/M metagenome (GOLD analysis project Ga0172365, IMG submission 114535) | Sediment microbial communities from Lake Kivu, Rwanda - Sediment site 48cm | ecosystem: Environmental > Aquatic > Freshwater > Lake > Sediment | place: Rwanda: Western Province, Lake... | reverse complement strand
AGGCACGGAACTGCTCCTCTCTTTGGTTTCTCTAACTATTTTACCGCTTTCAAGAAGGGATGTGGGGGATTTATATGGGGAATTCAGGAATCATTTTGGGACGGCCTCACAGTCCCCATTTTTGGCTGGGGAGGATGGACTCGAACCACCGCTCGCAGATCCAGAGTCTGCTGTCCTACCACTAGACGACTCCCCAGTCGAAAAATATTTTGTCTTTTTACCTTTAATTAGTCAAGTTGCCAGGGTTCTGGCTCTTGCTTCGAACCACCGCATCCTCTGGCTCATGTGCCGAATGAAAGCCCCCAGCCCTGGCCCGGACGGACGTACCCACTATTACCAAATGACAGCATCCCTGCTCTTACCCCAAACGACGCGCCCCAAGAATAAATTTGGAAAACTCCTTGCCCCTGTCCGAGGAGAGGACTAAAATTCAAAATGAAAGGGGTGATCTCTTTGAATCGCGATCAGGCAATTGCTCTGCTCAATGAGCACATCCACAATCAGAACCTTATTAAGCACATGCTGGCTACGGAAGCGGTGATGAAAGCAGTGGCCAGGGAAAAGAGAGAGGACGAAGAACAATGGGGGCTTGTGGGATTGCTACATGATCTGGATGCAGAAGAGACTACTCCTCAGGAACACGCCCTTCGGGGAGCGGAAATTTTAGAAGGCCTTGGCTTTACCCCTGAAATGGCTCATGCGGTCAGGGCCCACAATGGGGAAAATAACGGGGAAGAGGCCAGAACCATTATGGATAAAGCCTTAAGAGCCGTGGACCAGCTCACCGGATTGATCACCGCCTCAGCCCTGGTAAGGCCTGATAAACTTGCTACCCTCACCGCAGATTCCGTTCTCAAGCGCTTTAAGGAGAAACGCTTCGCTGCAGGTGCAAATCGGGAGCAAATCGCTTCCTGCACGGAGCTTGGGTTCAACCTGGAGACCTTTGTGGCCCTGGGAGTGGAGACCATGAGGGCAATTCGCGAGGAGCTGGGCCTTTAAGAGCATGGTGGAGGAGAAGAAGTCCGCTTACAAGACAATTCTTGAGAGGTGCAGCGTGAGATCCTTTCTCAGGGACCCGATACCGGAAGAGCACTTGAACAAAATCCTCACTGCGGCACAAAGAGCTCCATCCGCTGGGAACAGGCAACCGTGGCACTTTTACGTGGTGCGCAACGAGAAAATCAGGCGAGCCCTCTCTGAGGCCGCCCACAGCCAGGAATTCGTGGCGGAGGCACCGCTGGTGATAGTTGTTTGTTCCGACCCTGCCCGGTCAGCCCTCCGCTACGGAGAAAGGGGGAGGAACCTTTACTGTATTCAGGACACGGCCAGCGCAGTGACCAACATTCTCATTACGGTCACCGAGCTCGGCCTGGGATGTTGCTGGGTTGGTGCTTTTGACGAGAACATGGCCACACAGGTCCTTTCGCTGCCCTCCCACCTCAGACCGGTGGCCATTTTACCCATAGGGTATCCTAGGGATAGAGGCGAACTCACATCCCGCCGACCTCTCGAGGAAGTAGTCACATATTTAGATTGACCTTAGGGGTCTAAGGAGGAGGTCTTAAAATTTGGAGTTAGAGAGGGTTATCCAGATAGCTGAGCGCGCCTGGAACCGCTACCAGAAGGAAGGCGGCCTCTCCCGGCGTCGCGCCCTGAGCTCTTTTCGTCGCGCTTGCAGTTTGGCGAAGCAGGCTGGGGACTGGAAAAATTACACACGCGCTCTTCAGGGGTTGTCCTCCGTCCTTTTGAGCTATGATGTTCTCGCAAAAATTTACGAGGCGAAGCAAACCCTGGAGGAGGGGATATCGCTTCTGGCGAGCAAGGGGCTGGAGGAGGAAACCTTCCTGCTTCAGATCTCCCTCTGCCCTGTTCTTTTGAAAGTGGCAGAGGCCGAACCTCTGAAACCCCCCCAGGTCCTAAAAGAAGGGCTGAGCGTTATTCACGAGCTCCTGAGGGGAGTTGCCGGGAAAAGCAGGGATTATTACCGTCTGAAGCTCTATCAGGGAATGTTCTGCCGGCAGCTCTCTCGCTGGGACAGGGAAGAAAGGTCAAACCTGATGGATCGCGCTTCCTCATGTTTTCTGGAGGTCGAGAGCTCCTCTGAGGAGGAGCTCGTCCGCGATGCCAAATTCCAGCACGCCATCGCTCTTTTAGAGGAAAACGTGCCTGCGAAGGCGGAAAGCCTCCTTAAGGAAAGCTCTTCTTTAGCAGTAAAAACGGGCTGTGAACGCGATATGGGAGAAATTTGCGAACTCCTTTCTGACCTGTGCGAAAAAAGGGGCGATTACAAGCAGGCCAATTATCATCTCCGCCAAGCCATCAATTACTGGCAGAGGTTCGGGCGTCCTTCCAGAAAAAAAAGGGAGCACCTTTAACAATCTACCCGGAAGTGTGAATTTGAAGGCTATCTGAGGAGGTGATGTGCAGATTTCGGGTACAGGGCGCAAGCTCTGTGATGGTATAAACAAATCAAAAAGGGGGAATTCTCATGAAGGTTGTTGCCTTTCAAAGGGTGAACGTTTTTGCCAATAAATACTTCAGCGGAAACCCTCTGGTGGTAGTTCCCGACGCCCTTGGGCTTGATGATTGGGAAATGCAGTCTATCGCAAAAGAGATGGCCACTTCCGAGACCACGTTTGTTTTTCCACCTCAATCGAGGGAAGCAGCTTACAAAATGCGCATTTTCACACCAACTCAGGAAATACCATTCGCTGGACACCCCTCTCTGGGGACTGCCTTTGTAATGGCGGAGCTGGGGCGCTTTCCACTCACTGAGCCAGTTACCCTGATTAACCAGGAGCTGAAGGTTGGCGTCCTTCCTCTGGAGGTTTACGTCAAAGAGGGGGAAGTGGAGCGCGTGGTGATGACCCAGAAAGAAACGGAGTTCGGGGCCTGCCTTACCGAGGTTGGAGAAGTGGCATCCGTGCTGGGTGTGGAGAAAGAAGTGATTGAGATCACCGGTCTTGACGTTTCGATTGTCAGCACGGGCATTCCTCAGCTTTTCGTTCCCTTCCCTGATCTGAAAACAGTTCGTGATTTAAGGCCCCGGCTCCTGGAGCTAAGGGAGCTCGAACGGAAGCTGGGAGTGATAGGATGTTGTGTTTTCACGCGGCAGACAAGGGATAAGGATGCTCTCGTGCACATGCGCTTCTTTGCACCCAGCCAGGGGGTGAGAGAGGACCCTGCCACTGGGTCTGCAGCTGGCGGCCTTGGGGCTTATCTGGCCTTAAGAGGGCTCCTGCCATCTTCTCTGGAGTTCACTATTGAACAGGGAGAAGAAATTGGGCGCCCCAGCAGAATTTTCGTTGAAGTGAAGGTCGATAAAATGGGTCATCCCTACAAGGTGAAGGTTGGGGGCCACGTCATTTCAGCCATGGAGGGTAAAATATTCCTGTAATTCCCCGAGCTTCCCGCTTTCGGGAATAAACCGCCTTAACGAGGAGGTTACTAATTGAAAAAGTCAAAAGCGAGGGAAAGATGAAGGTTGCCATAATTGGAAACGGTGTGGGGGGAATTACTATTTGCCGTATGCTTCGCGAGAAAAAGGTAAAAGCAGAGCTGGAAATCTTTGCCGAGGAGCCCTACCCATATTATCCCAGGCCTAAACTGATTGAGTTCCTTCGAGGAGATTTAGCACAGGAGGAAATTTTTTATTATCCAGAGGATTGGTACAGGAAGAACGAAATCCGCGTCCGCTACCTAACGCCTGTTATTTCCCTGAAACCCGCGGAGAAGTCTCTGACCCTGAAGAATGGAGAAGAGGCCCATTTTGACCTTCTCGTAATTGCCACTGGCTCCAGAGCAAATGTCCCTCCTTTTGGAAACCTGCACCTCGAGGGTATCTTCACCCTTCGCACCCTTGACGATGCTCTGGCCATCAAAGAGTGGGCAAGCTCGGAGGCGAAAAGTGCTCTGGTGGTGGGAGGAGGACTGTTAGGACTGGAATCGGCCTTCAGCCTCACCCGTTTGGGACTGAAAGTCTCTGTTCTCGACCATTCCAATCGCCTGCTCTCCCGCCAACTGGATGAGGAGGGAGCTGAGCTCTTAAGGGACCTGCTGGAAAGAAAAGGAATGGAGGTGGTTTTGAACGCCTCCTGCGAGCACTTCCTGGGAGAAGGTAAGGTAACTGGAGTGCAGTTGAAGGACGGGAGGACAAAAGCGGGTGACCTGGTGCTCATATCCGCGGGAGTGAGGCCCGAGCTCTCGTGCCTTTCTGAAAGCGAGATCTTAACCGAAAAGGGAGTGGTGGTGGACGATCAGATGCGCACGAACTTTCCCTTTATTTACGCTGTGGGGGACGTTGCCCAGTGGAGGGGAAAAATGTGGGGAATAATACCCCCTGCTCTTGATCAGGCGGCAATTGCTGCTTCTAACATCGCTGGTGAGGAGGCCAGTTATCAGGGCACGGTCCCTGCCAACGTGCTTAAGGTCGTGAGCCTTGACTTAATCACGGCAGGAAATACCACTCCTCCGGAATCAGGATCGCTTGAGCTGAAAGCTAAGGATCGGGAAAGGGGAATTTATTTGAAACTCGTCCTGAAGGATGGAGTGGTGGAGGGGGCGATAGCCCTTGGGCTGAAGAAACCCGGGCTCGCTATGAACAGGATGGTCATCGAGAGAAGGGCTTTAAGCCCCCAGGAAGCGAGGAAATTTTTGGAAGAGAGCATTTCTTGAAGAAAGGGGAGTATGATGAAGTACCAGTGCACAATTTGCGGTTACCTTTACGATCCAGCTAAGGGTGATCCCGGTCAGGGGATAGAGCCAGGAACGGATTTCACCGACCTCCCTGACGACTGGGTCTGCCCGGAGTGCGGCGCCGGGAAGGACATGTTCGAGCCCGTCAAGGATTAGGAGGAAAGAAAGGCAGGTAGAAGCTCCTTGAATTGGGAATAGGCCTGCTCAAAGGAAGGCAGGGAAGGAACGGTCTCGCTCAGCTTAATGTTCCAATAGGCACGCGTTGGGGTAAAGAGCTCCTCTTCCAGGAAGTCCTGAGGCCCTTCCAGGTCGAACCCAGCGTTCTGGCACTTGCGCTCCAGGGTCCTCCTGAAGTCTTCCCTGTCTATGAGTGGGGAGTGCTCAGCGAGGATTCTCCAGGCGTCGTAGAAATCCTTCGGTTCCCCAGCTAAGAGAAAGTCCCTCAGCTTTTCAGCCAGGATTTCCTCCAGCGCCATTGCAGTTATCTTTCGCGGCTTCAAGGGGAAGGGCTCCGTGAGGACGTCTTCCTTCCTTGGCTGAAGAAGGAGCTGTTCCCCGGGGGAGATAGTGAGCGCAATTATTGTGGGGCGCCTCAGGGGGCCGACGTAAGAGACAAGAGCGCGGAAGTGGTGCTTTTCAAAGTAACTTTCCTGGAAATGAAGCTCTATTTCCGCCTCCTTCTTGGCTTTGCGCAGGATGTTTTGAACAAGAGTGTTTATTTCCCTGGTGGTTTGCTTATCCTCAATGGTAAAGCGCAAGTTCTCGTGCTGACGCCAGTTGGGAAAGTACACCCTTTTCAGCGCGCCCCCACCCTTCAAGACCAACTTCCGGGTGGCTGAGGGAAGTGCGCCCATAGAAAGGAGCAAGGAGACGAAAACCAGCTCTTTCTCCAGCGAAAAGGGGTTATGCCTCAATTTTCTTGCTAAGCTTTTAAGCTCGGGCTCGGTCAGCATTCAGCAACCTTTTCTTTTACCTTTACTAAATTATAGAATATAAAGTTTGCTCTTTATTATTTAATTCAAATTTATTTCTTTCTAAACCTTCGCCCGACAGAAATTGATTAAGTCCTTTTTGGGGAATAAAATTATTTACAAATTGGGAAAGGAGGAAAATCATGAGCAGTTCGAGCGCTATCCAGAACCATAGCGTTTTGATGAACCTGGTGCGCTCTGGACCTGGAAAATTTATCCTGCAGAAAAGCGCCACGTTCATCGGGCGCAATCCGGAAAGAAATTTTGAGCGTCTTCTGAGCTTATCCCTTCGTTTTACCAGGCTGGATTCCCATCGTCAGAACATTTTACAGCTAAAGCAAGCCTTGCTCTCTAAGCCCCACGTGGCTCAGTTTGTCAAGCGTGTTTTTACTGAGGTACACCCTCGCCTCTTGAGGGGCGTGGTGTTCAACTGGTTTGTGAACTGGATGCTCTACGGGCAGCCTATCATTACCAGAAAGTCAGAGGAGTTAGGTGTTCACATCCCCTATTTTTTCCTGCTGGATCCCACAAGCAAGTGCAACCTGCGCTGTATCGGCTGCTGGGCGGGAGAATACCCGAAAGCGGATGTCCTCAGCTTTGAGCGCGTGAGCCGGCTCCTGGAGGAAGCCAAAGAGCTGGGCATATACTGGGTCGTGATGTCTGGAGGAGAGCCCTTCTTTTACCCACAACTTTTTGACCTGGCGGAAAAGCACAAGGACATGTGCTTTATGCTCTACACCAACGGGACCTTAATTGACGAGAAAATGGCGGACAAAATTTTCAAAGCCGCCAACATGACCCCGGCAATCAGTCTGGAGGGATGGGAAGAAGCCACAGATAGGCGCAGAGGAAAGGGTGTTTTCGTTAGAGTGCTGCGCGCCATGGACCTCCTCAAAAAGAGAGGCATCCCCTTCGGGTTTTCCCTTACGGTCACCAGGGAAAACTGCTATGAGGTTATGTCTGACGAATTCATCGATTTTTTGATTGAGAAAGGTTGCCTCTACGGCTGGACCTTCCATTATGTCCCTATTGGCAGGGATCCCAACTTTGATTTGATGATTACCCCCGAGCAGAGGGGGTGGCTTGCGAAGCAAGTTCCCAGGATTCGCTCCACCAAACCCATTCAGTTTGCGGATTTCTGGAACGACGGGGAGTTAGCTGGAGGGTGCATCGCCGGGGGCAGGAGGTACTTCCACATAACTGCCAGAGGAGACGTTGAGCCCTGCGCTTTTGTGCACTTCGCCTGCGATAACATCAAGGAGAAGAGCCTGATCGAGGTTCTGAGCAACCCTCTGTTTAAGGCCTACCAGAGCAGACAGCCGTTTTCAGGCAACCTGCTTCGCCCCTGCCCGATCATTGACGTTCCCGAAGCTTTAAGGGAGATAGCGAAGGAGTCAGGGGCTCATCCTACCCATGACGGCGCCGACGATATCTTCAAACCTGAGAACGCCCGCATCCTTGACGAGAAGGCCAGGCTCTGGAAAGAAAGGGCCGACGAGATTTGGTACAGCACTCACAAACGCGCGACAAACGCATGAAAAAATCTTAAAAAATTGAAAAGGAGAATCTGAGATGAAGCATAGGTGGGTATTTTTTCTGATTTTTGCCCTTGTAGCCTCCGCTCTTCCCGTTCTGCCTGGGATCCAGGCACAGCTTGCTACTTCTCCTGCTCCTATGTTCCGGTTCAATTACGCCCACACCGGCCAATCAGCCTTTGCCGGTCCCACAAGGCCGGAAATCAGGTGGTCTTTCAAGACCGGGTACCGGATCTCAGGAACGCCAGCAATCGGTCCGGATGGGACAATCTACATTGGCTCAGGCGATCGTCATCTGTATGCCCTAAGCCCTGAGGGCAAAGTCAAGTGGAGTTACGATTGCTTATTCGGGGGGGCGGTTGATTCCTCTCCGGCTGTTTCCTCAACGAGCACCATCTATTTCGGATCGGGCACTTTTTTCTATGCCCTTGACCAGAACGGAAAGGAAATTCTTTATGTGCCTACCTATGTTTCCTCCCTTCTGTCCTCTCCCATAATCGGTGAGGACGGGACGGTTTACTTCGGTGGGGTCAACGGGAAACTCTACGCCATGAGCCCGGATTTGCGAAAAACGAGCTGGACCTTCAGCGCGGGCGGACCCGTCCTTTCATCGCCCGCAAGGGACCCTTCCGGAAACCTTTACTTTGGAGCCGAGGACGGATACCTTTACTCCCTTACTCCCTCAGGAACCGTACGCTGGAAGTTCAAGTGCGAGGGAGGGATCGAGTCCTCGCCGGTCCTTGATTCCGCAGGGAACGTCTATTTCGGTTCCAAGGATTTTTCCTTTTACTCCCTGGATCCCTATGGCAACCTGCGCTGGACTTTTCGGACCGAAGGCTCTGTGATCTCCTCGGCGGGGCTTTCCCGCGAGGGCGCACTTTATTTCGGCTCTTATGACGGCAGCCTTTACGCGCTGAGCACCGAGACCGGTACCAGGCTCTGGTCTTACAAAACTGATTATCCGATTGACACTTCTCCCACTGTGGATTTAAACGGGAACATTTACTTCGGGGGGCAGGGCAAGAACTTTTACTGCCTGAGAAAGGACGGAGAGCTTATCTGGAGGATGACTTTTCCAAACGCTTTTTCTCGCTCCTCCGCCGTGATTGACCAGTTGGGGTTGTTGTACGTAGGCTGCCAGGATGGTTCTCTGTACTGCATCGGATCTTCTCAGCAAGAGCCGGTTACCCCCACTGCAACAGAAACCCCATCTCCTCTCTTCCTGCTTTCCGTAAGCCCTCCCCAGGCTGACCTATACCCTGGCGGAAGCGCGCTTTTCGCGGTCAACGTCCACCCCCTCGTAAGCTCCGCTTTCTCTGGTAAACTTGAGGCCTTTTACACTCCCGGCCTGAGCGTGAGCCTCTCCCAGACTGAGTTCTCGCTTGAAGGCCAGGATTTGCAGGTGCTTCTCAACCTCACTGTTCCCCCAGGATTCCCGCCGGGGACATATTTCCTGGAGCTGAAAGCCACTTCAGGGGCCTTTGAGGCAAAAGGTGCGATCCAGATCGTGGTTAAAGTCCCAGTCTTCCCCGATGTTCCCACGGAGTACTGGGCTTTCTCGGCAGTAGGGCTGCTCACGGAAAGAGGAGTGATCAACGGTTACCCTGACAGCACCTTCCGACCCGAGAACAAGGTGACCAGGGCGGAGTTCGCCAAAATGATCCTTCTTACCTTCAACTTGAGCCCGGTTTCCACTTCAGTTGCCACCTTCCCCGATGTCCCCATTTCTCACTGGGCCCATTCCTACATAGAGGCAGCAGTTGCCTACGGCCTGGTCCAGGGTTACCCTGACGGCACCTTCCGCCCTGAAGGGAACGTGACTCTGGCTGAGGCTGTCACCCTGATCGTGCGCGCCACAAGGTGGCAACTGGAAGCCCCTCCCAGCATTTTTACCAGGGAGGCGGGCATCGTAAGGCCGGTTCAGCCCACGGACTGGTATTACCTTTATGCCGGCTCGGCGTTCAAAAACGGTTTGCTGAAGCTGGAAGACCCTTATTTAGTAGAAAAAGTAGCTTCTTCAAGCGTTATGGCTTTTAACGATCCCGCAAGCCGTGCTCAGATCGCCGTGCTTTTGTCGCGGGTCTTGCCCTGAATTTTTCCGTGCCGGAAGGCGATGATTTCCGCCAGAATGGAAATGGCGATCTCCTCTGGCCTCTCTCCGCCTATGTCCAGGCCGATGGGAGCAAACACCCTTTCTAAAAGCTGAGGGGGAATTCCCTCCTTTTGCAGATTCTGGAAGACTTTGGCGTTTTTGGCTTTGGAGCCGATCATGCCGATGTAGGCGGGAAGCTCTTCTTTGCGCAGGATTTCGCCCAAAACGAGCTGGTCGTGGGCATGCCCCCTGGTGACGATCACCGCAAAATCCGAGGGCAAGAAGTTAATTTCCCTTAAAGCCTCCTTAAAGTCCTTTGAAATGACCTGGTAGGTTTTGGGGAACCTTTCCGTTGATGCGAAAGTGGGGCGATCGTCCACCACGACAATGCGAAACTCCAAGAGAGACGCCATTTGGTACACGGCATATCCCACATGGCCTCCGCCGAAAATGTAGAGAAAGGGCGGAGAGCCGATTGGCTCAATGTAGACATCGGCTTCGCCTCCGCAGAGGACACCCAGTCCTTCCATTTTGTCTTCCCTCAAAGTGAAGTGGATGAAGCGGGAGCGCTTTTCCTTGATGCACTGAAGAGCTTCATCGATGACCTTTTTCTCCATTATTCCGCCGCCTACTGTTCCTAAAATTTGACCGTCCGGGTAAACGAGCATCTTGAAATTCACCCTGCCCGGGCTCGAGGCCGATGTGTTCACAACAATGGCCAGAGCGCCCTCCTTGCCGGAGCGGCGCAGCCTCACGATTTCCTCAAAAATATCCTTTCTCTCCATTAGCTCTTTCTTTGGTGCGCTAAACTCGAGCTTGATTATATCACCGGAGTAAATTGTGAATGAAATATCCTCACGCTGAAAGTGGTTTATATTTTAAAAAAGCTAAGGAGGAGAGAAGATGTTTATAAAGAATCATATGACCCCTAACCCCATTACTATTGAGCCGGAGACCCCCATTTTGGAAGCCCTGAACCTGATGAAGAAGCACAGGATTAAGCAGCTTCCCGTAGTGAAGAACGAAAAACTTCTGGGCCTCATAACGGAGAGGGACCTTCTGACGGTTTCCCCTTCTCCGGCAACTACCCTGAGCATTTACGAGATGAATTATCTGCTTTCCAAAATGACGGTTAAAGAGGTAATGATTAAGTCCCCTACCAGGATCAGCCCTGACGCCACCATTGAGGAGGCAGCAGTGATCGTGAAGGAGCACAAATTTGGTTCCCTGCTTGTAACGGAAGGGGAGAAGCTCGTGGGAATCATCACGGAATCGGACCTGTTTGAAGCGCTGATCAAGGTTTTTGGCTTCCGCAGACCCGGCACCAGGATTGTCCTTGAAACTGAAAACAGGCTGGGCACCCTTGCTGATTTGCTCAGCGTTGTGCGCGATCACAAGCTCAACGTGATCGGTCTTGCCTGCATTGAGCTTGGAGAGAAAGTTCAGATAATGCTCAGGTTAGCCGCTACGCAGGTTTCCCCATTGCTTGAGGAGCTGAAATCCAAGGGTTACGAGGTGCTCTCCATCGACTAAAAGCTGAGGCCCAGTTCCACGAGCGTTCTGAGCATCGCTCCTGTACCGCCGGCGGCTATCTTCTTGTCTCCCCTTGGAAGCCAGGAAGGCCCGGCGATATCCAGGTGAGCCCAGGCGATTCCCTCGGGAACAAACTCCTTGAGGAACATCGCCCCAAAAATGGCCCCAGCCGGAGCCCCTGATCTTCCCGCGGAGTTTACTATATCCGCCATCTCGGAACGGATCAGTTCCCGATACTCAGGGAACATTGGGAGCTCCCAGATTCGCTCCCCTGCCTTTAAGGCAGCCAGGAGGATCTGGTTTTTCCACTCTTGGGAGTTGGCGAAAAGCCCTGTGGTTTCATGACCCAGGGCGATAACGCAGGCTCCGGTCAAAGTGGCCACATCAGCGATGTGAGTTGCCCCACCCTGAACAGCCCAGCACAGAGCGTCAGAGAGGATCAGCCTTCCCTCAGCGTCAGTGGAAAGCACCTCAATCGTTTTGCCGTTCATAGCCTTGAGCACGTCCCCCGGTTTGTAGGATTTTCCTGAGGGCAAATTTTCCGTGAGGGGCAGAACCGCCATGAAGTCCAGCTGCGGTCTCAGCCTGGAAAGGGCAAGGAATGAACCCAGAACAGCTGCCGCACCGGCCATGTCCGATTTCATGGTGGTCATGGCATCCCAGGGCTTCAGGGAAAGGCCACCGGAGTCAAAAGTTAACCCTTTGCCCACCAGGCAGAGCTCCTGGTTCCTTTTTTCACCCTCATGGTGCAGCTTGACCACGAAAGCTGGCTGTTCAGAGCCTCTGGCCACGGCTGCAAAGGCGCCCATGCCCATTTTTTCCGCCTCGGCCAGGGTTAAAACCTCTATCAGGGAATTAGTCTCTCTGGCCAGCCTGTTTGCCTCCTCCACCAGGAAAGCTGGCGTGACCCGGGAAGCAGGCTCGTTTACCAGGTCACGGACGTATTCCTGAGTATTGGCCAGCAACTCAGCCTTCCTGAGCGCACCGGAGACCTCCTGGGGATTAAGGTGATAAACAGATATGGCCTCCACCTTTTTGTGATTGCCGCTTGTCTTATACAATTCCGGGAGATAAGAGCCCTGGGCTATACCTTCCACCGCTATTTCCGCCTCAAGGGCGGGGTCTAAAAGCCCTGTCAGAGTAACTGCTACGCTTGAGCCAAGCTCTTTCTGGCGAATTTCCCGGCCTGCTGCCGAGTAGATGTCTCTCAGCTCAAATACATCCACCCTTTCGGGGACTTTTATTATTAGGAGTTTTTCAGCCTTGATCTCCCCCTGGCTCAAAAGGACCAGGGAATCCCTCGGGTATTGGGGCATTTTTTCCCAGGCCTCCCTGATCCTGTCTCTCAAATCAGGCCCCAGAGATTGCAGGGCCTCGGGGAAGGCCGGCGGCAGAAGGAGGACCAGGATATCGGCTGGAAGCTCTTGAAGAGCCGTTTCACAAACTTTTACCTGCATAGTGAACCCCTTTCGCAATTTTCTTTGTCAGACCTGCCTAAACCGTTTATTTTTAGCTAACATTTTACTATGCACTAATAACTTTTTTAATTTTCCGTTTCTTAACTTCACCAGTCGAGAAAAAATGGTATCATTTATCATTGATAGGGTAAAGTCAAAAGCAGGATGACCTCCGGCAAACGAGCGTTGCTCGTTGTGGACATGATTCATGACTTTGTGGATCCAGGAGCGCCACTTGAGGTGCCCGCAACCAGGGGCATTGTCCCCTTTATTAAGGAGCGGATTACCCATTTTCGCAGCCTTGGCTGGCCGGTGATCTACGTTTCGGACTGCCATGATCCAGATGATTTTGAAATGAACATTTTCCCCCTGCACGCCATTCGGGGCACCAGAGGTGCTCGGGTAATTGAAGAGCTCACCCCCCTTTCTTCCGAGATCGTTGTCCAGAAGAACACTTATTCCGGTTTCGTTAGCACTCCACTTGAGGAAATTCTCCACAGAGAAGGAGTTGAGGAGCTGGAGGTGGTTGGTTGCGTCACCAACATCTGCGTCTTTTTCACTTCCGCAGATGCCAGCATGCGCGGCTTTCTGGTTTTTATCCCCCGCAGGGGTGTTGCGGCGTTAAGTGAATCGGAAGGAGAGATAGCTTTAGAGCAATTGCAAAGACTTTTCGGAGTCCAAATCACTTAAAGAGGTGCAAATATTGCCATGGAAAAAATTGATCTTGTCGTTCGCATTGGTGGAGAATCCGGAGAGGGGATAATTGTCGCCGGCGAAATTCTAACCCTGGCCTGTGCGCGAGCGGCCTTTGAGGTTGATACTTACAGAGCGTACCCCGCCGAAGTTCGCGGAGGGCACTCCATGTTCCAGATGAGGGCGGCAAGCATGCCCATTTTTTCCGCTGGTGACCTGGTAGACATTCTCGTTGCCCTTAATCAGGAGGCTTATGATAGGCATTATCCCGTAGTCAGAGAGGGCGGCATCCTTATCTATGACCCTGAGAGCACCCAGCCTCATGGAAGAGACGACCTGATCCTTTATCCCTGCCCTCTTAAAAACCTGGCCACAAACCAGGTTCAGACCATCCAGACCAAAAATATCGTGATGATCGGAGTCCTGGCGGAACTTTTCTCCATCCCCATGGACAGGCTTGAGGAAGTCATCACCGAGAAATTTGGCTCCAAAGGCGGCCAGATTCTGGATAAGGACCTCATGGCACTGAAGGTAGGTTCCCAGTATGCCCGTCAGAATATCCAGAAGAAGGATGATTATCGCCTGGAAAAAGCGGAAGGCAAGAGCAAGCTTGTGATTTCCGGAAATGCCGCCGTTGCCCTGGGCGCTATCTACGCTGGATGCCGGTTCTTTGCCGGTTACCCCATTACTCCTGCCACGGACATCCTGGAGATTTTGATGAAGGAAATGCCCAGGGTGGGTGGTGTATCCATTCAGGTTGAGGACGAGATTTCCGCCCTGGGTATGGCTATCGGAGCCTCTTTTGCCGGTAAGAAGTCTATGACCGCTACCTCGGGGCCAGGCCTTTCCCTGATGAGCGAGCTTATCGGCTTTGCCTCCATGGTGGAGATTCCGGTGGTGATCGTTGACGTCCAGAGGGGCGGCCCGGCAACTGGAATGCCCACGAAGACGGAGCAATCCGACCTGTTTCACGCGGTCTTTGGCAGTCACGGAGATTGCCCCCGGATCGTGATTGCCCCGACCAATGTGGAGGACTGTTTCTACCAGACCGTGAAGGGCTTTAACCTTGCCGAGAGGACTCAGCTTCCGGTGATTATCCTCTCGGACCAATCCCTTTCCCAGAGGTATGAGACAATTTCCATCCCCGATTTCAACTCCCTCAAAATCGAGGATCGACTTATCGTAACCCCGGAAGAGCTTTCTTCAGGCTATCAGCGCTACCGCATAACGGAAAACGGTCTGATGCCCATGGGCATCCCCGGCCGCCCCGGAGCCTATATCGCCAGAGGCCTGGAGCACGACGGGGAAGGGATACCCAGCTACGACTCCGGGGTTCACCAGGCGATGACCGAGAAGCGCTTCCGCAAGCTTAACCTCGCCCTTGAGGATGACGGATGTTGTCTGCGCTGGGGCAATCCCCAAAGCGAGGTGGGCATCATTTCCTGGGGGTCCACCGAGGGAGCAGTCAGGGAGGCCACGAACCAGCTAAAGTCCCGGGGATTGGAGCCAGACGTGCTTTACATAAAGCTTTTGAGCCCTCTTCCCAGAGCTCAGATTGAGGAGTTCCTGAAAAACAAAAAGAGGGTGGTCGTACCGGAAGTCAATTTCACTGGCCAGCTCTCCCACCTTCTTAGGGCTTACTTCTTATTTGACCCGATACCGCTAAACCTCGCTGGTGGGCGGCCCTTCGCCGGTTACGAAATTCTTAGAAAGATTGAGGAGGTTCTATAATGGCGCGCATTGCCTCGGACTATAGAGGAAAGCTAAAACCAACCTGGTGCCCGGGTTGCGGAGATTTCGGAGTCTTCACGGCCTTGCTCAACGCTTTCGCCAGGCTTGATCTTGACCCCAACAATATCGTTCTGGTATCGGGAATTGGTTGCTCCAGCCGTTTGCCCGGTTTCGCCTCCACTTACGGTATTCACGGCCTTCACGGCAGGGCTTTGCCTATGGGACAGGGCGTTAAGCTGGCCAACCCGGAATTGGAAGTGGTGGTGGTAGGAGGAGACGGGGACGCCTTTGCCATTGGCGGCGGGCACTTCCCCCATGCTGCCAGAAGGAACATTGACCTGAGCTATATCGTTATGGATAACAGGATTTACGGCCTGACCAAGGGACAGGTTGCCCCCACATCTGATTTGAACTTCCGCACCGTCTCTTCGCCTTATGGCAACTTCGAGGAACCGATAAACCCTGCAGTTTTCGCCATCTCTGTAGGGGCGACTTTCGTGGCGAGAGGTTTTGCGGGAAAGGTTGACCAGCTCACTGACCTGATAGTTGCCGCTATTCAGCACAAAGGCTTTGCTTTCCTGGACGTCATTTCCCCCTGCGTTACCTTCAACAAAGTGAACACCTTTAAGTACTTTCAGGAGAAGATTGTGCCCTTACCCCCTGACTACAAGCCAAACGATAAAAATAAGGCCATGGAGTTTGCCCAGAAAGCTCAGGATCAGATTTTCCTGGGTGTCCTTTACCAGCAGGAGAAGCCTACTTACCTGGACTGGGCGATGAAGATTGCTGAAGGTGTCTCCAGGGCCACTCCTGAAGAGTTAATTCTGGCTCAGAAGTAGAAGGAAAAATTTTGCAAGTCATTGTCTCTCCGGCAATTGGTTTCTGCTACGGAGTTAAATTGGCATTGGAGGGAGCACTGTCGCACTCCAGGCCTGGAAGGATCTTTACTCTGGGGCCCCTTATCCACAATCCCCGGGTGGTGGAGGAGCTCAAGGAAAAGGGGATCGGGGCGGTCCAGTCCCTGGGGGAGCTTCAGTCAGGAGACACCATCGTTATTTCCGCTCAGGGAGTTAGAAAAGAGATTTTGGAGGAAGCCATAAAGCTAAAAATTAAAATCCTCGACTTGACCTGCCCCGAGCTGAGAAGAACGAGGGAGCAAATGCTGAAAGCGGAAAAAGAAGGGTACCAGGTGCTCTTCCTTGGAGATCGCGGGCACAGCGAGGTTGAAAGCCTGCTCTCCTTCTCCCCCGCCTTCAGGCTCATATCCGCTGCGGAATTGCCTGCTTTTTCTCTCAGTCAAAGGATAGCCCTCTTTTCCCAGAGCACTCAGGACTCGGAAACACTTTCAGCGCTCGCTCGTTTGCTCGTGCCCGAGGTTTTAGAACTGAGGGTTTTCAATACCATCTGCTTCGCTACCCGCCAGCGGCAAAATGCCCTGAGAAAAATCCTTCCGGAAGTGGAGGGCGTGGTGGTAGTGGGAGGGAAAAACTCCGCCAACACCCGGCGCCTGACTGAGATTGCAATTTCTGGAGAAAAAAAGGCCTGGCACGTTGAAGACGCCTCAGAGCTTCAGCCCGAGTGGTTTCAGGGAGTGCTTAAAGTGGGTGTTGCTTCCGGCGCCTCCACTCCTCAGGAGACGGTGGACGAGGTAGTAGAACGCCTTAAATCCTTTTAACGCCTTTTTCTGGAAAAGGAAAAGACGCTTACCAGGCCGCCGATTAAGAAGCTCAGGTAGTAAGTGATCAGGCGCCAAAGCGTAACGAAAACTCCCAGAAGAGGGTAGGGGACCAGCTGAGCAGCATAAAAGATGGTAGCGAAACCAGCTTCCGCCACGCCTGAGGAACCCGGAGTAGGGGCATAGGCTGAAGCGAGGTAAAAGACTATTCCCACAGCGAGTACCTGAGAGAGAGGAGAATAAACCCCCAACCCCCAGAGGAGAAGCGCAGGGACCGTGAGCACGATTACCCAGAGGAGCAGGCTGTAGAAGGCGATGAGAAAAAGGCTCTTCCTGTTAGCATGGGCAAGGCCTCTCATTGAACCTCGAAACTCGTTAATCTCCTTCAGGATTTTAGCGCTGATGCTGTCCAGCTTTTCACCTTTAACCAGGCGCCTCATGATTCTTCGGGAAAACAGCCATCTGATAACTCGGGCCAAAACCTGAGGTTTCCAGGCGATCAGGAGCATCACCACGGTAAAAGCAACATAAACAATTACCCCAATGTTTAAGGCGGTATTGAGCCCGGGAGGTAAGTTCCAGGCCTTCTTGATCAGCAGAAGCCAGAGAGGGATGCCTACCCCCAGGGTAATTCTCGCCAGGGAGCTCATGATTCCCTTGATCATGATGGTGGCAGCGGACTTTCCCGCGCCCATCCCATTTTTGGCTAAGAGGTAAAGTTGAAAAGGTTCCCCTCCGGTGTCGAAGGGGGTTATGTTGGCGAAAAATGAGCCTACCAGGGTTATCTGAAGGGCCTTGGGAAATCTTAAATTGAACCCCAGAACATCGGCTATTGCGCAAAGCCTTTCGGCCTCCAGGGCCCAGTTAAGGAATATCAGGACGATGGCACCAAGGAAGTACCAGAGGTTGACGATGGAAAAAATCGTCCGCAGGTCCGTGTGGGTAAAATATAAAAGCAGGCTGATGGCTAATGCCGAAAAACCAACAGCCAGCAGGATGTTGCGCCAGAAACTTCTTCTTCGCGGGGTTTCCTCAGCCACCGGGCCAGTTAACCCTGAACTTCCCCTTCAGACCTTTTCGCATCTTTTTCCTTCGATTCCTCTAAGGAAGCTGCGTTAATCTCAGAGGAAGCAAGGGGTTCCGAAGGCGCCTGCGCTTTTTCTTCTGGAGGAACGGACTTCAATGCGCTTCTTCTCAGGCTTACCGCCGTCAAGATGAAGGCTATAAGCGCCAGAAGCAGAAATACTTCCTGGGCGAAGATAAAGGTGTACAGCCACTCACTGCGCAAAAACAGGAAAATTATTTGAAAGACGCAGGCGAGAAAAAGAAAAACGCCCGCCAAAAGGTACAGGGAGCCAACTCCGTCAGTGCGCACCTGAGAGAGCTTGATGGCCAGAAAGAGAAAGAGCACCGCCAGAACCACGATAATGATGGCGGGAATAAGGTCAAGCAAGTTTGACGCCGGCAAAGGTTCCTGAAGCGCTTGACTGGTTAGAACCTGCGACAAAACTGAACCCAAGATAGACACCATATCTCAACAGCCCCTTTTTTTCTTTTTAGTCTCACAATTTTTCTGATTCTCTTTTTAGCTTAAGTTTTGTTCACAGCTCCTGTCAAATAAAAAAGAACTCAGGGACCCGGGGAAGGATCTATGGAGATCTCATCCCAGGATTGAATTTCTGGCTCCGCACCTTGAAACCAGTACCTGTAATAGTAGTAATGATATCCCCCTAAAAGTTTCAGGTTTCTTCCCCTTGTGAGCGTGATGTGACGGTTATCGGAAGCGCAGAAAAAGTTTTCCCCGAACCTACCGAAGGTAGGGTCCACAGGAAGCCATATTCCTCCCACAAGCATTATTTCCGCCCAGTCGTGGGTCAAGTCCCCCCGCCCCTGGGCGTGCTCGTTGTAGGTAAAGCCCTCAACAAACCGCGCGGGGATTTGTGAGGCCCGTGTCAGCGCCACGAAAAGATCCGCGAACTCAGTGCAATCCCCTTCGCCAGCGAGGTAAACCTGTAAGGCTCCTTTATCCTCAGGGCGATAGCCGCCATAAGTGAGGTATTGGCCCACGAAGCGATAAAGTTCCCGAGCAGCCTCAAAAAGGCTTTTCCCGGAGGATAACTCTTCAGCTTTTTCTTTTATCTGGGAAGAATCGCTTTCCTCGAACCTCTCAGGAGAGGTGTATCGAACAAAAATGGGGTTATTAGGGTTGTATGAGAGCTCAAAGAGGGAAGGAGGCGGTTGATAAACGAAAGGGAAAATCTCCACCTTGAAAATCAGGGAGAAGGAAGCGCTCTCTCCGACCTGCAAATTATTCTTTTGAAAAAACGCAAAGGTGTTTCCCTGCTCATCGTCCTCCAACCTGTCCGGAGAAGGGGTGATTTGAGAAAAACTCACGAACTGGTAGGGCGGGAAATCCTTGATCACGGGAACGGTGAGTTCCAGCCTGCTTACCTCTCCTTCACCCAGGTTCTTCAAGTGAACTGTGTAATTTACCTGATACTCCTCCGGTTCCCCGATCCACAGACATTGGCTAAAAAATAGCATGTTGTAAAGCAGGAAACAGACCTGCGCCCTGGAAGCCTCAAGCTCCGGCTGAAAGAGGCCATCCTGGGAAAAATGTGGGTCATCTGGCTCAAAGAGTCCTAATTCAACTGCGCTTTGCACGTAAGGGAAGGACCACCTTTGGGGGGGAACATCCGTAAATACCTGAGGTCTTTGGCTCAATATTGGTTCCCTGAGAGCCCACCTGACGATTATGGTCACAGCTACTTCCCGCGAGACCCTCTCCTCAGGGCGGAAAGTCCCGTCCGGGTACCCCCGGATCAGGCCTGCGCTGGCGCATGCTTCGATGAATGGTGCTCCCCAGAAATCCCCGCTGGCATCCCGGAAGTGGGAATCCGAAGGGCTTCCGTGGGAATCTCGAAGGCCAGGGCTGCAATTTTGGCCAGCTCCGCCCGAGTGATAGAGTTCTCAGGGCGGAAAGTCCCGTCCGGGTAGCCTGATAGGATACCCAAAGCCGACAGGTTTTCGATGATTTCCCCAGCCCAGTGGTCCGGGGAAAGATCGAGAAATCCCGAGCAAATGGAAGGATAAAAAACAAGGGAAATGGCCAGAACAAGGGAAAAAATCCGGAACGCTTTAAATAAGAATCTCATGCCACCTCCTCAATTTGAACTGACGTTTAGCCCATAATGGTGGAAATCGTCATTTGATTAAACCCTCCAGGGATATCAGGAAATGACAAAAGCTGCGGAAAAGAGAGCGGGCATCTTCAAGGGAGACTTTTCGGAAAGCAATGACCTCCCCGGGCTTGGCCTGCCCGATTTTCCAGAGATCGGCAGCGATCACGGTAGCGATTTTGGGGTAACCTCCCGTTGTCTGCCTGTCCCAGAGGAGGACTATCGGCTGCTCCTCCCCTGTGACCTGGATTGCGCCCAGAGGAACTGTGTCAGAGATGATCCCCCTTTTTAGTGTCCCAATGGCTTTTCCCGATAAGCGATAGCCCATGCGGTTGGACTGAGGGGATACGGTGTAAGGCTGGGAAAGGAAGGCCGCGCGGCCTTCCT
>Ga0172365_10001003_pt1 | contig 19956 bp, 16 predicted proteins | sample LakKivSesite48cm_FD_114535 | JGI IMG/M metagenome (GOLD analysis project Ga0172365, IMG submission 114535) | Sediment microbial communities from Lake Kivu, Rwanda - Sediment site 48cm | ecosystem: Environmental > Aquatic > Freshwater > Lake > Sediment | place: Rwanda: Western Province, Lake... | reverse complement strand
TCGTTATCCTTAAAACCAGCTTTACTGGCTATATTGAAAATATTCTGAAGCTTAACTGACCTAGCGATATCGATATCAGATTTCATAAACTACATCTTTCCAGCGACTAATTTTAATATCTTTTCAGTTTTGCTAGTACTGTCTTTTTCTATTTCTTCTAGTTCTTTACGTATTTTTTTTACAAACTTTTCATCTTTAATTGAGCCTAGATTTATTTTAACGTTTAGAATAGCGCCTTCAACACCTGCCTTGGCCATAATAGAAGATATCGCAGCATCAGTTATTGAACTTTGATTACCTTTCTCGGCAACAATCATAGCAACATCTAGTATCTCTTCGCAGATTCTAGCTGTTTCTAGAGGAACACTAGCAGCAACCTTGTATCCATCTTGTATTGCATTACTTCTCTTGTTCTTTTGTTCCTCTGTTTCTTTAGGCATCTTAAATGCTTTCATTACATCATTAAAAGCTCGGGTGTCTTTGTCGATAAGAACTGTAAGTTTCTTTCTTAGCGCTTCGCTTTTCTTTAGAACTTCTTTAATCTCATCTTGAACATCTAGATATTTTTCCTTTCCAATTGTAAGATTACAAACCATTGATGATAAAGCAGCACCAAGTGCACCAGATAGTGCTGCGACACTACCACCACCAGGAGCAGGACTACTAGATGCCAGTTCAGAAAGAAAATCCTTAACAGTTGAACTCGCAAGCGGACCTGTTTCTTTAATCATATATTCAATCACCTTCTCATCAGGTTTAAACTCATAAAGCTGAGAAAGACCGAGTCTATCAATAGATAGAGAGACAAACTCATCATCGTTTTTAATACTTAGTTTATCTTTTTTAGCATAAAACCTACCCGCGAGAACCAAAGACTCTTTTGGAACAACACCAACAATTTCACTACCAGTAATTTTCACTCCTAGTTTTTCTGCTTCTTCTTTAACAGCCTCAAAAACATCGTGCAGATTAACCTCTTTGTAGTTTAGGAGGTTCATGGAAACCTGTGCGATGTTCTCGTTGTACATCATACCACCAGCCTGAACACCTTTGAAACGCCCAGGAACCTTCACCGGTTGATCATTCGATCCAATTATCTGATTGCCTTTCTCATCTTTTTTAACATATCCGCTAGTCCTAATCTTCCCTGATATCTCTGATGCAATTGATTTATCGTTTGTATTAAGATTTATGTTATATGCTATTAGAAACTCTCTTGCACCAGTTGCTGTAGCACCGCTTTTAGGAACAAAAACAGGTTCTCCAAAATCAGGTTTAAACATAGGATCTTTGAACTTCTTTTTAAGAGCCTCATACTCACCTTTTCTTATATCTGGTAATCTAACCCGATCAGGTCTTGCTGCAGAATTTGCATACAAAAAAACAGGTACACCAAGTTCTTTTGCCATCCACTCTCCAAACCTCTTAGAAAGCTGAATACAATCCGGTATAGTCACGCCCTTGATTGGGATGAAAGGCATAACATCCAATGCACCCATTCGGGCATGCTCGCCCTTGTGCTTAGTCATATCAATAAGTGATACACCAACCTTTGCACACTTAAAAGCTGCTTCGAGAACAGGTTCAGGCTCACCAACAAACGTGTAAACAGTTCTATTGAAATCTACACCAGGATCAACATCAAGCAGTTTAACCCCATCAACACTTCTTATAGCTGCTGCTATCGCGTCTATAACAGATTTATCTCTGCCTTCGCTGAAATTTGGGACGCATTCAACGATTTTTTCCATAAACATACCGTAAAACTTAATCTAAGTTCTTCTTTTAACTATTTGGGCAAAAACATGGCAAACGTTGATATTCTAATAAAAAATGCAAACGAACTAATAACCCTGCAGGGGCCTAGTAAACCAAGAATAAAGAAACAAATGGGTAACCTTGCTATAATAAAAAATGGTTCTATAGCAATCAAAGACGGCAAAATCGTAGACGTAGGAAAAAACCTTAGGTACAGCGCAGAAAAAACCATTGACGCATCAAATAAAATTGTCATGCCAGGTTTTGTTGACCCGCACACACATGTTGTTTTCGCAGGATCACGAGAATTCGAACTAGAAATGAAACTAAGAGGAGTTTCATACATGGATATCCTAAAAAAAGGTGGCGGGATTTTTTACACAGTACAGGAAACAAAAAAATGCTCTGAGGAAAAGTTATTTGAACAAAGTAAGAAACGTTTAGACGCAATGTTATCTTATGGTACAACAACATGCGAGGCAAAAAGCGGATACGGACTAAACACAAAAAACGAACTAAAAATTCTGGAGGTTCAGAAAAAACTAAATGAAAAACACAAAATCGATATTGTTTCTACTTTTATGGGCGCACATGCTATTCCAAAGGATCAAGACGCTGATGATTACACAGAAATTGTTATAGATGATATGCTACCAAAAACCAGGGGTTTAGCAAAATTCTGTGACGTGTTCTGCGAAAAAGGTGTTTTCACAGTTGAACAATCAAAAAAGATTCTTTTAGCAGGTAAAAAATATGGTCTCACACCAAAGATACATGCTGATGAGATTGTTGATACAAACGGTGCATCTCTCGCAGCAAAAATAGGTGCTATTAGTGCTGATCATTTACTAAAATCATCTGAAAAAAATCTCAGAGAAATGGCAAAAAAAGGCACAATAGGTGTTCTATTGCCCGGTACACCATTTTCTCTTATGATGCAAAAATACGCTGATGCAAGAAAAATAATAGACATGGGTGTACCAGTTGCTCTAGCTACAGATCTTAACCCAAATTGCTGGACCGAAAACATGCAATTCATAATCCAACTCGCTTGTATTAAAATGAAAATGACGCCAGCGGAGGCTATAACGGCTTCTACATTCAACGCAGCATGTGCAATAAAAATGAATGACAAAATCGGTAGCCTAGAAAAATGGAAACAAGCAGACTTGGTAATACTAGATTGTCCAACCTATAATTTTATCCCATATCATTTTGGTGTGAACCTTGTGGAAACCGTGATGAAAAAAGGGATAATATTATAATTTTTTTTAACTACTATCTTTTTTGTCTTCTATTGCATGGCATGCTATATGATACACTTTTCCTATGTGTTTATTGTATTGCGGATGGTTTTTTATGAAATCTTCTACAAGTATTTTAACATTTTCAGCTTGTCTTTTTGACATAAATTTATCTAAATCAGCAGTAATCGTCTTCTCTAAAGTATCTTTTTTATGATGGCCGCTTATATCCTTAATAATCACGATTATCTCTATCAATGAGAGGAAAAAAAGAATCATTGTAAAAAACATTATGTAATGTTCGTTAATCCTTATAGCATGTTCTATTAATATTATGTCAATAGTGATCACAAAAAAAGGTAGTATAAACGATAGTTTTTCAGCTAATGGCGACTCAAATGTCTCCCTTATAAAACAGCGTAGTCTGCTACATCTTACCATATAACAATTTTGGAATAGGCTATCTGTAATATAACTGTTGTGTTTTTATAGGTCGTAATAGTACTCGCCGGCTTGTTTCTGGGTCCTATCAATGTATGAATCTGGTTTGTTTACACGCGGCCTTTTTGTTTCTTCGTCTCTCCGAAAAGTTATATCAACATCTTTTAAGAAACGGTTCATACCCTCATGCAAACCAAACGGTCCCTGTGCCTTACCGTGTTTACCAGGTGTTCCATCGAAAACAATCAACGCGTCACTAACCATGTCAATAAAATAAACATCATGATCTACAACCAATGCTGATTTACCAGATTTCTCAATAACCCGACGAATAGTCCTGGAAGTGATCATCCTCTGCTCACTATCAAGATAAGCAGATGGCTCATCAATCAAATAAATATCAGCATCCTGAACAAGACAATTAGCTATAGCAACCCTCTGCAGCTCACCACCAGACAACGTATCAATATCCTTATCAAGAAGATACTTTAGATTCAATGACTCAAAAATCTCAGCCTTAAAAAAAGATGAAGTAAACAACTGCTGCGCTTTTTTCTCTAAAAAATCTCTAACAGTATCACCAAGCTCAGGAGATATATACTGTGGTTTGTAACTAACCTTAATGCTGTACTCTATTTTTCCGCTAGTTGGTTTTATGACACCTGCTAGCATCTTAACAAAAGTTGTTTTACCAATAGCGTTAGGACCAACAATACCAACTATCTCGCCCTCGCGTATTATGCCGCTCTCAACATTTAGAGTAAAACCTTTGAATGTTTTCTTTAGATCTTCGTAGGTTATGTAAATATTCATGTTTTGTCTCTGTTTGGGCGGATGTGAAAAAAACTCTATTCTTTCCCCAAATCTTATGTTCTCCTCTTTTAGATAGCCTGATAGATACGTGTTTATTGCATGGCGTACGCCACGAGGATGCGTAACAACACCATAAGCCCCCTCAGCACCATATAACAGATGCACATTATCACAAAGAAAATCAAGAACAGCCAGATCATGCTCAATAACCATAACCTTTTTTTTCAGTGATAACTCTTTTATTATACGCGCAACCTTCAAACGCTGATATATATCAAGATAAGAAGAAGGCTCATCAAAGAAATACAAATCAACATCCTTCAACAAAGCAGCGGCCACAGAAACAAGTTGTAGTTCACCGCCTGAAATCTCACCCTTGTTTATCTCTTTATCGAGTATGTTTTTGAGGTTAAGTTTTTCAACTAGATCATCGAAGTTACCTGAGTTATCAGATTTTTTAAGTACCTCTTTTATAGTGCCCTTCATTAGCTTTGGCAGCCTATCAACATACTGTGGTTTCAAGACGCTTTTAACCTCATCGTTTGCTAGACTCTTGAAATGTTCATGAAGCTCAGTCCCAGAATAATACTTTATGATATCATCCCACTTTGGCTCATTTTCGTAATCACCCAAGTTAGGTTTAATCTGACCAGACAAAATCTTGAACGCAGTGGTTTTACCGATGCCGTTCTGACCAAGTACACCAACGCAACCACCCTTCTTTGGGATTGGTAATCTGAAAAGTCTGAAACCGTTTTTCCCAAACTGATGAACAAGATCGGTCTCCAGTTCCTCAGCTAGGCCGATTATTTTTATTGCATCAAAGGGACATTTATGCACACAGATACCACAACCAACACAGAGATCCTCAGATATAACAGGTTTACCATCAGCGCCCATAACAATGGTTTCATCACCAGACCTAACCCTAGGACAAAACTTTATGCATTCAGTCGCACAATTCTTAGGTTTACACCTGTCTCTAATCAATACAGCTATACGCATAACTTCAAAGAACAAGAAAGCAAAAGCCATTAAAAGTTTTTACCAACAAAACCAGGTGGATCATAAAAAGAAAAACTATAAGTTCTAAAAAAACATACATCTATCAAACACATAAAGTGGATGAGGAGAATCATGATAAATAAAAATGAAAATATACACATAAGACTAGAAATCAGCAAAGACCCAAACTCAGGGAATCTAACCCTTATGACAAGATTCGACCCAGAGGCACCAAATTTCTTAAAAGACAAAGACGGCTTCAGCTGGTGGCCTACACCGGAGGAAAGAGAATTTTTAAACGAAGCCTTCGACATGATACTAAAAAACAGATAAACAACAAAAATATCGTTACGCCATTCTAACATTGCAGTAACTTCTCATAGAACAACCAATGCATCTGCGAGCATCATCATGATTTCTAACAACATTTTTAGTTTTCATAATATATCTCATTGTTTTTACAGTTGAATCCAACTCAAACCTAATCCTAGGGTTAAATGGTATTTTATACTGCTGGGAATCACCATAAACAAGCACACCATATGGCACAAAACCACCATAATTATCCTCTAAAAGCTGACAGTATGTTGCAAGCTGAAAAACATGGCTTCTCTGCGGTTCATCATAAACACCGGTTTTAACCTCAACAGGAATATAGTGTTTATTTCTTCTCACAATATAGTCTGGTTTACCTGTCAACATATGCTTTTTAGAAAACAATGGTTTAGCTAAAGCACTAAGATCAGAATAAGCAATTTTTCCATCTTGAATCCTATGTTTTTTTCTTAGAGCATTTGAATCTCTGTAGGTTTTCCTGGAGAGTAGAATAAAAATTAAACCAATTACTAGAAACAAGATGCTAAGTATAATGATGGTCATAGAATCACCTCAAATATAATTATAAAAACTGAAATAATCATGAGTACAAAGCCAGTGAAAGCGAGAAGTTTTGATCTTTTAACACCGGTTTGAACGTCATCTAAAACCTGGCCTAATTGAGCATGTTTTTCGGCACCAGCTTCTAATAAAGTAGATACAGGCTCATAACCACATTTCCTTAGATACCATGCTATGGAACAATAATGAAACTGTCCTATTTCTGATGCGCTAATGATCTCTGCATGTTTAGATAAAGTTTGTCTAGTAATTCCCATCAAATAAAGTAAAAGTTTTCTTAACTATTTATTCGTTATCTAGAGGTCGTTAAAACTAATAATTCCCGTAAAACCTATTAAACCCCAACTGATGGGGGTTCTTGGATTTGTTATGAGTTTAAAGATGGGTTTACGTAAGGAGGACAAAAACCGTTGGGAACGTCGTGTTCCACTTATTCCAGAGCATGTAAAGGAATTAAAAGAAAAACACGGCATACAAACATTTGTCCAACCCTCTAAGATACGTGTTTTTTCTGAAAAAGAATACCTTGACGCAGGTGCACAAACAAGCGGCGATCTTTCTCCTTGTTCGGTTGTTTTTGCTGTAAAAGAAATACCAATTGATTTTTTAGAACCCGGTAAAACCTACGTGTTTTTTTCTCATACAATAAAAGGACAGAAGCACAATATGCCCATGCTTAAAAAAATGATGGATTTAGGATGTAATTTGATTGATTATGAGAAGATAATCGATAAAAATGGCAAACGCTTGGTTTTTTTTGGTAGGTTTGCTGGTCTAGCTGGCATGGTCGACACGCTATGGGTCTTTGGTCAGCGTCTTAAATGGGAGCACATTGACTCGCCTTTTAGTGAAATTAAACAAACCCTGAATTACAAAAATCTGGGTGATATAAGAGAGCATCTTGCTGTTGTTGGTAAAAATATAGCGAAAAAAGGTTTACCTAAACCTATAACTCCGATGGTTGTTGGTTTCGCTGGTTATGGAAATGTATCAAAAGGCGCACAAGAAATAATTGATATGCTACCAGTTAAAAATATTGAACCTCATGAATTAGAATCCATCTACAAGAATCCTTCAAATAAGGTCATTTACAAAGTGGTTTTTAAAGAAGAGCATATGGTTGATTCTATCGATTCCAATAAATATTTTGATTTGCAGGATTACTATAATCATCCTGAGAATTATCGCCCTGTTTTTGAGCGGTATGTACCATATTTATCTGTTCTTGTTAACTGTATATTTTGGAGCGAGCGTTACCCTCGTCTTATAACAAAAAAATATATGAAAGATGCCTCCAAAAACAAGAAAAATCTACGACTTAAGGTGGTTGGTGATATCAGTGTCGATATAAATGGTGCTGTTGAGTTTACTGAGAAAACTACTTCTTCAGATAACCCTGTTTTTGTTTATAAACCCCTTACTGATAAGATCCAGGATGGTTTTACTGGTGATGGTGTTGTTGTTATGGCTGTTGATAACCTCCCATGTGAGCTTCCTGTTGAGTCTTCTCAGAGTTTTAGTGAGACTCTGAAACCTTTTGTACCAGCTATTATGAAAGCTGATTATGATGTTAGTGATTTTGATAAGCTGGTTTTGCCCCCTGAGATTAAAAACGCGGTTATATTATACCATGGTAAACTTACTCCTAATTATAGTTATATCAACAAATTTTTATAAGGTAATTCTCTTCGCTGCTTGAACGTTTTCGGAGGCAATGTTTATGAAAAAAATCTTAGTACTGGGCGCAGGCATGGTTTCCCGTCCTATGATTCGTTATCTTTTGAATCAACCTGATTTTCATGTTATAATGGCAAGTAGAACAGTTAGTAAAGCTGAGAAGATGATAGGTGGTCACCCATGTGGTGAGGCTTTTGAGCTCGATGTAAACGATGATAAAAAGGTTGAGGATTTTGTTTCTAAGGCAGATGTTGTTGTTAGTCTTTTACCATATATTTATCATGTTAAGGTTGCTGAGATGTGCATTAAACATAGGAAACATATGGTTACGACATCCTATGTTAGTGATGCGATGAAAGCCTTGGATCAGAAAGCAAAAAACGCTGGGATACTGATACTAAATGAGTGTGGTCTTGACCCTGGCATAGACCATATGTCTGCTATGAGGGTTATACATGATGTTGAAAAAAATGGTGGGAAGATAATTAGTTTTAGATCAACCACTGGTGCCTTGCCTGCGTATCAGAGTAATAGCAACCCGTTTGGTTACAAGTTTTCTTGGTCTCCACGTGGTGTTTTACTTGCTTCGCGTAACTCTGCTAAATGGCTTGAGAACGGTAAAGAAGTATCTGTTCCTGGCGAGCAACTTTTTGAAAACTATACATTACAAGATGTGCCTGGTGTTGGTACTTTTGAGAACTACCCAAACCGAGACTCAGTTCCATACAAAGACGTTTATGGATTAAAAGATGCAAAAACAGTTTATCGCGGAACATTTAGGATGCATGGTTGGTGTGAAACAATGAGAAGTATAGTTCATTTGGGTTGGCTTAGCGAAGAAACACCTAAAGGTTTTTCAGGTAAAACATATGGTGATCTAACCAGGTTTTTAATAAAAGCTAAACCAAAGGATAACCTACAAAATGTTGTTGCTGAGAAACTAGGTTTGAAACCATTTTCTGCTGTTATAAAAAGACTTGAATGGCTAGGCCTTTTCAGCGATGAGCCATTACCTAAAGATAAAAACAACCCGCTTGACTATCTAAATGTTTTAACACTTAAAAAACTGGCTATGGGTGAACACGATGTTGACATGATTGTTATGCATCATGAGTTCATAGCTGAGTACAAATCAAAAAAAGAGTATGTAACCTCAACATTAGTTGATTATGGTATACCTGATGGTGATACGTCTATTGCTAGGACTGTTGCATTGCCTGCTGCTATAGCAGTGAAAATGATACTTAATGGTAAAATCAAAATGACTGGTGTGCAGATACCTGTTATACCTGAATTGTATAATCCAATACTAGATGAATTAGAAGAGATGGGTATAAATTTCGAGGAAAAAACAGAGAGACTTTAAACCTATCTTTTTTGTAATTTTATTTTTTTATGAGATATACTCTCTTTCTTTCTAAACTCTTTATTTATATGGAGTGCTTGTTCGGAATTTTCCGAACATTTTCCGATAATATATAAACTTTTGAGAATATAATTATCTTTCATAAAATCAAAAAGGTGTGATGAAATATGAATAAAAAAATTGGAAAAATGGCCTTGATGGCCGGGATAATGATGCTGGTGACAAGTACATTGATGCCTATGAGCAGCGCCGATGGAATGCATGTATCAGACATACATTTTCATATGTACGAACCTTATCAAAAAGCGGTGATTTATTGGAGTGGAACAACTGAGACCATGATACTTTCTTCAGCGGTGAGATCCGATGCTTTTGCAGATATTGCATGGATTGTACCTATAATATCGACAACGATGCCTAATGTAACCTCTGGTAATATGAGCATTTTTGAAGAACTCGTCAATTATATGCAAATTTTTGACTATTGGCCCATTTATTATAATGAAGGTTGGATTAGAGTCGATGTTAGCTCAAGTCATGGTGTTATACTTCTTGAAAGCAAAGAAGTCGATATCTATGATATTGTTATTTTAAAGGCCGACAACGCTTCAGATCTAATAAACTGGTTAATAGAGAATAATTTCAAAGTCCCACCTGAAGCAGAAGATGTACTAGAGCGTTATGTTTCTATGGATAACTGTTACTTTGTTGTAAATAAAATAGATTTAAATAATAAGCATAAAGAAGTGTTATCTCAAATTGAAAATGGTACAATTACAATAGATTTTTCACAATATCTGTATCAATTTGATTCAGTGTATTCTTTCGAACAGTTTAAGAGAGTTCAGGCTCTTCAAATACTGGGCCATATCGACTTAACATACACCTGGTATCAGTGGTATGAATATCTACAACCAAATTACCTCCTAAAATTAGGCTTCACGCAAGATGAATATGATGATTTGGTTGCACGTTATTCAACATATAACTCGCAATTTATTGCAAAGTTAGTTGCTGAGGATCCTCGTTATGTTAATCTTGAAGAACTACTTTTGACCAATGAAATTCTTGAAAACTACAATGCTGTGTATGAAATTCTGGGTAAAAGACTTGACCCAATTTATGATTATTATCAGGTGAGAGATGCTCTACGTGAGGGCATGGCTACTCCTCTAAAATTCACATTTACACCATATGAACCATACTATCCGTTGACTATCTCTAGTTTAAATCTAGGATATGGGAATATCGACGTGTACGTGATTGCTGAGCACCCAGTTGTAGATATAAACAAGGTTTTAACTGTTGATCTATGTAAAGAAGTTGACGACTCCCTTAGGGAAAAATTACTACAATATTTCTCTGTGGAAAACGCAGATTTTGTAACAAGACTATCATACCGTGGCAATCTAAAAGACTTGACTGACGATGCAATATTTTCTTTATACCCTCTATCAAAACCTGATTGGCCGATTTTCATGCATGTTGTTTCAAAGCTCTATGAGCTCAGTGGCAAACAAACAATTAATGGTATCGCCTGGGATCCTGATGCAGAGGTTATAGAGATACAATATCGCATAGATAATGATACGACATGGAGAGTTGCCGATGGTAAAACACATTGGTCATTTGAGTTTAATACCATCACATTGGATGATGGCAACCACACACTTTATCTAAGGGCTCTAAGAAAGAACGGTGTTACACCGATATATTCACAGATATATTCGTTTAGTTTTTCGACGAATAACAGTAACGACGAAATTCTAAGTGGACAACAAATGCAGACGGCAGCCTTTTTATTAACGATGTTTGTCGTTTTATCTGTATTAGCTGTAGCTATAATCAGCAGAAAAACTACAATGCATCGTTAAAATATCTCTTTTTTTCTTCTATTTTTTGTTCGGTTTTTTCCGAACGTTTTCAACCAGTATATAAACCTAAAACGATATAACCATCTACAAAGGAAAAGTGATGTGATAAATCATGAATAAGAAAAAAAGGTCTAAACTATTTGCGATAATATTAGCTGGTGTGATAGTTTTTGCAGGTCTCGTTGTTATAGTAAATCTGCAAAAACAGATAGTTAGCGGCTCAGGTACGTATCCAATAAAAAATTTTGGTTCATATGAAGAACTCACAAGTTTTTTGATTGTAGGTAATCAAAATGCTGGTCGTTATGGAACAGGTCTTATCGGCGTCTTAAATGCTACTCCTAGCGTAGATTTTAACTTGGCAGAAGAATCTATTAGGGTTAAAGAAGGTGGTACAAGTGTTGATTACTCGCAAACCAACGTGCAAGTAGAAGGTGTTGATGAACCAGACATCGTAAAAACAGATGGTACCTACTTGTATATAGTTTCTAATAATAAGGTAATTATCGTAAAAGCGTATCCTGCTGAAGATGCTGAGATACTTTGTGAGATAGAGTTCAATGAATCTGTATCTGTTTTGAATATATTTATTGATGGTTCTAGGCTTGTGGTCTTTCTTCAGGCATATGATTACCCAATCCTTAAAAATGCATTTGTTGAGGAGTCTAAAATCAGCTACTGGTATGGTTCTCCTGATACTTATGTAAAGATCTATGATTTTGAGGATATTAGTGACCCTATTCTGGTAAAGGATATTGTTATAGGCGGTAGCCTCTCAGGTGCAAGGCTTATAGGTGATTACGTATATGTTGTAACAACACAGTATTCTTATAGCACTGATGAAGACGACATAATAGTTCCAAGGCTTATGGTTGATGATGAGTTAATAGAGGTTCCTCTATCTGATATATACTATGTTGATATACCTGAGAAGAGCAGTACATTCACAAACATTGTATCTGTTAATATCCATGATGATGAAGAAATACATCAGAAGGTTTTCTTACTTGGGACAACACAGACATTGTACGTCTCAGAAAACAACATCTATGTATCTTATTCTATGTGGTACTATGATTATCCCGCTTTAGAGCAGATACTTGAGGATAAACTTTTGCCGCTTCTGCCAGATTCTGCTAGGAACCAGCTTGATAAGATTGAGGACTTTGATTTAGAGGATTACCAGAAGCAGACTATTGCTCAGTGGGTTATACAACGCTATGTTCAATCGTTGTCAGATGAAGAGAAATCACAAATAGTCAAAGAAATAGCCAGGGATACAGAAAAAACAATTATCCATCGTATAAGCATAAACGATGGTGAGATAAGCTACGATGCACAAGGTAGTATAACAGGCTATGTTAACAACCAGTTCTCATTAAGTGAATATGATAATTATTTACGAGTATCATCAACTCTCTCAGGATCAATGTTAAGTTATTACATAGGTAGTATACAATCTCAAAACAATGTTTATGTTCTAGATATGGATTTACAAGTTGTCGGTAGCCTTGAAGATATTGCACCAGGTGAAACAATTTATGCTACACGTTTCGTAGGCGACATATGTTACCTGGTTACTTTTAGGCAGATTGATCCATTCTTTGTAATAGATTTAAGCGAACCTACAAATCCAAAATTGCTAGGAGAATTGAAGATAGCTGGTTACTCAACCTATCTACATCCATATGATGATACACACATAATAGGCATTGGAAGAGACGAAAACAAAGTGAAAATCTCTCTGTTTGATGTTACTGATATGGAGAATCCAATAGAGCTATCAAACTATACTATAGAAAATGAGGATGAAGAAGATTGGTGGTGGTCTGAATCCTCAGCATTGTATGAACACAAAGCGTTCCTGTTTGACTTGGAAAAGAACCTCCTGGTGATACCAGCTGGAACTTACTATAAGCAACTAGCTTATGTGTTTGATATAACAATTGACGATGGCATATCATTAAAAGGCACGATATCACACGATTTTGAAACAGAAAACGAAGAAGAAAACAACGGCGAAGAAATTTATTACAAATATTACGATGATGGAAACTCCATACAGAGAACCCTTTACATCGACGATGTTTTGTACACGATTTCAGAGAACATGGTAAAAATGAACAGCCTAGATGATCTAAGCGAAATTAACAGCGTAGAGCTAGTATAATAACTTTGAAGTATAAGATAGAAGAGAGCGGTGCATCCCATTCATCTCCCTCCTCTTTTCCCCTCTTCTATCTTAACTTTTTTTAAACCTACCGATATAGTTTTATAACCAAGAAAGATACCGCTTTAACAACTATAATTATATCATGTTTTAAAGGGGAATAATTACTATGCCGATTAAACCAACAGATGTCCATAAAACACTCAGCAGATACATGCTAGCAGATGGTTTTGATCTAGTTCTAGATTTAAGGAAAAGCAAGGGTTGTCGTATATACGACTCAAGAAAAAACAAATACATGCTTGATTGTTTTTCTTTTTTTGCTACTGCACCGGTTGGGTGTAACCATCCTAAGTTAACAAACCCTGATTTCATAAAAAAAATGGGCGAGGTAGCTATTAACAATCCAACTAACTCAGATATTTATACTGTTGAGATGGCTGAGTTTGTTGATAGTTTCACAAAATATGCTGTTCCAAAAAACTTTCATCACCTGTTTTTTATAAGCGGTGGTGCCCTTGCTATTGAAAATGGTTTAAAGACTGCTTTTGACTGGAAGATACGTAAAAATCTTGCGCGTGGAAAGGGTGAGATTAGTAGTAAGGTTATCCATTTCAAAGATGCGTTCCATGGTCGCACAGGTTATACGCTTTCTATGACTAACACCTTTAATTTAGATAAAACAAAGTATTTCACTAAGTTTGACTGGCCAAGAATCACTAACCCAAAGATAACATTCCCGTTAAACAATGAAAATCTCAGAAATGTTAAGGAACTTGAGAAACAAGCTGTAGATGAAATCAAAGAATCAGTTGCTAAAAACCCTGATGACATAGCTGCTCTAATTATAGAACCAATCCAGGGTGAAGGAGGGGATAACCATTTCCGAAAAGAGTTTTTCCATGAGCTACGTAGACTATGTGATGAACATGAGATGATGTTCATCCTTGATGAAGTACAAACTGGTGTTGGACTTACTGGTAAGATGTGGGCTTATCAGCATTTTGATTTCGAACCTGATATAGTTGCTTTTGGTAAGAAAACACAAGTATGCGGTATAATGGTAAACGGTCGTGTAGATGAGATTAATGATAATGTTTTCAAAGTGCCAAGTCGTCTAAATTCAACTTGGGGCGGAAACCTTATTGATATGGTTCGCTGTCAAAAATATCTGGAAATCATAGATGAGGAGAATCTAATTAAAAACGCTGAGGTGCAAGGGAAACGTTTACTACAGGGTTTAGAAGAAATAGAGAAGAAATATCCAAACAAAATATCAAATACACGTGGACGTGGGCTTATGTGTGCGTTTGATTTACCAACATCAAAACAAAGAGATGAGATGAAAGATAAACTCTATGCAAATAACTTATTGGTTCTTTCTTGTGGGTCTGTAACTATAAGATTCAGACCGCCATTGACAATATCTTCAAAAGAAATAGATGAGGCTCTAGAAATAGTAGGTAAAACTGTTAAAGAATTCTAAAAACAGGAAATAAACCTTCATTAACTCTTTTTTTGTTGCAGGATAACTGTTTCATAAACTTTATATATATTTAAATATACTATATTATATAAAAATCTGTATGTGATGAAATATGAAGAAAATAACCATATTGATATTGATAATAAACTGGTTATTTGCAAGTTATATAGTGTCTGCGAATGCTTTTGAAAATAGTGAGTTACTTGGGCAATCGCAACCAATTAAAATAAAACCCTATGCTAATATCTATGTAGATGATGATAACACCCAAGGTCCATGGGATGGAACATTAGAGAATCCATATCGAACCATTATTGATGGAGTTGATAATGCATCTGAAGGTGATACAATTTTTGTTTTCAACGGTGTCTATAGTAAAGAATATGTATATGTTAGAAAATCAATTAATATCATCGGCGAGGATAAATACAATACAATACTTAGTGGCCCATCATCTGCAATTGAACTAAGTAAGGTGGTAAATGGTTTTGAACTCAGTAATTTTATGTTTATAAATATAAACGCTATATATCTCTATCATAGTTCTTACTGTGTCATTAATAACAATATTATAAAAAACAGCCCAAGAGGTATCTGGTTATCGAACTGCTCAGACTGTACTGTGAGCAATAATGAGATAAGAGCTCGTTGGGACAGTATTATCTTAAGTCACTCTAAAAATTGCATAATAAACGGCAATTATATTTACGGTTTTAATGAATCTTTATCAGGAATTGATATCAGAAGCAGTGCAAATGATAGCATCATCTCAGATAATACAATAAGTAATTGCGAAGATGGTATAGATATTCATAGATCTCATAGAGCAACTATTACTGATAACAATATTATAAATTGTACGCGTTTTGGCATTATTCTCGTTGCTTCTTCAAATAGTACTATATTAAGAAATAAAATCACAAAAAATTATCAAGGAATAGAATTATCAAATTCAGACGATGTAGTTATTTCTGATAATATTGTAACAGATAATACAAATTTGGGAATTAGTTTATCGTATGGTAAAAATATTCATGTCTCTTACAATTTTATTGATAACAATCCCTATGGTTTAGATTTTTGTTATGTTGATGATAGTGTTTTCGAAAATAACACAATTACAAATAGTTCTCAGATAGGAATTGATGCCATGGATTCTGGTTTGATTGACAGTAATAATCTTGTTTTAAATAACAACGTAAACAATTGTTATATTGGTATAATGCTTGAACATTCCTGGGGCAATACTTGTAAAAAAAATACTGTGAATAATAACGAATTTGGAATAACTGTTTATGGGGATGCGTTATTTAATGTCATAACAAAAAATGAAGTAAAAGAAAATGATGTCGGTGTCGTTTTATATGGTTATAGGCAAGGTAAATCATATATTCCACTTGGTAACTATGTTGTTGCCAATAATATTTCTGATAATACTAATTGTGGTGTTTATGCAACTGTTCTTACCAGATTAAATTATATCTATTACAATAATTTCGTAGATAATTTTCAAAATGCTTATGATAACGGCACTAACATTTGGTATAAATACAAACCTTTAGGAAAAAGTAAGGGCAACTACTGGGATGATTATAATGGGGTTGATGAAAATCCAAATGATGGCATAGGAGACACACCATACAATATACCACCTTCGCCATTCCGTAATACCGATAGATACCCATGTATGGAACCTATAGATATTGAGAATACAGTAAGTTCCTACAATGAACTTATTCAGGTTAGCCCCCAAAGTCAACCAAGCAGCCAGCCAGGTAGCACCACTCAACAATCCATATCTATCACAACTACTTCTACCAGCATACCAACCACTACGACTACTGCAGTTACTTCAATTGCTCCAATTAGTAAAAGCACAATAAGATAAAAACAGTTAACTAAACCTTCTCTTTTTTCTTTCTTATACTATTCTATCCTTAGCGTAACTGACAATCTCATCTATCTTTATTCTCTCTTGCTTTGTGGTATCACGATCCCTGATAGTCACAGTTTTATCTTTTAATGTGTCATTATCAACAGTTATACAAAATGGTGTACCAATCTCATCCATACGAGCATAACGTCTACCAATAGTTCCACCGTCATCATAGTAAGTTGAAATGCCAACGTTTCTAAGATCTTCATCAATTTTCTTTGCAATTCTTACAAGTTTATCATCACCAATCAACGGAAACACACCAACTTTTATAGGAGCAACAAGTGGATTAAGCTTCAAAAGTGTATATTCTTCATCTTTTTTCTTTGTCTCAACATAGTTATGCTCTAGAACAAAATACAAAATCCTATCGATACCATAAGATGGTTCTATAACATGAGGAACAAACTTTTCACCAAACAATTTTTCTTTAACCTGTTTTATCTCATAACAATCAGATGGTATCTCAACGTTCTTACCATCTAAAACAACGATTATTTTTTTTGTATCTTTTACTTCGGTTTTCTCTAAAAGTTCTTTGATTTTACCTGCTTTATCCTTAAACAAAGGACCTAACTTATCCATCTTTGGAACAACTTTTTTAACATCAACAATCTTCGGTTCGTCATATTTCCTAAGAGCATACATATCTGTTCCAGATGATTCTATATGTGCACCTAGATCATATGCAGACCGGTCAGCTATTCCAACACATTCTATCCAACCAAAACGCTCACTATGGCACTCAGCATCCCAACATTCAGTAGCATAATGAGCAAGTTCATCAGGCGCGTGTTTCCTGAATCTAAACTTCTTCTGATCCACACCAATACTAAATAAAAATTCTTGTGTAATGTACATATAATATGCAAGTGCTTGGTTATCTATCGCCTTTGTTTTCACAGCTTTTTCCAGCGAAAGCTTCATATCCTTTTTGTTATCAAAAAGATACAACTCTTTTTCTTTAACGCTATCAAAACCTGGGTGTTTCTTGTCGTCTGGGTCAAAAAAAACTTCTGCCTCAGCCATAGAAAACTCTCGCAATCTTATAATCCCCTGCCTCGGTGAAACCTCGTTCCTGTAACCTTTGCCTATCTGTACTACACCAAATGGTAACTTTTCCCTAGCATGTCTATATAAAAGGTGGAAGTTTGTGAAAATACCCTGCGCTGTCTCAGGTCGTAAAAAAGCTTTCCTGCTATCACCAATTCCTATGCTCGTAGAAAACATAAGGTTGACATCATGAGGATTATCTAGTTTACCACCACAACTCGGGCATTTCACCTTGCCGTCTTTCAAAGCCTGCTCAACAGTCATTTTTTTGTCAATAATATCCTCAACTTTGTAAGATGTTTTACATTTTTTACAATCCACAGTGATATCGGTGAACTCTTCTACATGGCCAGATGCATCCAAAACCTCATACAATGTAACAGTAGGAGTATTTATCTCAACACAGTTATCCTTCAACAAGTAATACTTGCGCCAAACGTTCTCAATGTTATTTTTCAGCTGTGAACCAAGAGGACCATAGTCATAAAAACCTGCTACACCACCATAGATTTCAAAAGACGGATAGATGAAACCTCTTCGCTTGGCCATCATCATTATTTTATCATGAACATCCAAAGGCATAAACTAATCTTTTCTCCGGATTTTGATTAAAATAAGAATAGTTTAATGGGATTTAAACCATGCAGGCCATCAAGTCGATATCAGTAACCATACCAATGAGTCTCTCGCTCTCATCAACAACAGGGATATGACTTATGTTGTTTTTCACCATCTTCTGCGCAACCTCAGAAACAGATGTGTTTTTGAATGCTTTTACAACGTTTTTAACCATAACCTCTTTCACAGCAACAGTTGGTAAATCAACCTTTGACGTTGAATAATAAAGTCTTACAGTATCCCTTATGCCTTCCCATGTCCACTGGTCCTCATCATCGCCGATGCCCATATCAGAACGTGATATGCTCTCCTTTATATGACTTAGTTTAAACAAATCACCGTCACTAACAATACCAGCTAACTTAAGATCGTCGTTTATAACAGGCAGGGCATTCTCGCTTGTTATATTTATGATTTCCATAACTATATTTATCGGTGTCTCCTCATAAACAGGGACAACCAAATTTGTGCAATATTTTTCAACAGCCTCTCTCTTCCTCTCAGATAAAGTCTTCAAAATATCGGTGGGACTTATTATACCAACGATTTGTTTTCTTTTGTTAACAACTGGTAAACCATGTATCCTATTTTGATGAAGCATTTTAGCAGCGATTTTTACATCCTGTTCCTTATCAACTAGATGAACCTTATCACTCATTATTAAAGCGAGTTGTTCCTCGTCAGAATTCCTAAAAATATCGGTTCTTGTAACAACTCCCACAACATTCTTTGTACCTTTTTTCAAAATAGGCATACCAGAAACATTATGTTTAGCGAGCACTTTTAAAGCGTCTTTGACAGTCCCAGGAACATAGCCAACAATCAAATCAGTTGACATCACATCTTCGATTTTCACATTCATCCCTCTTTTTTATTAGATTGAAATATATAAAGGCTTTAATGATTCTTTATCCAACACAACAATACCTGTTGGGAAATCTGGAGCAGGAATGCTATCATCTACATTTAAAACTTTCCTTGCGCCGTATGTTATCATGGTCAATAATTCCTCAGTCGAAAACTCTTTTGAAACTGTTCTTATGTATCTTATTTCATCTAATACACTTGGTGAACTGATCATAGCGTTATCAGTCCCAACCAACAAATCAACACCATGTTTTTTCAACAAACTAAGATTAGGTTTCAAACAATAAAACATATTGGATCTAGGACAAACCACCACAGGAATATTATTATCTTTAACACGTTCAAGATCACTATCTGTAGCAAAAACCATATGAACAAGAAAATCAGGTTTCAAACCAAGAATCAAATCAATATCTTCTCTCTTTCTTTCGCTAGCATGAAAAGCAAAAATCTTTTTTTCTTTTTTCGTATGTTTAGCAATCTTTTCAAGCTTGGAGTAATCCCAATCAGATATACTACTAAGACCTATACCATCAGAGTTTTCCAACAAAAACCTAACCTCCTCAGAATCATAATTCAGATGTTTAGGCCTTGACAAAATCAGAGAAGAAACGCCAGTGTTTTTCAGAGATTTTTTAAGCCAAGAAACACCGCGTATCCCATTTTCTCTGAAATCATAAAAACAAGAAACGCCACTACTCTTCATAGCATTAATTGAGTCTCTCATCCCAGCTATTGTCTCTTGCTCGGT
>Ga0172365_10001001_pt1 | contig 19971 bp, 16 predicted proteins | sample LakKivSesite48cm_FD_114535 | JGI IMG/M metagenome (GOLD analysis project Ga0172365, IMG submission 114535) | Sediment microbial communities from Lake Kivu, Rwanda - Sediment site 48cm | ecosystem: Environmental > Aquatic > Freshwater > Lake > Sediment | place: Rwanda: Western Province, Lake... | reverse complement strand
CCCCAGCCCCCAGCGCCTTGAACAAGCTCCTTGCCCTCTTCTCAGCCTCGTCCGCGTCCAGATCCCCGAAGAACACGAAGCGGAACGTAACGCTCTTCTTGCCCTCAGGGATTCCGGGGCCAACGTAAACGTCGATCGGGGAAATCGATGCGAGTTCGCGGTCGTAGGCCTGAACCAGGCCGGCGACGACCTGCGGGTCGGCGCCCTTGTCGAAGGTGAAGGACGCGTCCCTCTGGGACGTGCCGAACTTGCTGATCCTCTGCTTTCCCGTCTCCTCATCCGAAAGGAGCGACGCGTTCGCAGTCTTGAGGCGCGTCACCCTCCTACCCTCCTCTATGGTCAAGCTCTCCGGCGTCATGTCCTTGAGCATGCCGATGTGGACGGCGCCCGTGACCTCGTTGCGGATCGCAACTTGCTTCCCCACGGACGCCTTCAACTTGAGAAGCTCGTCGTAAAGCGCAGACACGGCCCTGCTGGATTTGGAGAAGGCCGAGTCCAGGTCGTCATAATGCCTGGCCGCCTCAAGCATCATCCTCGAGAAAGCTGCGGAGTCCCTTGCGTCCACGGCGGCCTTCAGCCTCTGGGCGTTCGCAAGGAAGAGCTCCTCCACCTTGGCCGAGTACGGGTTCGACATCTGGATCTCGGCGTACATCCCCGGATCTCCCGACAGTATGCGGCCTATCATGTCCAGCATCAGTTCGTAGACAGGGGAGGAAAGGGATCTCGATTCACGGATGCCGAAATCCAGATCCTTCAGGGTGGTCCCGACCGCGAGGTACGTGAAATGGGTCAGGGACTGAACCACCGCGAGGGCATAGTCGTGCATCTCGGAGGTCGTCACGATGGTCCGAGCTTTGCTTTTTTCGAGGAAGGCCTGCAGCCTGGGAACGAGGCTGTCTCCCCTCACGGGAACGATTATCACGACCTGTCCGTCCAGATTCCTAACGGACGGCCCGAACATTGGGTGGACCGAGACGTACTCCACGCCCCGCGGGACAACCTTGTCGGCCACCGAACAGACCTCGGTCTTGACCGAGCATATGTCCATGAGGACGCTTCCCTTCCTCAGATGAGGTCCTATCTCGGCGATTGCGGAGGGGGCGATCCTGATGGGGGTGCAGATGACCACGAACCTAGAATCCGCCGCCGTGAGGTTGTCGGGGGAGTATGAACAACCGAAGCGCTTGGCCACCTTCTCCCCGGGCTCCTTCCTTGGCCCCGTGATGAGGACGGACATCTTGTCCAGTAGGCCCTGTCCGTGGAGGAACTCTAGTATCCAAACGCCCATCTTGCCGTAACCGCCGACGAGGGCGAGGCTGTTCTGGGCGGACCTCCGCTCCATCTTCTCAGTCAACCCGTCGACGTCTATAAATCGGTTTCCGCTGGCATGACGCAAAGCGCCCCCTCCGTGCCTCACGAAAAGATTGTTATTGTGGATTCCCGGCGGGGAAGTTGACTTGACGAAGGAATCGAAGCCCGCGGATGCAGGACCCGGGTTGGCTTGGCTGATAGAGAAGATTCGCAAGAGGGAGGCGATCGAGGGCAAGGCCGAGAAGCCCCTCTTCGAAAGCATCGACGACAAGCTGCCCCTCTTCATCCATGCAGCGCTGCTCGATGGGCTCCACGACATCTGGAGGTTGAACTCCGAGAAGATGGTGTACAGGCTCGGCGTGATAATGGGGCACAAGCTCAGGGTGGAACTTGGGGAGAAGATGGGGCTTGAGGACGTGGGCAGCTGGGAGGCTTGCGTCGGGCAGGTCTCCAAGATGCTTGAGCTGTTCTCCTCCAGAGTGTCCCTGGGCAAGGTCACGAGGGCGTATGCTCGATTTGAGAGGGAGGGTTGTGCCTGCAAGAAGATGAGTTTCTCGATCGCGTACTGTCCGCAGGATACCCTGATATGCGGGATCATGGCGGGATTCGCGCAGCGGGCCATGGATAACGAGAAGATCTACTGCAACAACATCTCATGCGGAAAGGCCGCGGAACAGGCCCTCTGCGTGCATGACCTCAGGATAAAGGAGGAATAGCATCAGGAAAGGCGTGCTCCGAACTCCCATCGACTCCTGAGTCGCAAGAGCCCCGGCCTTGCGCGTCGGGTCGGGGCACCCGCACACCCACTATTCAAGCCTTTCTCCGGAACGAGCCTAATTATTCTGAATTCTTTCGCCTACACCTAGCATGTGGACCTGTTTCTGAGGATCATGCCCTTCGTTCTCTGCGGAACAGGGCTGGGGATCGTGACGGGCTGCGTCCCCGGCATTCACGTCAACATGATATCAGTGATGGTCGTCTCCCTTTCGGCCACATCCAAGCTGGACCCGATCCTCTTCTCGGTTCTGATCCTGTCGATGGCCGTTGTCCAGACCTTCCTCAACATACTCCCAGCCATATTCCTCGGCGCCCCGGACCCGGAGACCGCGCTCAGCGTGCTGCCGGGCCACAGAATGCTCCTGGAGGGCCGGGGCTTTGAGGCCGTCTGGCTGTCCGTGGTCGGTAGCCTGGGAGCCGATCTGCTGGCCTGCGTTCTGGCCCTGCCGATGATCGCTCTGTTGCCCGTCTTGTACCCAATCGTCTCGTGCGTCCTCTTCCCTCTGCTTCTGTGCATCGAGGCAAGCATCATAACGACGGAGCCAACGGCATCGAAGATGATCTACGCTGTCCTGGTCATCCTGCTCAGTGGCATTCTGGGAATCTTCATCACAAGCTCGGGCTTCATGCCCACGGACAAGGCACTGTTCCCCGCCCTGTCGGGGCTGTTCGGAGTATCCACCCTCCTTCTTAGCTCCGAGAGCGGAGTCAAGATCCCTACCCAGTCAATGGACACCAGCACGGCCCTCGGCAGGCTTGCGATGGCCAAATCCACTTTTGCCGGGTTCTTTGCGGGGATGATCGTGGGCATCCTGCCCGCCATCGGGTGTGCGCAGGCCACGGTCCTGGCCCAGAGGATGACCGGGGAGAACGACCACAGGTCCTTCATCGTGGCCGTGAGCGGCGTGAACACCGCCAATATGATCTTCGGGCTCGTGTGCCTTTACAGCATAAGCAAGGCACGCAACGGGGCGGTCAAGGCCATACAGCAACTGCTCGGTGGCCACCTGGACTTCAACCTCCTGATGTTGCTGATCGGCGTGACCCTTATGTGCGGCGGACTGGGCGCCCTGCTGACCCGTTCCCTGGGCGGGGTGTTCGCGACCAACATAACGCGGATGCCCTACGTAGTGGTTGCCAGGGGAGTGGTCATCATGGTGTCCGTCATGGTTCTTGTCCTCTGCGGGCCCAAGGGGCTCCTGGTGCTATTTACCTCAACCTTCCTTGGCTTCCTGCCGCCGTTGCTTGGGGTGAAGAGGGTGAATAATATGGGCGTTTTGATGGTCCCAACCCTGATCTACTTCAGCGGCTACAGATCGTTGATCCTGGGACTGCTCTGAGACTGCGGCGCCGTGAAAGCCCTTGCCCATCTGGCTGCCTGACTCAGGCGACACACGAGCTCCAAGATGGTATCACAAGATATAAGAGAGAACCTTCTGGTGAGGAACACGCTTGCTGAGAGGGGACCCGAAGCTTGTCGCTATTCTCGTCACGTCGTTGATAGTGTCGACGCTCGCAGTCCTCACGGTCTTCCGTATCTCACAGCCCGATGACCTTTCCTGCCTGACAAACGATTACCCAGACCTGTTCGTGAAGGAATCAGCCCAGAAGGGCATCGAGACCTCGTTCTCCTTCTCGGCGATCTCCGGCCGCGAACTAGAGGAGCTGGAGCTTCGTTTCTCGGTTCTGTATGAAAGGTCGCCACCGTTCGACACCGCGGACTGGCAGCCCGATGAAGCGGACACCCTCGAAGATGTCGTGCCTCACCTTCCGGCAGTGGCGATGATGAAATCCGAGGTGTCGTCGCTGGGCGGGGAGTTCGAGGTCCTCCGCAAGGAGGTGGATATCAACGGCACTCCCTATGACGGGCTCTTCTTCGACTTCAGCCGATTCATGGGCATCTTCGATGGCGACCCGATGCTCTCAAGGTACATCTCAATGTACGCCATCCTGAAGAAAGGCAGCGCGGTCAGGTTCTTCGAGGGAAGAACGGGTTTCTTCCTTGCCCAGGACGACGTGGTGGAGTACCTGTCAATCTCCGCCGCCGGGAACAAGACGGAGTACGTGGGGGAGCGAGTGGCGGAGGCGCCGCTCGGCATCCTCAGGTACGCCGACCTCCCCAAGGACTCCAAGATCTCGGTCATCTATGAAGTGCTCGCGGATCTGGAATCGATACCTGAGATAGTCCCTGGTGCCAAGGATCGCCTGCTGCTCCAGATGACAAAGGGTTATGCGGATGGGGATCTAGCCCTCTTCGTGGCCAACCCCGTTCCCCTTGGATAGAGGTGTTGAAGCATGGATCCAAGGCCTTGTCTCTGCGTTCTCCTCCTTGTCCTGACCGTCGAGGTGGCTTTGGCGAGCGGCCCGAAGCCCAAGATCCTGGTCTACTCCTATGACATGCCCGGCTTCGGCCGGGGAGTCGCCGAGATCCTTCAGGGGCGCTTGGGAGAGCAGGTCGAGCTTGTAGTCCTGGAGGATCCGTCGGAGCTGTCTGCGCTGATGTCGATGCCGGAGGTTGGATGCGTCGTGCTAGCCGTCATGTCCGGCAACGAGGTGAAAACCCTGGTGGACCCCTTGGTGGCCTACTTCAGCCAAGGAGGCGCTGCGATAGGGTTCCAGGGTTGCTGCGTTGAGCAGCAGGTTGGCAGGCTGTCGAGGGACGTGTTCCCGGCTTTCGGGAACGCCACGGGCTCAGGCTCGGTGAAGGACGGCGTCCCCGTGAACGAGTATGTGAGGGACGCAAGCCTTGAGGCCTTCAGCGACCTTCCCGACCAGTTCGACCTGCTTGGGCAGTTCTTCACCTATCCTGCCAACGCGTCAAAAAGTGTCATCGAGCCGCAGATTGCAGAGGGGTCCAGGATGGTCCTCTTCAGAGACAAGAAGACCAATGCTCCTCTGGTCATTGGCTATGAAACTGCCGCCGGGTCCAGGTCTGTCTCCTTCACCGGTTGTTTCGTCCGCTCCCAGGAAACCGCGAAGAACTACTACGGGAACCTGCTGCAGGAACCCCGTTTCCAGGCCCTGATTGGCGATGCGGTGGATTGGGCGATGCAGGGCTCCACGAGGCATGCCCAGCATAGTTCCACCATCGGCGAGATGGTCCGAGAGGAGAAGGAGAGGCTGGACGCCTTGCGCAACCACGCCCTGAGTGCAAAGAATGAGCGGCAGAGGAAGAAGCTGATCTTCCTGGTCTTGGCGTGGGCGCTGGGGCTTATCGCGGTCTTTGGGTTGCTCTATCAAGCATTCCTCAGGCGAACCCCGCGCGCTAGTCGCTAGGCGGCTCGGGGCTCGGCGCAAGCTTTGTAAGCGCGACCTCCCTGTACAGACGTCTCCTGACCATCAGGAGCCACAACGCGACCCCCGCGAGCATGGATGTCCCCGCAACGGCACACCATTCGGTGGCGAATATCCAGAAGGCTGCGGCGTCCCTTGCCTTCAGCGCGGCCTTCATGGCATCGTCACACATGTCGAGAACCGTGGCGAAGGTTCCAAGGGCCTCATCGAGCTGGGCTTCGAGGTAGCTGTCGATTCCCTCGGCCCTCTTCGCCTGTATCTCCATGATCATCTTGGTGACCTCGGCGCCGGAGCCCCCGAACTTCTCAACCATGTCAACCATGCTGTAGAGGGCGCTCAACGCATCGCTCGTCTCCCTCATCCTCCTTCGGACCAGGTAGACAACGTCCAGGTCTTCGGGGAGCTTGTGCCCGGCAAGGAACAATACCATGTTTATGGCGTAGTCCCCGTAGTACCTCCATCGCATGAAGACGTTCCCGGCTGCAGGCGTCCAATCCGCCGATTGTGCGATGCTCCTGCCTTCCCCGATGTCCCACCAGATCAGAAACGGGGAACTCCCCAACGTGGTGTGGACAAGATCGGCGATGCACTTGGCGTTGGCCCTGGTGAGGATGTTGTTGCTGCCGGAGAACACACCGTAGCTCCCGAGGGTCTTGAACGGAAGGCTCTTGATGAAATCGTCGTTCCAGTCGGTGATCCTCACATAGCCCCCCGAGAACCTCGGCGGCGTCGGTATCATATCACACGGCAGCACATCCGCCACCTCGGTGGGCAGCCAGGAAGGATAGCCGCCCTCCTGCGCGAAGCTCTCGGCACCCCCGATCATCACCAGCCCCAGGCCCTCGTCCACGACGCTGTCCTTCATCCATCTGAAGTGTTCAGATCGAAACGCATCCTTGTCCGCGTCGCTCAGGATCACAACGTCGTTGTTCAGGAACCTAGCATAGGTCCTCGGCATGTAGGTCCGCACACTCTTCTTGATCACATCGATGGTTTGGTGGGCCGTGCAGGCATAGACTGCCGAGCAGGACAGCAGGGGCTCCCCGTTCAGTATCGGGAACGGGTTCGGCACACCGATCGCATCGCCAATGTAGAGAAGCCTGACCCTGCCGGTTGCCGGGTCTGACCGAGGGTCGCGGGCCTCCGCTGGACAAGCTATGACTGCGATGAGGACTAGAAGGCCCAGAGGCCTAGCGCCCAAACGAGCTTCCACGGCCCATAACCTTGACGGAGCTGGTTAAACCTTTTTCGTGTCCCCCTGTCCCCTGCTCCCAGATGGTGGAAGGTCGATCCAAGTCCCCACGGGCCACGGATCGCCATGGCCCTGCGTTGCGAGCGGCCCCCGAAACAGATTTCACCCCCTTGCATTCCAGGCAACGCGATCGTCTTGCATTCCAGTCGGGACTTCGGAAGGCTGGAGGCCGTCTTGCGCATGGAGGGTGAGCCCGACAGGGTCCCGTTCTACGAGCATCTTGTGGACATCGAGATCATGAACGCAATCGCCGGCCCCGGCATCTCACCCGGCACCTTCGATGGGATGGTCGATCTCCGCCTCAGGTTCTACGGGAAGCTTGCGTACGACTACATTCCAATGGAGATAAGGTGGCCGTTTCCCAGGACCAACTTCGTTGCCGGGGCGGACACCGCGTGGATTCCGAGGGCACAGAGGCGATGGGTCGATCAGCAGCATGGAACGATAGAATCCTGGGAGGACTACGAGAGGTACCAGTTCCCAGAGAGTGGCACCGATTTTGCATCGCCGCTCGAAAGGTTATCCAGATCCTTGCCCGAGGGCACCAAGATCATCGCCCACGCCTGCGGAGGGGTTCTGGAGAACACGATGTGGCTCATGGGAGCCAAGCACTTCGTCAGGACCCTCTACACCGACCGCAGGCTGGTCAGGTCCATCTTCGACAAGGTCGGGGAAGCGCTCGTGGAGGCCTTCACGCAGGCCTCGCAGGTCAAGGGCGTTGGCGCCATGTGTCTCGGGGATGACATGGGACTTAGAACAGGGACCATGATACCCCCTGCGGAACTGATGAGGTACGTCTTTCCGTGGCACCGAAAGATCTGCAGGGCCGCCCACTCGCAGGATCTGCCGTTCATACTCCACTCGTGCGGAAACCTCACCGACGTGATGGACTGCCTGATAGACTACGTCGGGATAGACGCCAAACATTCCTTCGAGGATGCGATCATGCCGGTCGCGGAGGTAAAGAGAAGATGGGGGGATCGGGTCGCCTTGCTCGGGGGCATCGATGTCGACGTGCTGGCCCGAAGGGATGTTGTGGCCACCGCGGGGTATGTCAGGTCGGTCATCAATTCCTGCCTACCGGGCGGCAGCTGGGCGCTGGGCTCCGGCAACAGCATACCCAACTACGTCAAGGTCGACAACTACTTGGCCATGCTTAAGGAAGGAGCTAGGACGGGCAGGTACCCGTGCTAAATCCTGACCGACGGAGACCTGCGGGGGTCCTTGTGGGGCAGGTAGGTAGCATCCATGTAGTTAGCTGTGAAGTTGGGAGCGCAGGTCAGCTCCACGTAACTGACCTTCTCTGCGATGTGCTCCGAGACCTCCCTTAGTGACTGAGATAGCAGGGCAAGCTTTGCGCCTGCCGCGGCGCCGTTGCCGATGAACTTGAGACGGTCCGACGGTATGTCCGGGATGAGGCCGATCATCTTGGCGCCCTCGAAGTCAATGAAGTTGCCGAAGGCCCCCGCGACGTACAGGGTCGCGATGTCCTCGGCCTTCTTGTCCGACAATCCCATCAGGGTGCTTGCCCCTGTGAATATGGCGGCCTTTGCAAGCTGGACCTCCCTTATGTCCCGCTGCGTCATGACTATGTCGGTTTGAATGCCGCTTTCCGACCTTTCGACTAGCACGAACTCCTTCATCCCATCCCTCTTCCGCACCCTGGGATGCGCCCTGAACCGCCCGTCCTGGCCGATTGCCCCCGCGGCGAACATCGCCGCCACCGAGTCTATTATGCCGGCCCCTGCGATGCCGATGGGCGGCCTGTCCCCGATCGTCTTCACCCTGACCTCATTGCCCTCGATCTTGACCCTCTGTATGGCTCCTTGGGCAGCCCTCATCCCGAACCTGATGTGGGCCCCCTCCAGGGCCGGCCCTGCGGCGCAGGAGCAGACGGTCAGTCCCCGGGAGCCACCAAGGACGATCTCGCCGTTGGTGCCTATGTCGATGGCCATGGAGATATCATCCGCCTCGTATATCCTTGAGGCAAGGATCACGCCGCACGTATCGGCCCCGACGTAGCCGGCAAGGCAGGGTAGGGCATGGACGGGGGTATCCGGGTTAAGCTTCAACCCAATCTGCTGGGCGCTCAGGTCAAGCCCCTTCCTGACGACCGGCGAGAACGGCGAGACGCCAAGGTAGGTCGTCGGCAGGTCGAGGGCCAGATGATGCATCACCGTGTTCCCGACCATGCAGACATCCAACACATCCTCCGCCTGCAGGCCAGAAGCTCTGCAGCAGTTGGAGATGAGCTTGGAGATGCAGGCGACCACAACGGAGTGGAGCTTGGCACGGTTCGCCTTGCTTGACCGGGCGAAGGCAAGCCTGGTTATGACGTCCTCTCCATAGGGAATCTGGGGATTCAGCGCAGAGTCGGATGCCAGGGTCTTTCCGGTGAGAAGATCGACAAGATAGCAGACGATCGTGGTCGTGCCAACATCCACCGCTGCACCGAATGCCACCCCGGTGGTATCTCCACCCTGGATCCGGATCAGCCTGCTGGCTCGCCACACAGACGCCGTGGCCTTCCAGGCCGCGCCTCTCATTTCATCCGGGCCGTGTTGGAGGCACCCCCATCCCTCCTCCTGCACGTCCAAGCCTTTCTCCGAAAGGCTGCGTCGGAGCCTCTCAATGTCGGCCATTGGATCCTCAAGGGTTGGAGGGACGAGCTCCACGTAGTGCTTCGTCACGACCGGGTCCACGGTGATCTCGTAGCCGAGCCCCTCCACGAGTATGTCCGGGGCCGCCTCTCTGCTCTCCTCGGGTATCTCCACCGTGAGGTTCCTGCGCGGGACCGTCAGGCATGCAAGCCGTATCTGCTGCTCAGTCGTCTGCCTGCCGATCAAGTCCGCCTCGGCCCGGGTCGCGGGTTCAACGGCATCAGGTTCGAGGACCCTCACCCTGCACTTCCCGCACCTGCCTCTGCCTCCGCAAATCGAGGGTATGAAGACCCCGCAGAGCCGGGCGGCGTCCAGGAGGGTATTCCCTGTTGGTATCCGGGCCCTCTTGCCAAATGGCTGGAATACGACCGTGATCTCTTTTTCCGGCATCTCGACCGACACGCAATTGCTCTCGCGATATCATCGACCGGTTCTTAACTGTTGATCCGCCTGCCTGTCATCTGAATCGCCTCTTCCGAAGCGTCGGAGGTGTGGCCTGCCCATTCCGCTTCTGGCCTCTTGGCAACGTGTCCGAACCGCAGCCGCGAGGGACAACAGTCTACTGGGGATCGGATCGGCGCGTGCCTCTGTCGGTTGGGCAGGCCCCGCCCCGTCGGGCGCGGCACAATCTTTTTCAAGGGGCCGGATCTGCACTTGGACGAGGGCGATTGCGTGGTTGCGCCATTTGAGGTTGTGTTGAAGGACTCGACGCTCAAAGAGAACTGGTTCAGAAGGCTCATCGCGGCCATCATCGATGGGATCCTTCTGGGAATCGTGTTTGCTATACTGGCGATCATAGCCTTTGCCAGTTGGTTCGTCACCGGTGGATTCGCGGGCCGCTGGGACTATGTCTCCAACGTCGGCAGATGGGTCGGCTTCGGGGCGCTTGGCCTGCTCTTCTGGCTGATATGGATACTGTATTTTGCAGTGACTGAGAGCATGTGGGGCGCGAGCATTGGCAAGAGCCTGCTGGGAATGAGGGTTGTCGGGGCGGACGGGAACAAGCCCCTCTTCGTCAACGCCCTGATCCGGAACGCGTCCCGCATCCACGGATTGATCTTCCTTCTGGATTTCATACTTGGCCTGGTGCTGGAAGGCGACCCGAGGCAGAGGTTCCTCGACAGGATAGCCAAGACCGTGGTCTACCAGGCAAAGGGCGGCCGCGGAGGTCCCTTCGCGCAACCCAAGATCCTAGGCCCCGGTGAAGCAACTGCTGCTGCCGCGGCCCCGGTTGCCGCTGCGCCTGCAGCCCCTGTACCTGTTGCGCCTGCTGCGCCTCCCGCCCCTGGTGCCGCGGCAGCTCCTGCCAAGTGTCCGAGCTGTGGCACGGAAGCCAAGGCAGGAGATGCATTCTGCGCCAAGTGCGGAGCCAAGCTGACCTAGGCGTGCCCGCCGACGATAGCGGACAGCGCTGCTGATTGATTCCTGAAGCCCGTCGCAGGCAACCGGGCAGCCCTACTTCTTGGCTAGGTAGGTCCGGGCCCTCTTCTCGTCAAGGAGCCCCATTGGCTCCCCGCAGCAGACGAGCTGACCCTTGCCACCCTGAAGTACCTCAACGACGTTTCCGCAGATGCTGCACCTGTATACCTCTCCCTTCTTGGCCAAGTTGGATGCCTCGCACGGGAGTACTTGCCGTACCTGAAAAGCATAACCTTGGAGTCCACGTGTGCGCCAGCCCTGGGTCAAGCGGCCTCTGCCACGCCGGGCTCACACGCGACGACCCTATCGTGATGATGTCCCAGCGTCAATCAGAGATCTTTGGTCATCATCCAGTAGTGGCGCAGCCCGACGACCCCGGGTATCTGTGAGTAGAAGAAGAGGTGGCCGGTCCATGGGATGATCACCTTCGGTATCCCGAGGTTCTTCAACGATTCCAGGGCCTTGAACAGCATGACCGATCCCAAACCCATCTTCCTCTTCTCCTCGGCAACGCCGATCGGCCCGAACCAGTGGTTCTCAAGGGAGCCGAACACGGAGAAGGCGATCGTTCCGGTCTCGTCCTCCGCGACCCAAACGCCCGCGCCGGCCCGGCCTATGGCCCTCTCGGCCTCGTAGGACCATCCCGAGCCGAATTTCTCCAGAACCCAGTCCCTGAACCTCTCCCTGTCGGTGGGATTCACCAGGGTGAACACCATGCCATTGTCGATGAGACGTTCCTCCAGCCTCGTGACCCTCTTGGGGATCTTGTAGGCCGACATGTCTAGGACGTAGTCCACGCACTCACCGGTCTTCTTGAAGCCCGCCGCGGATAGGAAGTCCAGAAGATCCTCGTACCGGAGGTTGACGCCTGGGAACATGTACCAGCTGCCGAAGTTGAAGCAGGCAATCTTGTTGGAGCCCTCGGCCTTGAGGCGCTCTTCCATTTTCTCAAGGAGCGAATGCATGAGGGACTCGTCGAAGGGAACGGTGCAGATCATCTTGAGGTACCCGGCCTGGTTGCTCAGCTTGTCCGCCGGGTACTTGCGGAATCTCGCTCCAAGCACTGCCCCGCGGATCTCACGTCCGCTCCTGGCAACGATCAGGTCGTTCGGGAGGAAGTTGGGATCCTCCAGCGTACACCTTCTCAAGGTCCTGGTTGAGATCTCGTTGAGGGGGAAGGCCCTCTGGGCGAGATTGGACAGGCTAGGCAGAACGCGTTCCTCGTAGCTCTCGAACTCCATTGAATTCCCCGGGTACCCTCAAGTGGGGCCGCCCGGATTTGAACCGGAGTCGCCAGCACCCCAATCCAGCCGATGTTGGAAGCTGGAAGGATGGACCAGGCTACCCTACGGCCCCGAGAAACCTGGCATCGGTCATCCGAAGCTCTATTAAATCATTTCTACTCTGCGCCGTGGGGCAAGCGCGAAACGCTCACCTCGCGATAGAGCCTTCTCTGGATCATGAGGCTCCAGGTCACAAGGCTCGACGCCAGCAAGGCGCCGAGAAGGCTGAACCATTCGATCATGTAGGTCCAGAACAGGGCTGCGTCCTTGGCCCTGAGTGCGGCCTCCCTCAACGATTCCTGCTCGGGTTTCGCGTCCCTCAAGGCAGCCAAGGCGAGCTCCAGATCCCCGCCGAGGTAGTGATCATCTGCCATTTCCTTGATCTGCCGCAGAGTCTCAAGCCTTGCGTAGAGCTTGCGCGGGCTCCCGCCTGCCTTCTCGACCCAGTCAAGAAGCGACTGCAAGAGCGAGTTCATCTCGTTGAATTCGATGAACCCTGTGGTCAGCTGGGCAAAGAGATAGGGGTCGCTGGGCAGAGCCTTGCCTGCAACCCTGTAGGTCATGTACATCATTGCCTGCGGGAAGAACTGCCAGTCCCTTGCCCACGTGCGGACCCCTCCCGGGAACTTGCCGGAGAAACACAGGACGGCTCCCTCCTCGGTCTTCCAATAGGTCATTAGGGGGTATCGGTCCTGATGGCTGAGGCTTGCCCAGACCCTGCTGCCTTGCTTCGGGGCCCAAGCATGGAAATGGGTTATCGGGGGCGAACCCTCCCAGGGTAGGGACTGCATCAGTTCCTCGCTAGCGTCCTCGACCCTCAACCTGAAGGCACCTTCGATGTAGAACTTCAGAACCGGCGTCACAGGGGCGACGTCGGCAAGGACGGTGCCCTCCCAATTGTCCTGGCTGGACGTGAAGATGTTGCCAAGCCAAAGATGGCCCAACCCGGCTTCCCTAACCGATCGCGCGAGCCAATCCACCCAATCTGCCTTGAACACCGTCAAATCCAGATCGCTCGTCATGATCACGTCGAAGCCCCCGACCAGACGCTCATAGGTGCGAGGCATGTAGATCCTAAGGTTCCGCCATGCTTTCTCGACGCCCCCTAGGTAGTCGGGTCGGCAGGGAACGAAGGTCGGATTGATCGCAGGATCGACCTCGATGATCGTGAAGCTGTTGAAGGAACCCGACTGGTCAATCACATCCCCGAAACAGATCACGCGCGTTCTCCCATCCGGGCCCACCCGAGAACAGACGAAGGTCGGCACCGAGAAGATCCAGAAGACCAAGACGATCAGGTATGGTCTGCACTCCGAAACAGCCGCGAGCGAGACCCCGCGCGCGGCCCGAAACCCAACGAAACTGGGACTCTGCTTCGCTTGCCTGGCGCCCCCAACAGAACGCCTCACGCAGGTCGGTTCCAGGGCCTGAATTAAAAGGTAACAGGGATGGGAACCCCCTAGAGGTCTGGCCTGGCCCTGCCAAGCCCTGCAATCCACTTTTCAGCCTAGAGGCCGTCGCCCAAACTGGATGCATGAGCTCTCGGCCGCCACCTCGATAGTGCAGACTGTTCTCAAGGTCGCAAAGGAGAGATCCGTCCGGCGGGTCAAGGCCGTCAGGGTGGAGTTGGGTGACCTAACGCTCTTGAATCCTGATCAGCTCAAGTTCTGTTTCGAGGTCGCCGCAAGGGGAACCTTGGCCGAGGGCGCGGAGTTGAAGATTGAGAGGAAGCCCGCCACGCTGTGCTGCCAGGACTGCCATAGGACGTTCGAATGGGTGCCCGTTGATGATCCGCTCTACCACCTGGGCCCAACCCGGCTTACCTGCGCCTGCGGAAGCGGGAATGTCAAGGTAGAGTCCGGGCGCGACCTAAGGATAGTGAGCATGACTGCCGAGAAGGTGGCTAGGTCAAAGCCCCGAGGGAAAGGGCGCGGATAAGCTCCCCCAACCCCTGGCCGGTCCTCACGCTCGTCCTGACGGATACAGCTTTCGGGTTGATGGCAGCGATATCTGACTCAAGCTTGCGGACGTTAGTGCCGAAGATCTCGGCCATGTCGATCTTGTTGATCGCGATCACGTCGGCATCCCGGAACATCATCGGGTGTTTGACGACCATCCCTTCCCCCTCGGTGACCGAGATGACCACCATCCTCCTGCTCGCCCCAAGGTCGAACTCCGCTGGGCATATGAGGTTGCCCACGTTCTCGATGAACAACACATCCAGGCTGGGTAGATCGATCCTCTCAAGCGCCCTTCTCACGAGATTCGCGTCGAGGTGGCACTCCTTGCCCGTGTTTATCTGAACGGTCACGGCACCCTTCTGCCTCACCCTGTCCGCGTCGATGCTCGTGGCGACATCCCCGCCCAGCATGCCGCATTTGACCCCCTTCCCCAGCATCTCCACGATCGAGGCGATTAGGCTGGTCTTCCCGGACCCGATCGCCCCCATGACATCCACAGCCACGACCCCGTGCTTGGCAAGAAGCGCCCGGTTGGCCTCGGCGATCCTCCTGTTGGCCTCCAGAAGGTCCTCCTCGATCTCTATGTCCAGCATCTCACCCACCTCGGCCTGGATGGGTTCGTGGATGTCCGGGGCCGACCGCGCCCTCTCGATATGGAAGAGCGATCTCTCCAGTAGCTTGGCCGCTGCCAGCAGGTCCGTCCGCCCCTTCTGATGCTCGTCCCTGGAGAAGCGGTCCAGCCTCTTGCCGTCCTCCCTGATGCGGCGAGCCAGCGAAGATAGTTCATCCTCGGTCATACGCGGTGGCATCCTAGATCTTGACAAAGTCGAGGTCCAGGTCATGCAGGGTCTTCCTCGTGGGGACGCCATTGGAGTCCCATCCCCTGACCCCATAGTAGCTGTCCAGCATCTCCTCCAACCTCACGGTCGATCCGCTGGACCCACCTGCCACGAGGGGCTCCTTCAGGAAACGCTCGGGCAGACGATCATCGTCCCGGTCAAACCCCTCGCGGACGTTGAAGGCTCGCTCGAGGGTATACAGGCGCTCGCCGACCCTCATGATGTCCTCCTGGTTGTACTCAACCCCGGTCGTGGCCTTGAGGAGGCGTGCCAGGTACTCCTGGTTGACGTTGTAGCCCAGGAACTTGCACACGATGAGCGAGTCCATCGCGCCGTAAAGGTCCTGCCCCCGCACCAGGAGATCGGCCTTGCCGGGCCAGCTGAACCGGTCGATCAGCTTGGGGACCCCGAGCAACTCCCACCCGATCATGTAGCCTCGCAGATGGCACCCTCCCCGGTTCGAGGTTGCGTAGGCCAGGCCCATGCCCTGTGAGCCCCTGGGATCGTACGCTGGCAGCTCCATTCCCTTCACAGTCATGGAGTACTGCCCGGCCTTATGGCGCTCCGCGAACCGCTTCGATCCATCCGCGAGCTCATTGCCCAAGCCCTCCCTGTTGGCGATCTGCGGAATGAGGGCTTTCAGTTTCTCCCCATCCCCGAACTGGACCTTCTCCTTGAGTATCCCCCGCTGGGAGAGTTCCATGGCGCACCCAATGGTGACACCGGTAGAGATGGTGTCCAGGCCGTAGTCGTTGCATAGGTAGTTGGCTTCGGTTACGGCATCCAGATCGAAGACCCCGCACTCCGGTCCAAGCGCAAACGCGGTCTCGTACTCAGGGCCGTCGCCCGATGCCTTGGCCGTGGCCGTCTTTCTGCCGCAGCCAATGGGACAGCCGAAGCATGCGCTTCGCTTCTTGAGGATCTTCTCGGTGACCGATTCGCCCGACACATCGTCGGCCTCGTCCGAGAAGCCCTCCTGAAAGTTCCGGACCGGGAGCAGGCCATGCGAGTTGATCACGTTCATGAGGACGTTGGTGCCGAACTTGGGCAGGGCGCGTGAGGTTATGGGGCTCTCGTCCAGCTTCTTCTTCGTCTCCGCCACGTAGAACTTCAGGGACTCCGGATTGGCCGTCTCAACCTTCCTGGATCCGCTGACCAGAACGGCCTTGAGCTTCTTCGATCCCATCACCGCCCCGACTCCGCCCCTTGCGGCCACCCCGCCCCTGCCGCCATCCCCGGTCTTGTCGAACATAATGGATGAGATGAGCGCCAGCTTCTCGCCCGCCGGGCCGATGCATGCGACCCTGAACTTCCTCCCGTCGTAGCCGGCCAGGGAGCGGGTTGTCTCATGGACCTTCTTTCCCCAGTAGCCCTTCCCGTCCTTGAGGTCGACCCCGTCCTCTTCGATCACGAGCAGGCGTGGCTTCTCGGCCGCCCCCTCGATGATCAGGGCATCGTAGCCAGCCGCCTTCAGCTCAGGGCCCCAGCTTCCCCCCGCGTTCGCATCCATGATCGTGTTGGTCAGGGGCGACTTGGTCGAAACGCTCATCCTGCCCGATGTCGGAACGGCGGTGCCCGTGACCGGGCCGGTGGCGAAGATCAGCTTGTTCTCAGGGCCAAGCGGATCCACGCCGGATTCCAGTTCCTGGTACAGTACCCTAGCAGCAAGCCCTCGACCGCCCAGGAACTTCTCCAGGATGGACCGGTCGACGACCTCCTTCTTGACATCGCCCGAACCAAGATCGACCCTGAGAACGGAGTTCATCCATCCGTACGTAGCTTCACCGCCGAACGGCACCCCGTCCCCTGGGCGTTGCTTTAATGTTTCTCCGGCACCCTGGGCCCGTCTCGGAAACAGCTTTTAGTGCATACTGGCCTGCCCGATCGGGTGGGTTCGCTTGTTCAAGGGTGAGAAGTCCTACCGGTGGGTCCTGATCCTAGTCCTGGCTGCGGCCATATACAGCATCGTGATAGCCTTCATGCCATGGGCCGGGTACGACAAGCACGATCGCCTAGTCAAGGTCTCCACATACATCCTCGTCGGCGTGACCATCTTCGGGATCCTGTTCCTCATGATCTACATGCGCGGCCATCTGCACCCATCAGGTTCGGTTAGGGTCGTGGGCGAGCAGGTCCTTCCCCAGAAGCTGAAGTACCTGGCGGAGCCGGTGGGGCCGGGGAGAGATCTCCAGCCGCAGGCCAAGATCACGAAGCTGGACAGATGGTCAGACGGCAGCTGCAAGCAGACATACGTCGGCCAGCTCTGCATCTCCTGCATCCACCACAGGCGCAGGTACTACGGGAACTTCTGCAAGCACTTTGGCATGGTGGTGGACAGGCCGGGCCCGAGCGCGAGATCGGCGTGATCGCTGAACAACAAGGTTAAAAGGGGCCGGGCCGTCCGGTGTGCCATGCCAAGCGACGCGCCGTTCCACGTCCAGGTTTCCCCGGACTCCCCCGCCCCGGTTCGGTATGCGGCCTCGGAGCTGCGCAGATGCCTCATGCGGATGACCGGGGAGAGAGTCAATATCTCCTACCCCGAACGCCTTCCCCTGGGGCAGTCCGGAAGCATCCTCGTCGGGGAAAGACAGCAATTCTCCGACGTGCTCGCGCGCAAGTGTCCGCCCGACGCGCTGGATGACGAGATACTCGTAACGCAGAGCGATGGCAACTGCATAGTCACGGGCTCCAACCCGCGCAGCGTCCTCTTCGCGACATACGACCTGCTGGAGAACCTCGGCGCCAAGTGGATAGCCCCTGGCTACATGGGCGAGGTGCTACCAGAGTCGGACTGCTCGGGGCTCTTTGGGCAGGAGATAGGCGAGAGGGCCTCCTACCGCCACAGAGGGATCTGCATCGAGGGAGCTCCGTCCCTTGAACACGCCTTGAGCGTCATCGACTGGATGGCCAAGCGCAAGATGAACACCTTCTTCCTCCAGTTCAAGACATCGATCTACTTCTGGAGGAACTACTACTCGCGCGAGTACAACAAATCCTACGGCACGCCAGAGGAGATCGACGAGAAACGGTCGCTGGAGATGGATGACGAGGTGATCGAGGCGGCCAAGCTGAGGGGGATGGTCGTCCACAGGGTCGGGCATGGCTGGACCGCGGAGTCCATAGGATTCCGGGGCCTGGGCTGGTGGCAAGCGGAGAGGGAGCCCGATGAAGGCACCAGGGCTCTGCTTGCACAGGTGGGAGGGAAGAGGCAGTTCTTCGGGAACGTCCCCATCAACACTGAGCTGTGCTACTCCAACCCAAGGGCCTTCGATGGAGTGGTCAACGAAGCGGTCGGCTATGCGAGGGCCCACCCCGAGGTGGACTGCCTTCACCTGTGGCTCTCGGATGCCACCAACAACTTCTGCGAGTGCGATTCGTGCAGGAAGCTGACCCCATCCGACTGGTACGCCAAAATCGTCCGGGCCATTGCAGCCCGGGTGAAGAAGGAGAAGCTGTCCACCAGGATCGTCTTCCTGTGCTACACCAACACCCTTGCGCCCCCCGAATCGGAGAGGTTCTCCACGGAGAGCGACAGGCTGATCTACATGTTCGCCCCGATCTCCCGGTGCTACTCACACCCGCTCCTGGACCCCTCCTGCTCGGGCCGGGGCCAAGCCGGCGGATGGGCGAGGAACATGGTGCAGCCGCCCAGGACGAACGCGGAGTTCGTCAGGATACGCCGATCATGGCTCAAGGCCTTCCCTGGGGACAGCTTCGCATTCGAGTACTACCTTTGGCAGCCCTATCTTCGACACTGGAACCCCCTGGGCTTCGCCAGGCTGATCAACTCGGATGTCAGGGGACTTGCCGCCATCGAACTGAACGGCATGATGAGCTGCCAAGCCCTGAGGGCCTTCTACCCAACCGGACTGCCCATGGCCACCCTGGCCGAGACGCTTTGGGATTCTCAGGTTGACCTGGACCGCATCGTAGATGAGCACCTGCAAGCCTGCTTCGGCATAAATCATCGTTTCGTCCGGAAGTATCTGGAAAAGGTCGACTCGCTCCTAAGATCCGGCGAACGCAACCCCCATATTGCGCTCCTTCAATCCGGGGACGCAGAAAAGGCCCTCGAGCTTGGCAGGTATGCTTCAGCGTCTGCCGCCAACATCGAGGCTCTGAAGCCCAGCAATGAGCGGGAGGAACGCTATCTCAGCCTGCTCAAGCATTTCAACCGCCTTCTGGACCTCAGATCCAAGGCAGCTGTCCTCAAGGCCCAGGGGAAGGAGGAGGAAGCCGCAAAGTCGGTGGCCGAGGCATCCGAGTTCCTCAGGGAGACGGAGCGGCTAACCCACCGGTACCTCGACACCTGGCTTGTGCTCCGCTCGATCAAGCCCTGAAGAAGGCATTGAGGGCCACCGGTGCCGAAAATGACTAAAAGTAAATCATAACGTTACATATAACGCCCAATTTCTACAAAATCACTAAATTTTCGTAACAAACAGTCCATGTCGTGGGATACAACGAGGACGAAGTAGTGTACAGCCTGCTTCAGCGAAAGAGGACCGACTACCAGGTTCGATGCCCCCGGTGCAAGCGCCTCTACAAGCGACTTGAGCTGAACAGCCACATCTTCCAGAGGCACAGAACCTACTGGGACAAGCACAAGGTCTCCATAATGCTGAAGTACTAGGTTTGCGCCCTCCTTCTTCCCCACGGACCCTTTTCCTGCCTACCTAGGCCTCTACTCTATCCCCCTTATCGAGCCACGATCCCCCGGGATTCCCTCCCTTGGAGCGGCGGCGCCGTCCCTAGGGCGGATCGGCGGACTATCTGGCACCAAGGGCAGTGCCGCCGCACCCGCCAGCTCAGCCAACACGTGGCATCATAGAGTGGTCAAAAACGACGGGCACGGATCCCCTTGCGATGCTCAGCCTGACGGCCTCGTTGACCGCGGTGCCTATGATGGCCTGTTCCGGAAGCGGCCTGACCTTCCTGAGGCCTCGAAGCATCCTGAGCCGGACCGCCCTGGCACGAGCCGCCGGAAGGCCTTTGGTCCGAGCACAAATCCTGAGGATGTCGTCGATCGGCTGGCCCAAGCTATCCTCGCCGTAGCCGGCCCATTCCACCCTCTCGGGTTCGTCCCAGGCCGGGACGGGCTTGAAGAAGTACGGGTTGTAGGTCTCGACCCCCCTCTTGGTGGTGACGAAGTTGCAGTTCCGGTCGGCGTGGTTT
>Ga0172365_10000998_pt1 | contig 19997 bp, 11 predicted proteins | sample LakKivSesite48cm_FD_114535 | JGI IMG/M metagenome (GOLD analysis project Ga0172365, IMG submission 114535) | Sediment microbial communities from Lake Kivu, Rwanda - Sediment site 48cm | ecosystem: Environmental > Aquatic > Freshwater > Lake > Sediment | place: Rwanda: Western Province, Lake... | reverse complement strand
GGCCAAGCCGCCTGGAGCTTCACCGGGCCGAGGAGGCCCGAGGGGAGCAGCGGCGAGTCGGCGGCGTAGTGCTTCCAGGTGCTGAAGGTGCGGCGCCCGGAGGACGGCCGCGGCTTGCCTTCGAGGAGCCAAGCCGGCCAGCGGACGAGGCTCCCTCCCGGACCGTATTCGGCGTCGGGCGGCTCGCGCTCGTCGCCGATGAGCCGGTTCGGCCAGAGGTTGGCGACGCGGATCTCCAGGCGGTTGCCTTTGGCTTTGACCGCGGCCGTGATGTCGACGCGCCAGGGATCGCACCAGACGACGCCCAGGTCGCGGCCGTTGAGCCGGACGGAGGCCATGACCTCGACCCGGCCCATATCGAGCCAGAGGCGCGCGTTTCCGGCCGCCGGGATCCGGGGGATATCGAAGGTCGTCCGGTAGAGGGCCTGGCCGGAATAATACCTAATCGCCGCCTCAGGCCGGAGGCTCCAGTCGTCGAGATCCTCGAAGACGACCTTGTCGGGCCCGCCCCACGCCGGATCGAGCGCGACGTCCCAGGGCCCGGACAGCGTCGCGATATCCGTGGCCACAGGAAAGGCGTCTTCCCGAGCGACCGGGGATTCGGCGGCCTCGGGAGCTCCGCGGAAGACGACGAAGAACGACTGGTGCGGTTCAAAGCGCAGGGCGACGGACGTGCGGCCGCCTCCCTCCTCGAATTCGGCCAGGGCGCGTCTCTCCCCCGTGAGCGGGTCCCAGAGCTCGGGGCGCTTGCCGGTCACCCGAAATGTCGCCGTAGCGTCGATAGCCCGAGGCTCGGGGTTGGCCACGAAATAGATCTCCGTTCCGGCCTCGCGGCGGTGGATCCAACGGAGCGGGACATCCGACGTGAAGTCCGGCGGCACGGACATCCTCCCGAGCACGCCCATGACGCCGGCGAAATCCCCGTATTGAGGCGGATCGTCGAGAGGCGGCGCGCCGACCGACCAGGTATCGAACCCCGGAGATCCCGGGCCGGCGCCGGTCGGATCCGCTGCTCCGGGCGCCGGCAAAGTGGCCGCCCCAGCCCCCGTCCCGGAGCGCGCCCAGACGATGCGGCCCCGGCCGAAGGGCCGCTCGGTGACCTTGACGCCGTCACAGTCGCCCCAGACCTCGGCGGCCAGCCGCTCGACCTCGGCGTCGCAGTCCGGATAGCCGGACAGCGAGGGAGACTTCCGCGGCCGCGGCCCGATGACGGTAGCGCCCGCTTCGACGAGGTCGCGAACCTTTTCGAGAAGGGCGGGCGTCATGGTCTCGCGCTCGGGAAGAACGAGGACGCGGTAGCTCATGCCGTCCGGGAAAACGATCCGGCCGTCGGCGACGGAGGCGGCCGTGAGAAGCGTCTCCGGCGGGCAGCCGTCGAAAGCGGGCCCGGCCGGACCGGGCGGGCTGCCGCGAAGGGCCGAGGCCGGCGGCCGGAACGCGTGGGGCGCGCCCTCGGCCACGAGGAAGCAGATGTCGGCGACCGGCAGTCCGTGGCGGAGCAGGAACTGGCAGCGGGCGAGGTACTCGTGATAGGCCGGGACCATGTCCCACCAGGTCTCGGTCCTCTCCCAATGGACGCCGTAGGGTCCCATGGTCAGGCCGGGCTTGACCTTGAGCCCGGCCTGGTTCTCGTAGCGATGGAAGACGATGCGGTTGACCCCGGCCGTGAAGGCCCAGTCGCCGAGGGCCTTCATCGAGGCCGGATGGGCCCGCCAGGCCTCCCGGTCGTCCGAGGTAAAGGCCTCCGCGGCCATCACCCGGCGGCCGTTCGTGTGGGCGATGCCGGCCGCCTCGAAAACGCTGTGGGCCGTATTGAAGCCGTAGAGCCAGAATTCGCTCATGGGGACGTCGGCGACCGCGCCGAGGGACATGTCGGCGCAGGGCGTCATGTCGTAGGGCTCGATCGACAGGCGGAAACCGTCGCGCCGGCCGAGCTCCTTGAGGCGCCGGGCGTGGTTCCCGAGGACGAGCTCGTTCGCGGTCTGCCGCAGGTCCCAAAGGAACCGCTCCGAGATCTCCAGACTGTCGACCGCGCGGCCGGTCACGACCGGAAGATACGGGAGCGGGTCGTAGCCGCGCCTCGTCCGGAAGTCTTCGCGGAAGGCGGCCGTCCAGTTCTGGGCGCCCATCTCCCAGCTGTCGATATGGACCGTCGTCCAGCCGGCGACGCCGTCGGTCCGGCGCGGCCCGATCTCGCGGATCAGGGCGCCGACGAAGGCGTCGTAGTGGGCGTTGAGCGCGGCGGCGTCGAGCTTGTCGCACTCGAGCCCCAGTCCGGGGACGGGCGCCGGACGCGTGTTGGCGCCGGTCGTCGTCCGGCCGAAGCGCAGGATGGTCCAGCGGCCGGGCGGGACGTCCCAGACGAGGCGCCCATCCGCCTGGAGGCGGCCGGTGATGTCGATGACGCTGGACCGGTCGATGGCCGTCCCGGCCGGGAGCGCGGGGTATTCGGGGGGCGACGGGATGAACGGCCGCACGCCCGGCTGGGAGGAGTAGGGCGCGCGGACATAAAGCGCTTTCTCGTCAATGTCGGCGATCGCCGGGCCGGGGGCGGGCGTCGGGGAGGCCAGAACGGCCACGTCCCGATAGAACCCGTCCATCTTGTCCTTGATCTCCTGGGGCAGGCCGCCCTCGCCGAAGAAGGCCGGGCGGCGCGCGGGCCGCGGCAGGACGGAATCAAAATGAAGAGGCCCGCGGACCTCCGTCGCGGCGGCCACGATGTGCTGCATGGACTCCTCGGGCTTGACCCAAGGGCCGCCCGAGCCGGTCCAGCCGGGGCCGGCGTTGAGCGTGACCTCGAGGCCGAGCCGCTCCGCCTCCTTGACGACATGCTTGAATAGGCGGCGCCACTCCGGGCTCATGAACTCCACCGGTCCGCGGGGGACGCCGACGTTGACCTCGCAGATGACGACCCCGCCGAGCCCGGCCGCCCGCATGGCCTCGAGGTCGGCCGTGATCCCTTCACGGGTCAGGTTGCCGTCCATCCACATCCAGTAAACCCAGGGGCGCGCGGAGTCGGGCGGCGCGGCGAATCCGGCGGCGAGATCGTCGGCCGGACCGCTCTTGGGAGACTCGGGCGAGCAGGCGCCGGCGACGGCCGCCAGAAGGACGATCGTCGCGACCGCGGCCACCCGCGGGCAAGAAGACATCATGAGAAGGGCGGGCGTCGCGCCGTCAGATCTTCTTGGCCCAGGCGCCGTCCTCGGCCTGGACCCACCAGCCGGCGGCGGCGCTCTTAGCCCACTCGGCGGCGAAGATCTTCTGGATCTTCTCGATCTGGCTGGCCTCGATGTTCAGGGCCTTGGCCACCTCGGCGTAGAGCTTGGTCCGGTCGGCGTTCTCGTCCTTGACCGCGTTGCGCAGGGCCGCCTTGGCCTGGAGGGCGAGGCCCGTCTCGTCGCGGACGTCGAGGAGCCCCTTGTTCGACTCGCCGATGTTGCCCGCGTCGAAATAGGGCTTGAGGACAGGGAAACGGGCCTTCATCGACTCCTTGAGGGCCCGGATGGCCGGCGTCGAGACGCTCGTCGCCTCCTGGGCGTAGGCCGCGGGGACGATCGAGAAGGCCGGGGCGAGCCGGGGCTCGGCGAGGAGGGCCACCGCGTCCGGCGCCTTCTTTTCCGCGTCCTGCTTCCGGATCTCGTCGACGATCTCCGCGGCGGCCTGCTTGACCGTCGCCTCGGGGAAGTAGATGTTGACCGTGATGCAGGCCAGAATGAAGAGGAGGCCGACGGCCGCGGCCGTCCCAAGAGCGTATCGCTTGTTCATGTCGTCATCCTCCTTGCGATGCGTCGCTATTTCCCGGACTGGCCGACCCGTTTGAGCCGGCCCGTCATTTCCTTGAAGCTGATGACCTTATCGGGCTCGCGGTTCACCACACTTATACCAAAAAGGGCCGGTTTCTTCACCAGGTACTCGACCCCGCCCTCGTGGATCGTCCCGTTCAGGGTGAAGGTGTCGTTGCGGAGCCGGCTGACGATGCCCAGCTTCTCGTAGCGGAAGCCGCGGACGAAGCGGAGGAAGAAGCCGCCCGCCCCGGCCGAGGCCTGCTGGCCCGAGCTGAGGACGGTCAGGTTGTCCACGGCCTTGAGGCTGAAGGTCCGCGCGACGGCCTTGCGCGGCACCGACTCCAGCCGGAAGTCGAACCGGGCCGGCTGGTTGTAGGTGATGACCAGGTCGCGGATCTCCCCGCTGACGATGCCGGTCACCTCGCCGAAGGGGACCTCGTCGGTGAGCTTCTTGAGGTCGAGCTCGACCAGGTCGACGTTGAGCGAGATGGCCCGGCCGGGGGTGAAGGGGTCGGTGATGGCCAGGTCGCGAAGGACGATCTTGCCGCCGAAAACCTCGGCCTCGCCCCGGCCGGAGACGCCGATGAGCTTCGTCCCGATGTCGAGGCGGGGGAACTCCGCCCGGACCTTCCCGGTCAGCTTGAACTGGGGCGAGGCGACGGGGAAACGGGCGACATCGACGTCGCGCAGGGCGAGCGAGCCTACGCCGCTGAAGGTCCCCGCCGCGGGGTCGAGACGAAAGACCGTCCGCCCGAGCTCGAGCCGGCCGCCGTAGAGGCCGAGGCCGAGCGGTTCGAGGGCCAAGGCGTTCGTCCCGGCGCGGAGGACCATGTCGACCGAGGAGAGCGCGAGGAACGCGTTCGAGAGCTCCTTGACGCGGAGATAGCCTTCTTCGGGAAACGCCTCCCCGGTCTCGCCGGACGAGCCCGGCGCGGATTCATAATGGACGGGGATGTCGGCGGAGATGCCGGCCAGGAGGGTTTTGGTGAGCGGGCGCTCGAGCGCGGTGTCGGCGAGCTTGATCCGGCCCTCGGCCGAGAGCGCCCGGCCGTCCCGGCGCAGACGGAGGTCGGCCCCGAGGCGGCCTTCGAGCTTCATCCGGCTTTCCTCGGACGCGCCGGCCTGGGTATAAAGGGAATAGAGCGGGCCGAGGGCCAGGTCGGCGGCAAGACGAAGATCGAAGACGGGGACGGCCTGCAGCCGCGCCGTGCCGGTCGCGTCGATCGTGCCGATCCCGGGCAGCAGAGCCCGGGCGGCCAGGCCATCGACGGCGACCGTCGCGGGATCATAGCGGCCGGAAACCGTGAGGGCGAGCGGGTGCTGGCCCCAGGAGATGTAGACGGACTTCCACAGGGATTCGCCGTGGGCGATATCGATCCCGCCCTCGAACGAAAACCCCGTCGGCGTGGAGGCCGCCTCGAGGCGTAACGCCGGGTCGAGCTTCTCTCCCGCGACGGTGAAAGAGGGGTCGTTGAACGTGGCCTCCGAAAGCGCCAGCGCCCCCGAAGCTCCCCAATCGGCGGCGGAACGCCCGCGGCGATAGGCGAGCGAGAGATCGGCTTTGGCCGCCAGCTCCCAACCGGAGAGGGCGGCCGGGAGGAAGGGCGCGGCGACGGTCCGGAGGGAGGCGAGGTCGAGGCCGCGGCCCGTGAGCTCGAGCCGGGCGGAGCGGTCCGCGCCGAAGCCGAGGCGACCGGTCAGATGGAGGGGCGCGAGGCCGGGGAAGGCCGCGTCGAGCGAGGTCACGGTGGCGGTCTTGCCGGCCAGGTCGAGCGTTGCTTTGGCGGCGAGTGACGTCTTGTCGAACGATACGGTCTTTCCCTCGGCCGCCGCGAAGGCGAAACCGGCCAACGAAGCCTCGAGCCCGGAGATCGCGACGGTCCGAGGCGTCCCGCGGACGGCGAGGTGAAGACCGGCCCCGGCGACGGATAGGCCGGAGACCGAGAGCTTGCCGACGGTCGAACGCAGGTCGGCTGAGAAGCGCGGGTCGCCGGTCGGGCCGGAGGCGGTGATCCGGCCGTCGGCGCGGAAGTGGACCGGGCGCCCGCCGACGACCTGATCGAACTCGACGCCCTGGAGCGAGAGGGTGGCCTCGACGGCGTCTGTCGATCCTTCGTTCGTACGGTGGAGGCCGTATGTCCCGGCCAGGTCGACACGGCCTTTGAGCCCGGCGCCCCTGAGTGCGGCCGGGAGGCGGGGGCCGAGAAACGCGACCGCACGCTCGAGGCTTTCGAAGCGGGTCTTCGTCCGGGCCTCGACGAAAACGCTCGTCCCGAGCCCGCCGGCGGCCGTCCCCTCGAGACCGAGCAGGCCTGGCGCCGTGATCTCGAGGCGGGAGACGGCGAATTCGCCGGAGGAGCCGTCGAGCCGGCCGGCCGCCGAGACGGTCAGGGCGTCGAAGGCGTGCTCGATCCCGCCGGAGGCGAGGCGGAGCGAACCGAGGGCGAACGCGGCGTCGAGGCGGAAGGGCGAGACGAGCCGCAGCGTCCCCGACGAGCGGAGCGTGGTCGTCAGAGCGAAGCTTCCGGCCGGGGCTTTTACGCGAACGTCGGACCTTCCGACGTCGTATGCGATCACGCTGTCCGGTCCGGGGTCGAGCGTCAGGTCGAGGCCCTCGAGGTCGGCATTGAAGGCCAGCATGGCCACGGACAGCCGGGCACCGGTCAAGGAGACGTGCCGGGCGTTGGCCAAAGCGTCGGCGGCGTGGACGAGGAGGGCCTCAAGGTCGAAAGGTTCCTCGGACCGGGCTTTCTGTTCGAGGCGCAGCGAGAGGCCGTCGATCTCGATCGCGTCGAGGGCCGGTTTGATCCCCCGCACGAGCTTCCAGAAGCCGCCCCGCGCCTCGAGCTTCGCCAGAGAGACCCCCATCTTCTGATACGGGTCCTCGCGCGCGTACTCAAGGGCCTCGACGGACACGCGGAAGGGGAAGAGGGAGTAGTCGAGCCCGTCGAAGCGGACCGTCGTCCCGGGCGTCCTGTTGAGCCGGCTCCGGACGATCTTCCGGACGAGCGGCTTGTCGAACATGACGAGGAGCGCCGCTGCGAGGGCCAGAAAGCTCAGGGCCCCGACGGCGAGGCCCGCGATCTTGAGCGCTTTCCCGACGGCGTTCTTCATGCCGCTCCCGCCAGATTATAACACCTAATTTTTCAATTTTCGGCCCGCGAGTTTATCTTGGCCGGCGGAAATCGAAAAATTGATCGTATGACGCCTTCTTATTTTAAGGAGACGAGGGTGACGTGGCCGTCCGCGTCGGTGACGACGACCTCGCGCCCGCTCGTCGGGGTCGCCGTGTTGAGAAGCGCGACCCCGACGCGGTGCCTCCACTTGACGGCGCCGGTCGCGCCGTCGAGGGCCAGGAGCAGGCCGTTCTTCGTGCCGTAGAAGACGACGCCGTCCTTCTCCGCGAGCTGGGCCGAGTTGATGTCCTGGCCGAAGCCGGCGTCGGTCTCCCAGAGCGTTTCCTGCCCGTCGGCCGCTGGGTCGACGGCGGCGATGACGTTCTCGACGGCCCGCACGTAGATCCGCTTGGCGTCTTCAGAAAGGCCGATCGATTCCCGGACGGCCAGGTTGTCGGTCCCCCAGAGCTCCCGCCCCGAGGCGAGCTCGATGGCCGTCATCATGTGATCGGGCGCGACGATGAACACCTTGCCGTCCGCGGCCACAGGCCAGCAGGCCGCCGGGGCATAGAACGGGCTCCTCTGCTCGCCCTGCCAGGTCCAGGCGGTCCGGCCGGTCCGGGCCTCGAGGGCGTAAAGCTTTCCGTCCCAAGCCCCGAAGACGACCATCCCGCCGGCGACGAGAGCCCGCGTCTCGACGAAGCCCTCGATCCCGTCCTGGCTCCAGACGAGCCCGCCGTTGTCCAGGCGGATGGCCCGGAAGACATGGTCGCTCGAGCCGATGTAGACGACGCCGTCGGCGATCGCGGGCGAGGCGACGATCGGTCCGCCCGTCTGGACCTTCCAGGCGAGCGTCCCCACCCTCGCGTCGACGGCATAGACCGCCCCGTCGGTCCCGGCGAACACGACCCGGCCGCCGCCGGCCGCGGGCGTCGAATAGACCGGCTCGTCCGTCTTGAATTCCCAAGCGATGCTGCCGTCGGCGATCCGCACGGCCCGCACGGCCCCGGACGCGTCGCCGAAGACGACGGTATCGCCCGAAACGGCTGCCGACGAGGCGATCGTCCAGCCGGCGTCGAACCGCCAGCGGACGCGGACATCGGGGAAGAGCCCGTTGACGCTGAGATCGGGCCGCGGCGGAGCGGGCGCGGCGGGCGCTTTGGCCGAACCGGCCCGGCGCTTGGGCGGGACCGGCCGGCCGCGCTTGTCGAGCGCGATCCGATGCCACGGCGTGCGGGTCTTTCCGCCGGTCCGTTCGGCGAAGGTCATGGCCCTGGCGCCGATCTCGACCACCGTGTAGCCCGGGGCCTTCTCTTTCGTCCCGATGTTCGCCCGGCCCATGACGCCGTTGAGGCCCTCGAGATCCAGGGCCCGGTCGGCGTGGCCGTGGCCGACGAGGACGGCGACCGTGGGGATCGCCTTGAGCTTGTCCAGGACAACGTACCAGTTGTCGACGCTCTCGTCGAGGGGGTAGTGGCTCACAAAAATGGTCGGCTTGTTGCGGGCCCCGGGCTCGTTCAGCCGCTCGTCGAGCCAGCGCACGTCCTGGGGCGCGAAGTGGCCGTCGCCCATCTTCAGGACCGGGCCCTCGGCCAGGCCGATGAACCGGACGCCGTCGCTCTCGAAGTCGAAGCGGTCGTCGCCCCAGATCCGCCGGAAGTCCGAGCCGCCCGAATCGGACCATTTCGTATCGTGGTTGCCCGGGATGACGTGGCAGGGCGCGCGGAGGCCGTCGAGGATGTCCCTGGCCGCGCGGAAATTGTCGTAGAGCCCCATCTCGGTGACGTCGCCCGTGACCAGGACGAAGGCGAAGCCGCCGTGCTTGTTGATGTCGGCGACGGAGGCCCGGAGGTCGGCCGCGCCGCGGTCCGAACCGACATGGGTGTCGCTCAGCCACGCGAAGCGCAGCGGCGGGCGGGCGGCGGCTGAATCAGCAGGCCCAGACAGACCTAAGCCCGCCAGGGCGGCGATAATCAGGGCGAGGGGCAGCACGGAGGGGACGCGCCGCCAAAGCTTCCTCATGGGGCCGTTCTCGATGTCTAAATTCGGTTCGACCGGGGATCCGTCTCCTTCAATCGTATGGTTCCGGGGCCCCGTTGTCAATCGCGGCCCGCCACGGTCCGGCGCGCGTTGACTCCCTTCACGGCAGAGGATAAACTGGGCCCATCGTTCACCGGCAAGCCCGAGGAGGTTCCCCCATGTCGCAGAACGCTTGGGACAGACGGGATTTCCTGAAAACGCTCCTGGCCGGCCTGCCCCTCGCGGCCTGGAACTGGAACGCCTTCCCCCGCGGCGGCCAGGACAAGCTCCCGCCGGGGAGCTACGACGCCGTCGTCATCGGGGCCGGGCTCGGCGGCCTGAGCGCCGCCGCGGCCTTCGCCCGCCAGGGCTACAAGGTCCTCGTCCTCGAGAGCCACAGCGTCCCCGGCGGCTACGCCAGCGCCTTCACCCGGCCCGGTGGCTTCACCTTCGACGTCTCCCTCCATTCGACCACCGTCGGCATCCGCGACGGCGTCGCCGATCTCATCCAGGGCTTTCCCGAGATCCGGGACGTCGTCTTCGTGCCTCACAAACCCCTTTATCGCGTCGTCTACCCGGACCTCGATATCCGGGTGCCGCACATGGATGTCGCGGGGTACATCGCCCTTCTCAAGAAAAGCTTTCCCGACGACGGCGCGGCCATCGACGGCATCTTCGCCGACATGCGGGGCCTGGCCGACGAGGTCGGCCGGCTCCAGGCTGCCGGCCGCCAACCCGACATGGCCTCGTTCCCCGCCCAGTTCCCTCTTCTCTTCAAGAACTTCGCCCGCCCCTGGGGGGCCATGCTCGACGAGCGGGTCAAGAACCCCAAGCTCAAGGCGGTCGTCTCGGGCCTGTGGGGCTATTTCGGCCTGCCGCCGTCCAAGCTCTCCCCCTTCTATTACGCCATGCCGCTCATGGGCTATCTCCAAGGGGGCGGCTTCTACCCGGTCGGGACGTCGCAGAGGATGAGCGACGCCTTCGCCGGCCTGATCAAGAAGCACGGCGGCGAGGTCAAGCTCAATACGCGGGTGGACCGCATCCTGACCCGCGACCACGCCGCCGTCGGCGTTAGGACGGCGGACGGCGCGGAATACCGCGCCCGGGCGATCGTCTCCAACGCCAACGCCCCGGACACCTTCGGCCGGATGATGCCGGACGAAAAAGAGTTCCTCAAGGACCTCTTCAGCCGTATGGACCGGTATTCGATGAGCTACTCGACCTTCCTCGTTTGGCTAGGCCTCAAAACGGACCTCGTCCGCAAGGTCGGGATCAAGGAGAGCGAGATCTTCTACAACACGGGCTACGACCTCGAGGCCGACTACCGGGACATCCTGGCCGGCGGGCTTCCCGAGAACTCCGGCTTCGGCCTGACCCTCTACGACAACCTCGGCCCCGGCTTCTCGCCCAAGGGCAAGAACACCCTCAACATGATCGTCGCCCAGGGCTACGACTACTGGAAAAAGTACGAGACCGATTATTTCTACGGCAACAAGGACGCCTACACCAAGGAGAAGATGAGGCTGGCCGACATCCTGATCGACGCGGCCGAGAGGAAGTTCCTCCCCGGCCTGCGCAAGTCCATCGAGGTCGTCGAGGCGGCCACCCCGCTGACCTGCCTGCGCTTCACCTCGAACCCGCGCGGCGCGATCTACGGCTGGGACCAGACGGTCGGCAACTCCGGCAACAACCGCTTCCCACAGCGGACGCCGATCAGGAACCTTTACCTCTCCGGCGCCTGGACCTTCCCGGGCCACGGCTACGGCGCCTGCATCCCCAGCGGCCTCTCCTGCTTCGCCCAGGTGATGGCCGATTGGAAGAGCTGACCGGCCGGCGGGCCAATTGGCATGAGAAGAGATGCGCATGAAGAATCAGCGACGTTTCGTTCTCGGCCTGGCTCTGGCCCTATCGGCCGGACTGGCCGCTCAGGACCTCGATGAGCTGCGGGCGCTCCTGCGCAACCGGACCGAAGAGGCCCGAAAGGCCTTGGGCATCGTCGCCGGGCTCGTCGACGCGACAGGTGAACGCTTCGCCGCGGCCGGGGCCACGGCGCCCGGCGGAGCGGCGGCGCCGGACGTAGACACCGTCTTCGAGATCGGCTCGATCACCAAGGTCTTCACCTCCCTTGTGCTGGCGGACATGGTCGTCCGGGGAGAGATCCGGCTCGACGACCCGGTGGCGAAATTCCTGCCCCCGACGGTCAAGGTGCCCGGCCGGGACGGCCGCGAGATCACGCTGCTCGACCTGGCCAATCAGGTCTCCGGCCTGCCGCGCCTGCCCGACAACCTCAAGCCGGCCGATCTCGGCGATCCCTACGCGGATTACGGCCCGGACCGGCTCTACGATTTCTTGTCCCGATACACCCTGACCCGCCCGATCGGCGAACGGTACGAATATTCGAACCTCGGCGTCGGTCTGCTGGGGCAGGCTTTGGCCTTGAAGGCCGGCACGAGCTACGAGGAGATGGTCCGGCGCCGAGTTCTCGAGCCGCTCGGAATGACCGACACGGCGATCACGCTCCCGGAAGCCTTGAAGGAGCGCTTGGCCGTCGGGACGAACCCGATGCTTCTTCCGGCCAAGTATTGGGACCTCAACGTCCTCGCCGGGGCCGGCGCTCTCCGCTCGACCGCCCGCGACATGCTGAAGTTCCTGGCCGCGGCCATGGGACTCCGCGAGTCGCCGCTCCGCAAGGCCTTCGATCTCATGCTCGCAAAGAGGCGCCCGACCGGAACGCCCGACCTCGACATCGCCCTGGGCTGGCACATCTGGACGAAGTACGGCACGGAGATCGTCTGGCACAACGGCGGCACCGGCGGGTTCCGGTCCTTCGCGGGTTTCATGCCGGGGAAGAAGACAGGCGTCGTCGTCCTCTGCAACACTTCGTTCGGCGTCGACGATCTCGGCCTCCACGCTCTCGTCCCGCAATGGCCGGCGCCGCGGATCGAGCCCGTAGCCGGGCACAAAATGAATGCCGCCAGGCCGGAGGTAGGGGCATCGAGATGAAGGTCAGAAAAAGGACTAGACGGCAACGCCGTCGAGGTCCTGAACGTCGCGACCGGCGTCAAGGACGAGCCCATCTCCGGGCTCAAGGGCGTCCACGGCGTGGCCTTCGCGCCGGAAAAGAACCGGGGGTACATCTCCAACGGACGGGGCAACAGCGTCTCCGTGTTCGACCTGAAGACGCACCAGCTCCTGACGGAGGTCCCCTCCTCCGGCCAGAACCCGGACTCCGTCATGTACGATGCCTTCTCGGGCCGCGTGTTCACCTTCAACGGCCGGACGGCGAACGCGACGGCCATCGACGCCGCAACGGACAAGGTCGTCGGGACCGTCGAGATCGGCGGCGGCCCCGACGCGGTCCGCTACGACCCCGGGACGAAGCTCGTTTTCGCTTCGAACGGCGAAGGGACCTTGACCGTCGTCCGTCAGATCTCGGCCGATAAGTACGAGGTCGTCGAGACTGTGCCGACGGCCCGAGGCGCCCGAACCATGGAGCTCGATCCCAAGACCCACCACGTTTTCGTGGTGACGGCGGAATACGGCCCGACGCCCGCGCCGACGGCGGAACAGCCCCGGCCGCGGCCGGCGGTGGTCCCCGGATCGTTCATGGTCCTGGAATTCGGGAAATAGGTCAGCCCGTCCGGCGCCGGCGCGTCATCAGGTAGTAGATCGTCGGCGTGGCGACAAGCGACAGCAGGACGGAGATGCACAGGGCCCCGATGACGGCGATGGCCAGGGGCCTCAGCATGTCGGCGCCCGAACCGATACCGTAAGCCAGAGGCAGCATCCCCAGCGCGGCGGCCAAGGAGGTCATCAGGACCGGCCGGAGCCTGCGCCGGCCCGAACGGACCAGCGCCTCGGCCAGGTCGAGCCCCTGCGTCCGGAGCTCCTTGACGAAGTCGAGCATCAGGATGCCGTTCTTGGCCACGATGCCGATCCCGATGATGGCCCCCAGCAGCGACACGACGTTGAGAGACGTACCTGTGATCCAGAGGGCCAGGACCGTGCCGAACATGGCCAGGACCGCCCCGAACACGATGGCCAAGGGCTCGGCGAACGACCCGAACTCGACGAGGAGGACCGTGAATACGAAGACCACGGCCATCAGCAGGACGATGACCAGATTGCGGAATGATTCCTGCTGCTGCTCGTAAAGGCCGCCGTATTCGATGGTTCGCGGCGGGATGGACGCGTCCTTGGCGAGGACGGCGCGGATCTCGGCCATGGCGCTGCCCATATCGCGGCCTTCGAGCCTGGCCGTGACGGCGACGTCCTGTCGCCAATCCTCGCGGCGGAGCTCGAGTTGACCGGGCTCCTCCCGGACATCGACGACCTGGGAGAGCTGGACCAACGTCCCGTCGGGCGTCCGGAGCGGCAGGTGGCGGAGCTTCTCCAGCTTATCGACGCCGGCCGGCTCGCCCTTGACCCGGATCTCGACCACCCGGTCGCCTTCGAGGACGGACGAGGCGGTCGTTCCGAGCATGGCCGTATTGACCGCCGCCGCGATGTCGGAGGCGGTCAGGCCGTAGCGCTGGGCGCCCGGCGAACGGGGCCTGAGACTGATGGTCGGCCCGGTATAGACCAGCCCGTCGAAGACGTCCACGACCCCCGGGATGTTGCCGATGGCCCCGGCTACCTCCGGCGCTTTCTTCTCGAGCCAGGCCTGGTCCGTCGAGAACAGCTTCACTTCGATCGGCTGGGGGGCCCACATGAGATCGCCGATCAGGTCGCCCAGGATGCCGGGGAACTCCCATGTCACTCCCGGCAGCGCCTGGTTGAGCCTCTTCCTCAGGTCCGCGATGACCTCCTCGGTCTTCCGCTTGCGGTCCCGCTTCAGCTTGACCAGGAAATCCCCCGTGTTCGGTTCGGCGATGGACAGCGCCAGGCGCGCGCCGGTGCGGCGCGAATAGCTCTCCAGCTCCGGCAGGGTCCGGAGGATCCTCTCCGCCTCGAGCAGCTGCCGATGGGTCTCCGCCAGGCTCGTTCCGGGGGGAGTGAAATAATCGATGACGAAGCCGCCTTCGTCCATGGGCGGGAGGAATTCGCTCTCGAGCCCCTGATAAAAAAGGACGGCGAGAACGAGCACAACGCCGCAGAGGCCGATCACGACCCAAGGCCTCCGGAGCGCCGCCCGGACCGCCCGTTCGTAGACGCCGATGATCCTCCGGAGGACCGGCCCGCCCCGGTCCTCGCGAGGCGTCTCCGGGGATCCGCCACCGGCCCGCAGTAAGCGGACGGCCAAGGCGGGCGTCAGGGTCACGGCCAAGGCCAGCGATGTCAGGAGGGCGACGACCATGGTCAGGGCCAGGGCCCGGAAGAAGACGCCGGTGATCCCCTGGAGGAAGGCCAGGGGGATGAACACGACCACGGGCGTCAAGGTGGAGCCGATGAGCGGCCGGACGATCTCGCCCAGGGCTTCGCGGACCGCCGCCAGCCGGTCGCGGCCGGACCGCCGCTTCGTATGGATGGCCTCGACGACGACGATGGCGTCGTCGATGACGAGGCCGATCGCCGCGGCGATGCCTCCCAGGGTCATGAGATTGAAGCTCAGGCCGGCCGCCTTCATCGCCAGCAGCGTGATCAGCACCGTGACCGGAATGACCAGCGTCGCGACCCACGTCGTCTCCCATTCCTTCAAGAACAGATAGAGGATGAGCACGGAGAGGGCCAGGCCGAACAGGATGGCCTCCCAGACGCTGGCGACCGAGGCCCGGACGATCTCCGATTGGTCGTAGAAGAAGGCGAGCTTCATGTCGGGCGGCAGCTCGCGCCGGAGCTCCGCCAGCTGCGCTTTCACGGCCTTGGCGATCGCGAGCGTGCTCCCTTCGGGCTGGCTGCGGATGTTGAGCAGGACCGCGTTCTCCCCGTCGGCGGTCACGATATTGAAGACCGGCTCCGGCCCCCGCTCGACCCGGGCGACGTCGCGGACGAGGACCGGATGCCCGGCGACGACCTTGAGGGGCAGGTCCTCGATGTCGCGGACGGAACGCAGGCGCCCGTCGACGGTCGTCAGATAAAGGGCGTGGTTCTCTTCATGCATCCCGGCGGAGGCCACGAGGTTGTTGCTGGCCAAGGCCTCGGAGACCTCGGCGAATGTGAGCCCGGCGGCGACCAGGCGGAGCGGGTCGACGACGACGTGGTATTCGGGCGTGCGGCCCCCGACGAGGTCGACGCGCGCGACCCCGGGGATGCGGAGGAAGCGGAGCTTGAGATCGTAGCGCGCCTCTTCCCAGAGCTCGATGATGCCGCGCGAGCGGCTCGTGAGGCTGACGCCGAGGATGGGGAAGGCCGAGAAGGTCAGGCGAAACACCGAGGATTCGACGGTCGGAGGCAGCGACGCCTGGGCCTGCGACAGCCGGCTCAGGACGTAAAGCTCCGATTGGACCATGTCGACGGTCCAATTGAAGAACACGCTGATCTCGGCCGATCCGCGCCCGGTCGTCGAGCGGATCTTGGCGACGCCCCGGATATCCTTCATCGCCTCTTCGATGGGGCGAGTAACAGTGGCCGTCATCTCGTCGGCCGGCATGACACCGTTGTCGACCAAGATGACGACCCGGGGGAAGTTGGTCTGCGGGAAGACCGACGACGAGAGCGTCAGGGCGGCGAAGACGCCGGCCAGGCAAAGCGCCAAGCTGACGAACACGACGGGCACGGCGTGGCGGGTCGCGAAGGGACCGGTGGCGGCGTCTTTGCGCATGGGATCTACGGGGTATCGACGATGTGGATCTTCGTGGGGCCGACGATGCTATACGCTTCGGTCGTGACGATGGCCAGTCCTTCCTTCAGGCCTTCGCCCTCGACCTCGGCCAGGCCGCCCTCGCGGAATCCCGCTTGAACGCCCTTCCGGACGGCTTGGGAGCCTTCGACGAGGACGATCCAGCCGTTGGTCCCGCCGACGGAATCCGCGATCAGGCTCTCTTCCGGGACGGCCAAGATGTCTCGGCGCTCTCCGGCCACGATCCGGACCGTCAGGAACTGGCCGGGCCGCAGCCCCGCGCCGGCCGGCAGCGAAGCCCGGACGAGCACGGTGTCGGTCGTGGGATCGATGTCCCGCCCGACGACGAGCACGGACCCGCCGGCGGCGTCCCCCTCGCCCCATACGATGGGCTGCCCGGCCTTGAGTTCGGCGGCGTCACGGCTGGGGACCTGGGCCGTGACGACGAGGCGGTCGAGGGCGAGGACTTCCGCCAGGACCGCGTTCGGCTCGACCGCCTGGCCGATCCGGGCGGCGATGCGGACGACCGTCCCCGCGAGCGGGGCCCGGATCTCGAGCAGGGCCAGCTCGGTGCGGGCCGCAGCAAGGACGCTCCGGGCCGTGGCTAATCCCAGCTCGGCCTCCTGGAAGTTCTTTTGAGATGTCCCATCAACGGCCAGGAGCTTCTTTTGGCGTTCGTACGTCTGCTCGGCGGCCAGAAGCTCTTTTTCGGCCTTGGCGACGGCCACTTCGGCGAGGCGCGTGTCAAGACGGAAGAGGAGCGCGCCGCGCTCGACGGAGCGGCCCTCCACGCAGGCGATCTCGGTCAGGATCCCGCCGACCGGGGCGGAGACCTGGGCGCCACCGGCGGGCCGCCCCTCGCCGGGAGGCTCCGGCTCGACCGTGCCGTAGGCCGTGACGTAACGGTGGAGGGTCGTCCGGACGATCTTGCCGACGTGGACGCCGACGTCCGTCGCGATCTCCTCCTCCTCTCCGCCTTTGGGCCCGAGGACCTTGATCAGAAGGACGGCCGCGGCGACGGCCGCCAGAGCGACGAGGCCGGTCGTGATCTGGCGCTTAGTCATCCTTGTTCTCCTTCTCCGGGCCGGCCGGCGGACGGGCCATCGTTGTTATCCAGTCCTTGACGTCGAGCGGGCTCTGGGCCGCGTTCTCGAGCCGGCCGACCGCGGCCTGGGCCTGATGGAGGGACTCCACCCAGGCCTGGGCCCCGGCGTTGAGCTCGATCTCGATCCCGAGGAGCTCGAGCTTGGAGATCTCGCCGAGTTCCCGCTCCGTCCGGGCCAGCCGCGCCTGTTCCGTGAGGTGGGCGAGCAGGTCCTCGGCCGTGCGGGACTTCTCGACGGCGGCCCGGACGTCCTGGATCGCGGCGTCGAGCTCGCCGATGACCTGGGTTTGAAGCGCCAGGAACCGGGCGGCACTCTCTTCGCGGGCGGCCGCGGCCTCGGCGATAGGACCGCGGTTCCGGCTAAGGATCGGCAGGGTGATGCCCAGGCCGAGCGTCCATTTGCTGTCGGTCTGGTCGAGCTGGTAATCCGGGCCAAAGACGAGATCGGGATACTGCTTGGCGACCTCGAGCTTGAGGGCCATCTGGCTGGTTTCGTAAGCGGCCAGCGCGGCCCTGATGTCCGCCCGGTTGACGACGGCCTGGCGGCGGATCTCGCCGGCAGGAAGGTCGGGCTGAGGGGCCCGGCGGAAGCTCTCGAAAGAGAAGCTTACGCCCTCGAGAGCGCCCCGGGACAGGCCGAGCGCCGAGGCCAGAACGGAAAGGGCCTCTTCCTTGAGCCGCCCGGCCTCGATCCTCTCGAGCCGGACCGTGTCGAGGGCCAAACGGGCCTGGGTCAGGTCGTAGACCGAGACCTCGCCCGCGTCCTTCTGGAGCTCGAGGAGACGGACGAGCTCGGTTTGGAGCTTCTCCTGTTCGCCGATGAGTTCCGCCCTTTGGCCCGCCGCATAGACGTCGAGCAGCGCGACACGGAGCCGGCTGCGAACGTTCCACGCGGCGGCATAGATCTGCCAGCGCGCCGATTCGGCCAGGTGCCGGGCCGCGGCGATGCGGATGCCGCGCTTGCCGGCGGTCTCGACGGTCAGCTCGAGCGCGACCTCCGGGATCCACGGCGTCACCTCGCTCCGGGGCGAGGTCGTGTTGTAACCCATTGAGGGAGTCAGGGTCGGATTGGGCCTCTCCCCGGCCGTGATCCGCCCGCCCTGGGCGATGCCCCATTGGGCTCTGGCGATATCCATGTCCGGATGATAATAGAGCGCGGCCAGAGTCAGGGTCTTGAGGTCCCAAACGGCGGGAGGCCAGGTTTCGGTCTCTTTGTTCGCGATTAGGAACCGGCCGAGCTCGGACGAATCGAGCCCGCGGGCCTCGAAATCGGCCATGGTCGCGGCCGGCGCGATGGGACGCGGATGATAGCGGACGCAGGCGGGAACGAAGGCCAGGACGAGGAGCAGGGAAAGGGGAAGTCGGATGATCCACCCACGCCGGGCTTCCTTCACGGCGCCTCCTCGTCAGACATTTCCACTCCTTGGGACGGAGCGGGGCCTATTTTCTTCCTCGGGCAGGGCAAATGCAACCCGGTCCGGGTCCTAGGTCCGGCCCGGGTCGAGGGCGGCCGGCGGAGGACTGACGACCTCGATAACGGCACCGCTCACCGGATGGGGAAAGCCGATCTTCCAGGAATGCAAGAGATAGCCGGTCGCGCCTGGGGTCGTCGTCCATTCGTCGTCGATGCCGTCCGTGCGCGGCAGGCCGCCGGTTTGATAGAGGGGATCGCCCACGAGCGGGTAGCCGGCATAGGCGAGATGGATGCGGATCTGGTGCGGCCGGCCCGTGGGGATGGTCACTTCGACGAGAGAGGCGTTCCGTTCGGGAAAGCGGCGGAGGACCCGGACGTGGCTCGTCGAAGGGCGGCCGTCCGGACGGAAGGCGTTGACCGTCGCCGGGAGCGAGTGCGGCACGGGCCCGATCGCGGCGTCGACGGTGAACGCGTCGGGCATCGCGGTCCCCGAAGCCAGGGCCAGATAGACCTTGAGGATGCGCCGCTCGAACATGGCCCGGGCCAGGATGCGAGCGACCCGGGGGTTCCGGGTGAAGAGGATCGCGCCCGAGGTGCCGCGGCCGAGGCGATGGAGGGGCGAGCAGCCGGCCCCGTAGCGCTCGCGGACGAGATGGAGGAGCGTCGTCTCCAGGAAGAACCCGCCGGGGAGGACGGGCAGGCCCGAGGGCTTCGAGAGGACGAGGACGTCCTCGTCCTCGTACAGGTTCGCGAAATCCGTCCGCGCTTCGGGCTCCTCCCAGGGCCGGCGGAAATAGACGAGCGTGTCGCCGCGGCGCAGGATATCGTCGGGCCCGGCCGGAAGGCCGTTCCGAACGACGTCGCCGGCTTCGATCCTGAGCCGCCATTCGGCCCCGGTCGAATGGAGGTAGCGCGATGAGTAGAAGGCCAGGACTGTCAGGCCTTCGTCCTCGACACCGATCCGATCGGGGTAGTGATAGCCCTTGTTTCTCATGAGAGAGATCGAGAAAATGGGGACGTTTCTGACTTATTTTTCAATACATGAACGTGAGATGAATAAATGAGTCAGTAACGTCTCCATTTTTAGGCCTTGGAGGCGTATTCACCGGTCCGCGTATCGACGCGGATCTTCTCGCCCGCCGACATGTACTCGGGGACCTGGACGATGTGGCCGGTCACGAGCGTCGCCGGTTTCGTCCGCGAGGTGACCGAGCCGCCCTTGACCGACGGCCGGGTCTCGACGATCTCGAGGGTGACGAAGGTCGGGACCTCGAGGCCGAGGACGCGGCCTTCGGACGAGATTGAAATGAGCCCTTCGACGCCTTCCGTGAGGTAGGGCCACTCCTCCTCGATCTCCTCCTTGGTCAGCGCGAACTGGCTGTAGTCCTCGAGGTCCATGAAGGTGACGCTTGAGGCGTCGCCGAAGAGGTACTGGACGGGCCGGCGCTCGAAATCCGCCTCCTCGAGGACGTCCGAGCCATGAAGGGACTGGTCGATCTTGCGCCGGGTCTTGAGGTTGCGGAAACGGATCTTGTAGAGGGTCACGGCGCCGCGGGCTGACGGCGTCTGGACCTTGACGGTCTCGACGATGTGCGGGTCGCCGTCGATCTTGATGACGTCGCCCTTCTTCAGGTCAGAGGCGTTGAACACCTGCGCTCCTTACTCGTTCTCATCCCCTCGAGGACCCCCGCGCACCCCAGGTCAGGGAGGCAATATAGCCCCGGCCGGCAGGCCTGTCAAGGAACGGCTCCCCCGGCCAGGACTTCCCCCAATAAATAGGGTCCTTTTTATCTAACCTCAATTTTTCCTATCAGATGTATGCGATTCCATCTGGAATCGT
>Ga0172365_10000995_pt1 | contig 20033 bp, 15 predicted proteins | sample LakKivSesite48cm_FD_114535 | JGI IMG/M metagenome (GOLD analysis project Ga0172365, IMG submission 114535) | Sediment microbial communities from Lake Kivu, Rwanda - Sediment site 48cm | ecosystem: Environmental > Aquatic > Freshwater > Lake > Sediment | place: Rwanda: Western Province, Lake... | reverse complement strand
TAGTACCCTCCTTCCTGGCAAGATGGTTACCATTGTACCACCTCGCCGGGGAGGGCACTACCAACAGCTTATCGTAAACTCACCGATGCTCTAACCCTGTCATTTTTGGGCGAAATTGAGGTATGTAACTAGGGCCACATGTTGAATGGCGCTATGGCAAAAGAAGACGTTGGCTCGGTGTTTGGCCCTGGGAGAAGACCCGCACCTCGCAGTTGTTAAAGGCCAGAGCAGGGTCGATTTGTGCCCATGACACTGGAGTAATAGCCACCCCCATGAGAAAAGGGCTCCCGTAAGGGAGCCCTTTCGAGGTGGAGATGGCGGGAATCGAACCCGCGTCCAGAGAGTTAGAGTCAGGACATCTACAAGCTTAGTTGGTCCCCTTGTTTTTCGCCAGCAGCGATCTCGACCAACAGAGCCCGCTCACTGGCTAGTTGATGCGGGGCTTTCGGCCCCGCCTTAGCCCGCCGCTATCAACGTCACGGCCAGCGCACCCTGGCATTGTGGCGCCTGCACCCAACCGGTCAGGGGGCGGTTGGGGCAGACGTAGCTGCGCTTAGGCAGCCATTGCGAGTTGAGGCTCGCGAGTTATTGTTTTGCCCTGGTTTTACGAGGGTAGAGCACCTCGGCTTGCCGTCCGGGTCCAGCCCTCCCTGTCGAAGCCTTTCATCCCCAGGCGGATATAAGTATAGCACAAATCCTCTGTTTGGTCAAATCAGTCTGGTGGTATGGCGCTTATCGATTCTCAGTCGAAGAACTGCGGCAGCCAGTTACAGTTGGCCTCCAGCAGCTCACCCAGCATCTTCTCCGCTGCATCCCAGTCGGTGACCATGGGATCGAGCCGCATGGCCTGCAGCGCCAGCGCCCGGTCGCCGGTCAGCCCCGCCTCCACGGTCAACTCCTGCACGTCAACAATGCGGCGCACGATCGAGGCCACTCCCGTTGGAAGATCTCCGATCGCGATGCCCTCGGCACCATGGGCACCGACCACGCCCATCGTTTCCACCACCGCCTCACGCGGCAGGTTTGCGATCTGCCCCCGGTTGGGCAAGTTCATGACGTGGATGGACTCCTCACCCGTCTCCAGCGACTGGATGATGGGTGATGCCGCCTCCCGAGACTGGTTCAGCACCAGTGGCTGCTCCCCACTCAGCAGCTTCTCGATGTACTCGTTTACGATCTCCTTCAGCCGCTCTCGGTGGGCGATAGTCGTTAGTTCGAGGCCGAAGTCCGCACCCCAGTTTGTCCCCTCAGTGATGAAACAGGGGAAGAACTCAGCCACGTGGCGGTCGCCTGCGGCCGGTAATGCCCCGAAGGTGAGGAAAAGGTCCATTTTCACCGCCCAGCGGTCGGCGAAGATGACCCACGGTGAGGAACCAGCAGCAGGCGCCATCGGGTTGAAGAGACCATTCTCAGCCAGATACCCACGCAGCCTCGGAAAGCCATCCTTGCCATCCACTTTCAGGTCAACGATCCAGATGAGATGGTTGACGCCCCCAATGCGGACCTTGATCGCCTCGCGTGGACAGTCGAAGATGGCTTGCAGAAGATCCATGGTCCCGAAGAGCTCGTGGCAGAGGCCGATGGTCTTGATTCGGGTCTCCTTAGTGATGGCTCGGCAAATCGTGGTCATGGGGTTGGAGTAGTTGATGAGCCAGGCCTGAGGGCAGATGGCCTCCATGTCCTGGGCGATGTCCAGGAAGATGGGGATGTTACGCAATGCCCGCGAGAGGCCACCCGGCCCTATTGTGTCGCCCACCGAGTGACGGATGCCATACTTCCAGGGGATAGCCAGGTCATGCTTCATGGTCTCAAAGCCGCCGGCTGAGATCGTAACGACGACATAGTCCGCACCTTGTAATGCCTCCTGGCGATCGGTTGTCGCCTCCAAGGTGAAACTGCGGTTTGCCTTCTCAACGATCATCTCGCTCAGCCTCCGCACCCGCTGTAGGGCCTCGGAGTCTATGTCCATCAGAGTGATGGTGCTTCCCTCCAACCCATCGGTGAGGACTAGGTCAGCCACCATCATAGGTCCCCAATTTGCGCTTCCCCCTCCAATAAGGACAATCTTCACTGCTGACACGCGTTGCCTCCTTGTTCTCTATTGAATCTGGATAGGGATCAGTAAGAGGATCCGGTCATCTGGCAGCCGCTGGCCGTCGGCCCCGAAGACGGGTAATCGCTGGCCTGTGGCCACATCATACATTCCCACCTCTAAGCGATACTCCCCTGGCGGAGCATCCTCGTGCACTTGGAAGCGGTAGGGATCTATCACCACTTCCCCAGCCACCCAGCCGGTCGTTGGCCAGGCACCCTCCCCTGGCACGCTGTCCTTCTGCCCCCAGATATGATTGGCTTCGTCCAAGAGGTGGGTGAATACCGTGAAACTGGTCGTCATCTCCGCCTGAGCCTGCCAGTAGAGGGTGAGCTCCACCTCATCGCCGGGCGAGAGCTCAGTCGCTGTTAAGTCATACCCCAGGAAGGCCACCACTTCGCCCAGGCTCGCCCTCTGCTCATGGCCGATCTCCGGCACTGTGAAACAATGCGCCCGCCCCTGTACAGTGATCTCCGCCAGGTGGATATGTTCGGTCCCAACTGGCCGCCTATCGGCATCGACCAGGCTCACCGTCAGATCGTAGGTACCCGGCGGAGTGGTGGCCGGCACGAGAAGCTCGTATCGCTGCCGGATCCGCTCCCCAACCGGCCAGTGGTCCGTCGGATAGCTCACCCCAGCCGGAGGCACCTCCAGAGAGGCCACAACCTGACCGGTCGTGCTCTTCAGTTCCAGGCTCAGCCGGTAATCTCCTCTCTTCTCAGCAGTGGCCTCCCAGAACAGATCAAGGCCCACCCTCTCACCGGGGCGGAGGGGGCTGTTGGGCGGCGTCAGCCCCAGCAGCTTGAGTCCGGTCCCCAGGGCCATCTCTTTCGGCTGGGGGATGGCCAGCTCCTCCACTAAGGGCGGAAGCGGCACAGGGACTACCCCAACGGTGGCCAGAGGGAAGGGAAGCTGCTGCCAATTCCCTCTACCCTGACGGAAGGGGATCCGCTCCATATTCTCCTCGCGGTAGAGGGCCAACCGCACATAGTAAGGACCGGGGGGCAGGCCGGGCAGCAGCGGGACCACGTGGCGGCTGAGGTGCTCAGAACCTGGCATCCATTCGGAGGTCCGAAGCCCCTCCATATCCGTCAGGGGCTGATCAATACTGCCCCATAGATGCCCTGCCCCGTCCTCCAGCCGCCAGGCGATTTTGAGATCCCCTTCGGAGCGGGCCACGGACTGCCAACGCAGGGTGACGCCCACCGCTCGCCGAAAATCCACTTCGGAGCTGGCCAGGCCCGCCCCGGTCAGGCGCAAGCTCTCGCCGAAGGCCACATCCAGGGGCTGAGAGGGCTCGATGGCGGTGAAGGGCGTCACAGGGGGCAGGGCGTAGAGAATCACCTGTGCCAGGGAGAGGTCAACTGCATCCAGGCGGCGACAGTATGCGGCGAGCTGCTGATCGACCACCCGGAGCGAGCGCGGCTCGTAAGGCTCGCGGACGTACCACACCCGTTGCCCGCCGGCCGTCACCTGGCTGAGCTCGCGGAGGGCAGCCGCGGGATCGGACTCCGGGTCGATAACCAGAGCTGGCACCGGCAGCTCGGCCGCTAGGCGGGGAGCCGGCTGGCTGAGGAGAATCAAATCACCAGGCTCCACCCACTGCTCCAGATAGAGGATCAGCATCCGGCGGGCCTCGTCGCTGGAGCATATCCAGGCGTAGTCGATCCCCTTGGCTCGGATCACCTTCTCCGGCCCCTGTGGCACACAGTACCGCTGCGCCCGGCTCATGTCCCGCTGGCGCTCGTTGACGTAGAAGACAAAGTAATCGGTGGCGTAATCGGCTTCGTGCAGGAGCGACGTCCGCCCCTGAAAGAAGGGCGCCAGCGAGGGCTCGTACCAGGTTGTGACACGCAGGTCCGCCCCATCGGGCTGGGCATTCAGATAGGCGGCCACCTGCTCCATACCCTCACCCCAACCCACCAGCAGCGTCCTCACCGCCCGTCGTGCCCCGCCGACCAGGGGATTATAGTAGGAGAGGTAGTAGGGATAATGGGCCAGAGTAATGGCCCCTTGCATGGTCATAAGGAGGCCCATTCCTGCTCCCAGCAGCCCGTTGCGGTGGTGGCTGCCCGGGGCAAGCATCCGGCCAGCAGCCGCCCGACCCAGCGCGATTAAGCCGAGGGCAGCCACCAGATCGAGGGCGGGGAAGACAGGCAATAGATACCGGTCGAACTTCTTGGCCCCCAGGCTCATCAGCAGGGCGAAGAGGAGAGAATAGGCCCACAGCCCAAGGAGTAGCCCGCGCCGTCCCCATCCTCTCAGGAGAGGGAGCGATCCACACAGGCCCACCAGGATCCAGGGGGTCGTGCGGAAGAGATAGGCCACGGGGTAGAATGAGGGGCCGGGGACCAGGGTGGGCTGCCCCAGAAAGAAGTTCAGATTCTCGTGGGGCGACAACCCCTGGCCACTGATCCCCTCCCAGAGCTGGCTCAACGTGGCCTCAGGAGCCACCCACAACGCCGGCCACAGGGCGAGGACCAGCGTACAGACGGTGAGGCTCCACAGCAGAGCTCCCCCCACAGCGTGGAGGAGTCGTTGTCCCCAGGGCCTCCGTCGCGTGAAGGAGCGTAAGCCGACCACCAGCGCGCCGTAAGGCAGGAACAGAAGTCCAGGCGACTTGGTCAGGGCAGCCAGTGCTGCCCCAGCGGCGGCCAGGAGAGCAACCCAGGTCTTGCCTTCAACAAGGAACCACAGGAGGGTCAGGAGGCAGAGAGTCGAGAAGGTGGTCAGCAGCGCATCGAGGTGCAGCAGGCGTGAATGAGCCACATAGAAGGGATCAAAGCCGATGAGCAGAGCCGCCACCAGCCCGACAGGTCGGTCAAAGAGGCGGGCGATCAGTAGGCACATCAGGGCCAGGCCGGCCCAATTGAGCAGGGCAGCCAGCCATCTTGCGGCGAAAGCGACCTCTGCCAGGCTATCCGTGGCATGGACTAGTCCCAGTCCGATGGAGGCAGTGCCCAACCACATGGTCGTCACGCCGGGGTGTTGAGCCTGGTAGGTGGAGGCCAGGTCACCCGCCCGCAGTGCCTGGTAGAAGCGAACCGCCCGCAGCGCCCAGAGCTGCTCGTCAATGGTGAGGAAAGAGCGCAAGGAGCCCAGCCGCAGTGCCAAAGCCGCCAGCAAGATCAGGCTGATCATCAGCTCTGTTTGTCGGTTTCTCACCCAAGAACGAAGCCCCCCAGCGGTCATTTCTCCTCCAACACAAATGCCTCCCTCTCACTAATGCCAGCGCCGGACGCCACGTGGCCTAGTCAAAGAACTGCGGCAGATATGGGGCATTAGCCTTGAGCAGTCGCATTCCCATGTCCTTCACCTCCTCCAGGTTCAGGTGAGAGACCAGGGGATCCAGAGCCAGGGCCTTGAGGGCCTGGTCCAGGTCGCCTTCCATGGCTGCCTCGACAGTGAGGTCCTGTACCCGGATGTGTCGTTCGACCCATGTCCGGACCGGCTCGGGCAGGCAGCCCACGGTGATGGGGCGGAAACCGGAAGGGGTGACCAGCACCGGCGTTTCCAGCACCGATCCCAGGGGCAGGTTCGTCACCTGACCCACATTTGGGACATTCCCCACGTCTATGAATTCGTTGCCCGTGACAAGGGCATGGATGATGTCGGCGGCCGTCTCCCGAGACCGTCGCCTGTAGAGATCAGGAATCTCGCCTTCGGTCATCCTTTCGATCTCCTCTCCCCGGCGGCGCATTCCCTCCCTGCGCTCCTGGACGGTGGTCCGCTGCAGGTGATACTTTTTAATGTTCTCCTGTGAAGTGAGATATTGCGGGAAGAACTCGCTGGTGTGGCGATCTTCCAGGTAGGTCAGCAGTCCGGTGAACCTGAACAGTTCATCCGCCAGATAGCTGCCCACTCTGTCTGGATGGATTTCCGCCAGGAGTTCCGGCAGGGACTTCCCGCCCATCTTCTCCCCAAGCAGTTCGTACCCATCCTCGCCCCTGATCGAGAGAGAGGTCATCCAGAAGAAATGGTTGATCCCCCCATAAACGCACCCAATCTCCTCCTCGCTCTCCAGCTCGAAGACCTCTCGGAGGAACCGGAGATTCTCAAACAGGCCGTGGCAAAGGCCCACTACTGGCCGGCTAGTCGAAAGACAGAGGGCCTTGGTCAACTGGGCCATGGGGTTAGTGTAGTTCAGGATGACGGCCTTGGGGGCCAGGCGGTTGATCCGTTGGGCCAGGTCTGTAAAGACTGGGATATTCCGGAGGGCCCGTGCCCATCCGCCGGGTCCCACAGTATCACCCACAGTCTGGTAGATGCTGTATTCCTCGGGGATCTCCAGGTCGTGGGCCATAGCTTCCAGCCCACCGGTGGAAATGGTGATGATGACAAAGTCGGCCTCCTTCAGGGCCTTGTCGGGGTCCGTCTCAGTCTCGATGGTGGCGGAGACCCCTAGCTCCCCCATAAGTTTGCGGGAGAAGCGCGCGACCCGCTCGGCGTTGGCGATGTTGATATCGTGCAGGATGTAAGTGCTGTCCGGGATGGAGGGGGGCAACATCAGGTCCGAAATCAACTTGGGGCCCCAGGCGCTGCTCCCTCCGCCTACGATGATGATTCGTTTTCCCACGCTTATTCTCCTCCCATCTGCGCTACAGCCAACCAGTCAGTCTGGCCAACAATCGTGAATAGTCGACGAAATTGGGCCACGAAATATCAGGTGGTACACCGTGATCGCACCCCGGGATGAACCCCCCTTCCTGCAGCAGCGGGGGTACTACCCGCATCACCTCCCTTTGCATCGCCTCGCTACCCTGGGCTATGGCGCGCTTGTCAATGCCCCCCCTGTAGGCCATCTTCTTGCCGTAGAGCCTCCGGTATTCCAGGATGTCGTTCCCGGCTGCGACCTCTATGGGGTCACAGCAATTGATGCCCGCCTCGATCCAAAGCGGAATCAACTCACCGATGTACCCGTCCGAGTCCATGTCCATCACGACGGGGCAACCACTGGCCTCGATCTCTGAGGCCCAACGCTTGTAGGCCGGCAGCAGGAATTGTCGGACCATCTGGGGTGAAATCATGCTGTGGCCTTTGTAGGCCATATCCTCCGAAATCTCAACATGATCCACCTCTACCCTTTCAAGGATCGGCTTCATCGTCTGTGAGACGAACTCGACCCAGAAATCAACCATCTCCTGCACGAAATCAGGATCGTCAATCATCAGCAGGCACAGATTCTCAAAGCCACACCATTCCCTCAACTGCCAGAAGGGACCGTTGAATCCAAAGCTGACTAGGTGGTCCCTGTTCTGAAGGGCCTGGCACTGATCCTCAAAATCAGACGGATACCGGCCCGGCACCTGGGGATCATAGCGCCATTTGATTTTTTCCTCCCAATCTTTACAGTTCTCTACCGGGAACTTGTGCCACTTACGGGTCACGAAGTCCTTGGCCGAGCGGATGTAGGTGTAGTCATATTCATCTGATATCTCCGTGATAGCCCCCATCCAGTCCTGCACCACATAATGTCCATTCCTGTGTTCCAACACTTTCTCTTCAAAAGTGGGGATCATCTGGAAGGATACATCCAGGTTGAGCTGTGGCTCCCTATGTTCGGGTTCTATCCCCAGTATTTCGAGCAGGGCATCATAGTAGTTGATCTCCTCAGGGAGACCCTGTTGGTGCCACATGGCGAGGGTAGATTCTCTCGGCGCACCAGGAGTCAGGGGAACTCTGTCGGGTTTGCCGAACAGCAGTGTCTCCATGAATCTCTCTCTCTGATTCACAGTGGGTTATCCTCCCCTACACCCTGCGCCTTGTACCGGCAGGCCATTTCAAGTCGCAGGATTGCTCGATTGAACATCACGCACGATAGAAGGGGTCATTTTGGGCGCTCTCAACAATTCTGTCGATCTCCTTCATCGTCTCCCTATCCAGCGGCTGGGGGTGATGTTCAGCCAGGATATGGCGCACCTTCCACTTGGCCTTCTCTTCCAGTCCCTTGATCTCCTGCCTATCCCATGCCTGCCAGGTCATCCTCTCAAAAAGCTCAGGAAGCCAGAATTCCCGACGGAAAAGTCGAACGGTGCTCTGATGGGTGAGGAAATTGCCGCCAATGCCCACTTCCTTTATCACGTCCAGAGCTATGGTCTCCTCGGTAACCTCAAAGCCTTTCAGCATCCTCTTGATGTAGCCCGCTATGGCGTCGTCTATCACCAATTGGACGTAAGAGAAGGTGATAGCATTCTCCAGATGTCCCAGAGTGCCTACCCCCGTTGCTCCGGCCAGGATGGGGAAGATGATGGATAGGGCCTTCTCCACGCCGGCCTGAACGCCGGGAACGCAGGCCTCAGTCTTTCCTCCATGGCAGCCACTGGGACGTCCGTAGAATTCTGATATCATCTGACACCCAGCAGCCACCAGGGGAATTCGGTCCGCTCCAGCATAAGGATAGATCATAGAGGACATGTCCGTCAATGTGGGACAAACGTCAATGCTCACATAGGCGTTCTCGTCTATAGAATAGCCGAGGACCAGGCCGCCCAGAGTCTCAGCAATACCCAAAGTCAGGGTGCCAGCACTTGTGGCAGGAGCTGTTGTGCCACCGGCGGGCATAGTATCCACCGATTGGGGGAAGCCCCTCTTGACATACTCCATGAAGACTTCCACCATATTGGAGTCGAAACAGAGGGGGGACTTAGCCTCACCGTAGCCAATCAGGATGGGGTTAGCCCGTAACTCTTCCTCTCCCCCTCGGATCACAGTAGCGATCTGGGTCAGATATTCTACATCCTTCTTGGACCAAGCTTCGATTCCTCCCAACTTACCTGTATGCTTGACCAGCTCAGCGGCCATCACCACCGGCCTGAGCCTGGCCGGTACTTCCTGAGCTGAGCAGGGAAGGCCTACCAGATCTATATTCTCCAGGGCATCCGCGAGTCTGATGCTGTTTCGGACATCCTGCAGGGTGGCCGGGCGGCGCTGGCCCTCCAAATCCAGCACGAAGGGAGGAAAACCCCCGGTGTTGACATCGAAGTCATGGACAATGCGACGCGGCATGGTCGAGAAGCACAGGGTGGTATAGCGCATCGGAATTCTTCCCTTTATCGCTCGTTCCCTCTTGTGATCCGCTTTCATCCTCTCGACAGCTTCTTCCACCACCCTGGCAGGAAACTTGACGATCTGAGCCTCATAGTCAACCGTACAGCCGTTGCTCTCCAGATAGTGTAACGCTTGCTGATGCTCTATGCGCATACCCACATCCTGTAGGATCGTCAAGGCCGAGCAGTGGATGCGTTCCATCTCCTCGTGGTCCAGAATCCGAATCAATCCCGAAACTCTGCCCATTGGCCATCCCCTCCGGCTTAATAGAGCGATAAGTCCCTGCTCAGTCAAGAGCAGGGACTTATCCATACATTCCGTAGGCTTGCACCCTTGTCCCTATCCCAGTCCCCATTCGACCATCTGCTTCTTGCCGGCCGCCAAGAGCTCATCCATCTTCGGCGCGATCTCAGTTATCGCCTCCTCGGCGGTCTTAAGGCCTATGAAGACCTCATCCATGACCGGCCCCATGACCTCTTCCCAGCACTTTCCAAAGTTGGGCTGAATAAACCAGGGATAGAAATCCCCCTTGGTACCTGCGATGGAATCGTACAGGTCAAAGGCTAGCGAGACGTTCTTCCCGGGAGGTATCCGCTTGCCAAACACTGGCGGCGCGAGGCTGTGGAAGATGGGGACGCCCCAAGCCAGCTCCGCTGGCACTCTCTGTCCTTGAGGGCCGGTGAGGAAGTGGAAGAACTTCCAGGTCGCCTCCTTGACCTTGCTATTGGGGTTCAGGCACCAGAAGCAGAAGTCATGGAATGCCCCGCCTGGGTTCTTCTCCTCCGCACCTGGCCAGTAGGGAGGCGCTCCGACATCCCAATCGAACCGGTCACCTACCCTGTTCTCGCCATAGCAGAGCCAGTATGCCCCCTCCCAGTCCATGGCCAGTTTTCCTACTGGATAGTCGAAGGCCCCACCCTCCAACTGTTTGGCGGTTGGAGCAGCTTCGTGCTTCAGACGCACATCGGCGAACCACTGAATGGCCTCGATGAGGTCCGGGTCATCCCCGATGAAGCTGCTCGCATCCTCGGTCATCCAGAAGTTCTTCTTGGATGTAGTGATGGCCCTCAGCCAGTAGACTGGGTAGGCACTGGTCCCGAACTGGACTGGCTTACCCCCCTCGAACTTGGTCAGCTTCTTGGCTGCCTCCAGGTACTGGGGATAGGTCCACTTCTCGAGATACTCGTCGCCCGCGTACTTCCATGTCGGGGGTTCCACTCCCGCCTCCTCGAAGAGGGTCTTGTTGATGACCAGAGCGCAGTCCATGCCATCCACCATGGGCATGAACCACAGGTCACCTCCGATCCTGCAGACGTCTATGACCTCCTTCTTGGGGTCCTCAGTCCAGAACCAGGAGTCAGGCTCCTGCTCGAACCAGGGATCGAGCTTCTCGAGCTGCTTGTTTATCCAGAACTCGAGTATAGGAGGGCAGACACGATAGACATCTGGCCCCGCTCCCCCTGCCAGGCCGGTCAGGAGCTTCTCCATGTAGCCCTCCCCCACGTTTCGGATCTTGACCTCGATGTACTCCGCCTCAGGTGTCTCCTCGAAGAGGTCCACCTGTTCCTGGCAGCGGAACATCCCGAAGGTATCAGTGGCCCAGCTCGTCCAGACCACCCTGGCGAGCTCAGCTGCCTTCGCCGGCTTCTCGACGACCTTCTCCACGACGACCGTCTTGACAACCTCCTTCTCAACCGGCACCTCTTTCTCGACCTGGATGACCTCAGGAGCTGCCGGCGCACAGGCGGCCAGGATGGCCCCCGTGGCTCCTATGGCGGACAGCCGAAGGAAGTCCCTACGAGTGATTCCCATCGTTTTTTCTCCTTTCCCTTTGTTCCTTTGCCCAATTCCAAATTGAGCACCCTCTTTTACCATTTTTCCCCTCCCTGCTTGTCCTCAATCGTGAACCCGTCGTCCTTTTCTCATGCCATACACATCACCTCCTTAGCGACCTTGCTTGGGATCTCCCTTGCCTTCTGGCTTCCCTAGCGTCCAGCCAGCCCTGTGGTCACGATGCCCCTCATAAAGTGACGCTGGGCCAGGAAGAAGAGGATGACCATAGGAATGGTAAACACAGTGGATATCGCCATCAACAGGTTCCACTCGGTGCTGAAAACCCCATGGAGAGAAGCTAGGCCAACAGCTAGAGTCAGCTTCTGCTCATCTTGTAGATAGATCAATGGTTCCATAAAGGCATTCCAGTTGCCTTGGAAGGAGAAGACAGCCATGGCTGCGATCACCGGCTTGGACAAGGGGACCATGATGGAGGACCAGATCCTGAACGAGGAGGCGCCGTCCATCCGGGCCGCGTCCTCCAGCTCATTGGGTATGGTCGAGAAGAACTGACGACCCAGGAATACGAAAAACGAACTCGCCCCAATCCAGTTCGGGACGATCAAAGGAAGAAAGGTGTCAACCCAGCCCAAGTACTTGAACAGGACAAAGCTGGGAACAAGGGTCACGACGAAGGGCAGCATCATGGTGCTGATGCACAGAGTGAAGAGGGCATCTCGATAGGGGAAGCGAAGCCGGGAGAAGGCGTAGGCTGCCATGAGGGAGGTGGTGATGCCCCCTATCATATTCAGAATGGTGATTGTCAGGGTATTGCGGAGGTATATACCAAAGGGCAACAGAGTCCAGACAGTCAGGTAGTTTTCGGGCACCGGGGGATCAGGCATCAATTGCGGAGGCCAGAGAAACTCCGTGCCCCTGGGCTTGAAGGAGGTGGAAACCATCCAAATGAAGGGGATCATCAGTATGATCCCAATGGCACTGAGGATCACATATTCGATGGCCTTAGCCACGATTTGCACTATTCGACGTCTCGCACGGCGCCGCCATTGCAGGGGTCCTACAACCTGCCTGGTCCTCTCAATCGAGACATCGTCCATGGTGATCCTCCTAGAGAATCTCCTCCTCATAGTAGACCCAGCGCCTGGACAGCTTAAACTGTATGGCCGTCATGATGAGGACGAGGATAAAGAGCGCCCAGGCTATTGTAGCAGCGTAACCCATCTCGAAGAAGCGGAATCCCTTGCGATACAGATACAGCACCAGAAACAGGGTCGAGTTGGCTGGCGCTCCGGTCCCCCCACTGACCAAGTAGGCCGTTGTGAAGATCTGAAAGGAACCGATGATCCCCATGACCGTGTTGAAAAAGATGACCGGCGTGATCATCGGTATGGTGATACGTATCATGCGTTGGAAAGCATTCGCGCCGTCAAGCTGGGCGGCCTCGTAAAGCTCCGTGGGAACCCCCTGTAGGCCCGCCAGGTAGATGATCATCCCCGTTCCAAAGCCCCACAGGGCCATGATGATCAGGCTGGGCTTGGCCCAGCGGGGATCCCAGAGCCAGGCCACTTCTGGCAGGCCCAGACCACCCAAAAGGTAGTTGGCCAATCCGAACTCTGGGTTGAAGATCCACATCCAGAGCATAACACTCGCTACCTGGGGAACGATGGTGGGCATATAATAAACAGTGCGGAAGACATTGATGGCCTTCAGTTTGAGGTTGAGCCCGAAGGCGATCGCCAGGGAGGCTATCTGCTGCAGGGGAACCGCTATCAAGGTGTAGTAAGCGGTGTTGTACATAGCGATGTAGAAAAGATCATCGTGAATGAGCCTCCTGAAGTTATCCAGGCCAGCCAACTTGGGGGCGGAGAGAACACTCCAGTGTGTAAAGGTCATGACCAGGGAGAAGATCATCGGACCCGCGGTCCAGAGGATAAAGCCCAGGAACCAGGGCGCAATGAAGATGAAACCATCCCTTGCTTCCTCCCTTAGCAGCCCTCCTTTCTTGGCTTTAGGAACGGGCTTTGTTACTGCGATTTCTCTTACTGACATAGTAGCTCCTTCCCCCGGTTCCGCACTGGACCTCCTCATCCGTGTCTATCAGTTCCCTACATTTTCTTATTATAGCACAGAGCAACATTTGTCAAACACAGCGTCCGGCCCAAGAGATCGCTACCAGATTGTAGAAGCACCTCTGGAGAATTGGCCTGCAGAGAGCTTCACGCGATGGGCGAGGTCGAGGCCAGGTTGCGTTTGATCTAGACCTTTGAGGACTCCGGGAGCATCAGCGAAGCGGCCCGCCGTTGGCACGCCTCTCCGCGACTCGCCTGTGATCCAGAGACTGGCAGCAGGCTGTCGGCCTATTACTGTGAGAGACCCGGCCCCCTAAGGCCGGCCCACAAACAGGCACATCTCCCGCTCATCTCTGGTGACCGGCTGGCCACGGATCCCCCCATACTGGTTGATGGCATCCCTGGCCTGAGTGAGGTGCATGTCCAGGTTGGAGTTGGTGTAGGCTTCGGGATGGTCGGGGTGGTCGTTGGGGTCTCCGCTGATAGGGTAGAAGATGTACTTGCTGGCCCAGTAGTCGAGGGCCACGGGGTCAACGCTGGCCAGCAGCCTGTTCAGCCGCGAGGTGTTGGACGCCGGATAGCCGCAGTGATGGTGCAGGGAGATCCAGATGCAGTCGAGGATGTTGAGCACCGGCGCTCGCACTCGGGCGATCATCTCGCCCCAGACCTTGCCCGCCTCCCCGTAGTGGTAGTCGCGCGGAGGGTGTCCCATGGACAGCACCCCGTAGAAGTTCTTCAGACAGGCGGTCACTCCACAGCCATCGTGGGTTTTCAGCACCGGCATGTTGATCAGTTTGATGCGGTCCACGAACCGGGTGCCATCCCACAGCCCTTCCCTCAGCTCCACCCGGTTGCCCCCCGCCGTCGTAAAGCAAGGGTAGGACACCCCCTCCCAGATTCGGTAGCCATCGGCCTGGTGGTCCGTCTCTGAGATGAAAGCATCGCGGATGCCGTCGAGGAGATAGGTGGACACCCCTTGCCCAGCGAAGAGGGTGTTGGCCAGGTAGGAGAAAGAATGGGAGGGGTCCTCCGCATTGGCCTGGATGGAGTGGTCGGGATAGCGGCCCCAGCCCCGAGCATTGCCATCCATGCTCCCCTGCCCTTGCCCATTGTCGAAGATGACCACCTCACCCCTGAAGCCCTGGGGATGTTCCAGAATACGCTGGATCAACCCTCGGACCACATCGCTGTTGGTGCATCCCCGGTACTTCCACTGGGCGTTGACCTTGAGCAGCACCACATCGTCAGGGGCAATGAGGCCCTGGGGCCCGGCCAGGGGGCCTTCCTGGGCCGACTGATACAGCTTCAGCCCCTGACAGGCCATGAGGTCCAACAGGCAGTCCACGCCCGGATGATAGTTTCCCGCTGAGAAGTCAGGTACGGGGATATCGGTGACCAGGAATAGATCAGAGCTCATGCTTATCTCCTTCAAGCCAGCCCAAGCAGGGCATTATCTGGGCCTACGTAGTACCATTGCTTCTGTAGGAGCGAAGAAACGTCGGCACAGGTCTTCCACCAGCCAACGTTGGAGCTTTTGCTGGACGTTATGCACCGTTATGCCCACCAGCCGTTCGCTCTCGCCATCGTAGCGTAGCATGACGCCATCTAACCCTTCGACATCGCTGTAGTATGTAGCATCCACTTGTGGGTCGAAGGTAATGTAGAGCATGTCTTGAATCTCGTCGTATTCGTAATATACTTTTTGCCCCCTGAATCGAAAGACCTCGCTCATATCGTTTCAGCACCTTTCTTCACCCTGTCCACAAAGTAGACCGCACTGATAAGGCCAGTCCTCTGTCCTTGTCGCTCTGGTGGATAGACGTACTTGACGACTACCCTGAGAAACAGTGCTTTGCGAAAGGGGCGACAATCTTCGGGAATGACCCCGTAGTACAGCAGCACCCTGTCATCTTCCGGATCCCTCTGTCGGCTATCCGGGTCGGCGATGGTGGAGACGATCAGTCCCTTGAATGACTCTACTTCCGGGTGCCTGAGCAAGATGTGATCGGTCCAGACCACTTTGGATAGGCAGACAGGCATACCCTCTGGATCATCAGTGAGAAAGACAGGAAGGCCCGACGTGTCCTCAAGTATATCTTGCCAGGGATCATCGCTGCTGGGCTGGGCCTGCTGCTTCATTCTCATTCACGTTTTAGAGCCTGTGTCTGTCTCCTTTAAGCTAAGCCAGCACCAAACGCAGGGCATCCAAGATGTCCCGACCTTTGAACAGTACCGTGCGGCCATCAAGCCGGATGATCCACTCCCCATCGAAGGGGTGTTTTTCCGCCAGGTCGGTGCTGGCGTAGCGCAGCTTGACCTCCGCCGGGCCGGGGATGCGCAGGGGCTCTATCTCACCAATCCGCTCCACTGCACGGCGGGCCCTCTGCCGGATGAGCTCCTGAGCCACGGCAGGGGGGAGGATGAGGGCTCGATGGCGGGCCACAGCCTGCTTTACCTCCGCAGTCTCGATGTCCCCCAATAGCTCCCGTGCCTCGGCACACACCTTGTCATCGCCGGTGACCAGCATGACCGGCACGAGGTAGAAACCGGCGATGGCAGCGTCAATCCCCACCTCGCCGAACTTGCGCCCGTTGACCCACAGGTCCTGCCAGTGGGCAGAGCTCATGGTATGATCGCGCACCGCGCTTTCAGTGCCGGAGAGGGCGTGGTAGCCCACCATGAACATGGCATCCGCTCCCTCCAGGAAGGGGAAGCGGGGCCAGTGTCCACCGCCCATGAGGTATTTGGCCCGAGGGTGGAGCTTGTCCAGCGGGAAGTGAAACCCCCGAGAATGCATGTCGGCTACGATCACCTCGTCGGCGCCGGCCTCCAGCGCACCCTCCACCGCGGCGTTGGCATCGCCGATCAGGAGGTGGCGCGCTTCGGCGTACTCCGGCGTGCCGACGGTAAGCTGCTCGGGCAGCACCACGCCGCTGATGCCCTCCATGTCCACGGTAATGAAGATTCTCATCCTGTACCTCCGTGTATACATTCTGTAGAGTGGAAAGCATTGTCCACAGGACCAAAGATCCGAGAAGCATCTCCTCCTTTGGCCTCAGGGATCGCTATTCTTCCACATGTTCACGCTCTACGTGTCTGTGCCATCTCCCGATTGACCCAGTACTCTGGCTCCTACCCCTCCAGCACGGCAATGATATCCTCCGCCACCAGGCTCATGTTGCGCAGCGCCTCCTCGGTGTGGGCCGCCATGTGGGGGGTGAAAAGGACATTCTCCATGGAGAGCAATGGGCTATCGGCGGGGAGAGGTTCGGTAGAGTAGACATCCAGCCCCGCCCCGGCGATCTGCCCGCTCCGCAGCGCTTCGACCAGTGCGGCCTCATCCACCACTGGGCCCCGTGAGGTGTTGATGAGAAAGGCAGTGGGCTTCATAAGTGCCAATTCTTTCTCGCCGATAAGGCCCTGTGTGGCAGGAGTCAGGGGCACATGGAGGGTGACGACGTCCGATCTGCGGAGCAGCTTCTCCAATTCGACCCGCTCTGCGCCCAGCTCCGCCTCCAACTTGGGATAGGCGATGACGTCGTGGTACACTACCTGCATGTCGAAGGCGGCGTGGGCCATGTGCGCCACGCGGGAACCGATGCGCCCACAACCGATCACCCCCAGGGTACATCCCCGTAACTCATGGCCAATGAGCGTGTAGCGGGCATCCCAGTTCCCTGCCCGAAGTGCTCTATCCCCCTCGCCGATCCGCTTAGAGAGGGCGATCATCAGCCCCAGGGTGTGTTCGGCCACCGCTTCGGCGTTGGCCTCGGGGGTGTTGACCACGGTGATGCCTAACTCCGTGGCAGCGGCTACGTCCACGTTGTCCAACCCCACCCCGTGCCGCCCTACCACCTTGAGGCAGGGCGCATTCTCCATCAATCGTCGAGTGATCTGTCCGTTGGCGCGGATGATGATGCCTGCCACGTCGCCGATGATGGGCAGGACCTCTTCCTCGGACCAGCCAGGGGCATAACGCACCTCAGCCTTTTCCTTCAGCACGGCCAGGCCGTCGGGGTGGATGGATTCGTAGAGGAGTACGACGGGTTTCATCTTTCCCCCTCTCAAGGGATCAACACCACCTTCACCGACTCCGTCTGGCTATGGGCCAGCTCAATGGCCTCCTCGAAACGCTCCAGTGGCAGGGCATGGGTCACGATCTTGTCGGCGGCCACGGTGCCGTCGGCGATGTACTGGATGGCGCGGGGATAGCAGTAGGGGCCCAGGTGCGCGCCGTGCACATTTAACTCCTTCTGGTCGCCGATGATGGACCAATCGGCGGCCACTGGACCAGCATGGACGCTGAACTCCACAAAGGTCCCCAGCTTGCGGATCATCTGCAACCCCTGGATCACCCCTGCCCCCGCGCCGGTGACCTCGATGTACACGTCACAGCCGTAGCCGTTGGTTAGCTCCAGCACCCGCTGGATCACATCCTCCTCAGCGGGATTGAGGGCCAGGTCGGCACCCAACTCGCGGGCCAGTTGCAGCCGGTGCTCTTGCAGGTCCAGTGCGATCAGCAAGCCGGGGCTTTTGAGACGAGCTACCTGTAACATGCACAGCCCGAGGGGTCCTATGCCGGCGATGACTACCACGTCGCCCAGTTGGATCTCGCCCCGCTCTACGGCATGGATCCCGCAGGCCAGGGGTTCCACCAGCGCCGCGTGCTCCGGCTTGACCTCGGAGGGCACTTTGTGGTTGATGGCCCCCGCTGGGAACTTCATGTACTCCGCCCAGGAGCCCTCGGCCCGTTCATGTTTGAAGCCATAGATGTCGTGGCGCTGACACATCCAGTACTGACCCCGCTGGCAGAAGCGACACTGCCAACAGGGGACAATCTGCTCCGAGACAGCCAAGTCGCCCAGGGCTAAGCCATACTTCTCCCCTGCACCCTCCCCCAGGGCCACCACTTCCCCCACGAACTCGTGGCCGGGGATCACCGGCGTCTCAATGTAGGGCTCGATCTGGGCCGAGCCCCACACACGGGCCCCGTAGTAGGCCTTCACATCGCTAGCACACACACCTGTGGCCCTCACCCGCACTAACACCTCGCCGGGGCCGAGCTGCGGCACCGGCACCTCCTCCAGCCGATAGTCCTCGATGCCGTGTACCATCACGGCCTTCATCGTTTTGGGAAGGGACACGATGACCTCCTTGGGTGTGGTTCAGAATCGTACAAAACGAGCTCGACACCCTTGCGTGAGACATCATACGTGAAACATGAAAACGGCCTGTTCAGACCTCGCGTTTGACGCATCACGTAGGTTGTTCACTCAAATGGGCAGCAATTTGCAAGTAGGTTCTATGCCATGCCCTCTCCCATCAATCTGTCGTCGGCGTGACCGTGACAGTCACCGTGGGAGTAGTGGTGGCGGTCACTACCGGGGTAGCGGTAAGCGTGACGGTGGCGGTCAATTCTGGCGTGACGGTGGGAGCCACCACGACGATCTGAACGTAGAGCTTCGCGCCGAAGAGTTCCCCATCCGGAGCCCGCAGCCGCCAGTCGCCGCGGTAGGTGCCCGGCTCCTCTGGAGCCACGAGGGTTACACTGAGGTCCGCCTCGGCCTCCGGCTCCGTCTCGGGGATAGAGGTCCTATCCGGGCCGGACATCTGCTCACCCTGGACGAAGGCCAGCTCGTAGCCCGCGCTCCAGGAACATGTGCCATTGTTGCGCATCCGCCATGCCTTCTCGAACTGAGCGCCTGGGGCGAACTCCGTGTTGTCCGGCACAGTGACATCCTCCACGAACTTGGAGTTCCGCTCGCAGACCAGCACCGTGGGTGTGGGCAAGAGGACGGTGGGCAGCAGAGTGGCTGTGGGTATGATGGACGCTTCCCCCTCAGGTGTGGCGATGGGCATCTGTTGGACCTCCTCGCCGCTCACTCTGAGAACGATGTTGGCCGGTGGGCTGGCGGTGCCTTTCTCATCATAGGCCCGGACCTCGATCAGGTGCTCGCCGGGCGCGGCGGCCTGCCAGTGTTGCACGGCGGAGAACTGGGGCTGCAGAGGCGTGGGGGCCTGTGCCGTGTCCACCAGCTCGCCATCCACCCACAGTTCGATCCAGGATACCGCTCTGGGACCGGTGGCTGTGGACTGGATAGCCACTTCTACCCCTGTCCTTACTTCTATCCCACTAGCTGGGCTGTCAATCTTGATCGAAAGTGCCGCCGGCTGGGACTCCCCCTTGGGCCTGCAGCCCGGCAGTAGGGAGATGACGAGCAACAGCCCAATCAAGGCTCGGCCTACGCGATAAACTCGACTGTCTCGATGCAACATGGAATACCTCCTGTGAGGAATATATGGAATGCGATTTCTCCTTCTCCACTTCGGCTGGTATAATATACCACGTTTGAGGGGTAGAGACAAGACAAGGGATTCAAAACCTTGAGAGCAGAGCAGGAAGGGGTCAGGCTGCTGTCCCTTCCCTGTCATGCATGGAGGGCCCTGCTCTGCTATGCTTGGGCAGGTATTATGAGAGACCGCTTGTATGCATGTCTGATGAGGAGACATACGTGTTGGAGATCCTACGCAATCTGGGACGGCATAAACTGCGGACGGGGTTGACCACCTTTGGGATTATCATCGGCATCTTCGCCCTGACGGTCATGGGCTCCATGACGGAGTACTTCAACACCATGCTGGACAATGCCCTCAAGCACGGGGGTTCCAGCATTGGGGTGACGGCCAACACCCGCGAAGGGGCCAAGCCCCTCTCCGCCAGCACCGCGCGCCGGCTGCGCCGACTGCCGGGGGTAGAAGCGGTGGTGCCCATCATCATTGATTCTTTAGAAGCGATGGAATCGGGAGTGCAATTTGGGCCGCCGAATATGGTCTATGCCCTGCCACCGGAGCTCAGCGCGGCGGACTTCGCCCCCCTCAAGTTGCGCACTGGCCGCTGGCTACAGAGGGGCGACACCTACCAGACGGTGATCGGCCACAAGATCGCCCACAAGCGGAACCTGATCCTGGGGGAATCCATCGAGTGGCGAGAGGAAACCTTCACCGTGGTGGGAATTGAGGGAAAGGCCATT
>Ga0172365_10000991_pt1 | contig 20059 bp, 22 predicted proteins | sample LakKivSesite48cm_FD_114535 | JGI IMG/M metagenome (GOLD analysis project Ga0172365, IMG submission 114535) | Sediment microbial communities from Lake Kivu, Rwanda - Sediment site 48cm | ecosystem: Environmental > Aquatic > Freshwater > Lake > Sediment | place: Rwanda: Western Province, Lake... | reverse complement strand
TTAGCTCTTTTAGTTATTTGTACTATTTATCTAATATTTATTACACAAACTAATCAATTAGCTGTTGATATAGATTTCAAAGGTGGAACCCAGATAATAGCTGAGTATGGAAAGCAGGTAAGTGAAACTGAACTGGAAAATATATTAAGGTCGTATAACGCAGGTGTAAGAACCGCTGTAGGTGTAACTACTTATACCGTTTTTATAGAATTTGACTCTAGCATAAAGGCTGAAGATGTTTTGAATACCTTAAAGCAAAATGGATATGATTTCATAGATTATTCTGTCCAAACCATAGGACCTGCGTTAGGAAAAGAATTCTTCCAGCAAGCGATGTTCGTCCTAATGTTTTCATTTATTTTTATGGCTGCTGTGATTTTCTTTATTTTTAGAATACCTATGCCAAGCTTTTTTCTTGTCTTGGTTGTAATAGCTGATTTGATAGAAGCTTTAACTTTCTCACAGATTTTTGGTGTAAACCTCTCTTTAGCTTCGTTTACAGCCTTACTTTTGCTTATAGGTTATGCGGTCGACGACAATATCTTGATGATAACAAGAATGCTAAAATCAGAAGATAAGAACTATGGCAGAATAATAAAAACCTCTTTTAAGACAGGGATTACAATGGTCGGCACAGCACTGGTTGCGTTGTTTGCTTTGTTTATAATCTCTGCATCTATTGTGATAGACCAAATAGCTTCTGTCTTGATAATTGGGTTGCTTGTTGACCTTTTGAACTCTTGGATATTGAATGTTGGTTTAATGACGTGGTATGTTGAGAGGAAGATGAGATGAAGTTTAATTTATTAAAACAATGGAGAATACTGCTTGTTTTAATTTGTGTAGTAGGGGCTGTATTTCTGATTGCTCCATCGCCTTATCAGAAAGGTGTTATTGTAAAATCTGTCGAAAGTAATTCTCCTTTTTTCGGTAAATTAAAAGTTGGAGAATATATAACATGGGCGAATGAAAAGAATCTAAATTCCCCTCAAGATTTATATGAGTTTGAGAATTTCACAGGAACCTTTAGGTTCATTCACTCTGGAATTTTGGATTTAGTAAATATAGAAACTCCTGGCTTGGGAATTATTGTTTCTAAACCTTCGTCTTCTAACCTACAGTTTGGTTTAGATTTGGTTGGAGGTACGAGAGTTTTACTTCAACCCAAAGGGAATGTGACGGATGCTCTAGTTCAGCAGATAACAGCAACTTTGGAGACGAGGATTAACGTTTTTGGTTTAAGGGAGGCAAAGTTCCAAACCATAAAGGATGTTTCTGGAATCAATTACATACAGATAGAGATGGCTGGAGGCTCTAGAGAAGAAGTGGAAAGTCTGCTAGCAAAAGAAGGGAAGTTTGAAGGCAAAATCCCTAAAACTATTAAATTATCTAACGACGTAGGAACATTAAACCTTAATAACAGTTATACTATAACCTTGCAAAATGATTCAATAGAAATAAACAATATTTTAGTAAGACTAAATGAAAGCTCTTTAATTGAAGGTATTCCTTTCCAACTAACTAACTTAACAAATCAGTCGGCTGTCCTTCTTTTCACAGTTTTTACTGGGAAGGATATTCAATCTGTTTGCCTACAAGAGCAACAAGGAATATGCACTTCAAGAATTACGCTAGTTAAAGGTGGTTATGAATTTAATTTCCAAATCTTCATAACACAAGAGAGTGCAGAGAACTTTGCCAAAGTAACAAAAGATATGACAGTCATAACTGATCCTAATTCTGGTTCAAAATATTTGGAAAGCAGAATATATCTATATTTAGATGAAAATCTTATAACTGAACTTAGCATTTCTTCTGATCTTAAAGGGCAGGCATACACATCTCCAGCCATAACAGGATTTAGAACAACTAGAGAAGATGCCTTAAAGGAACAGCTTATGTTGAAAAGCATTTTGCAATCAGGTGCCTTGCCTGCAAGTTTAGAAATAATAAGAATTGACCAGATATCCGCAGCTTTAGGTAAAGAATTTGCCCAAGCAACCGTAATTGCTGCTGTGGTAGCAAGCATAGCAGTAGCATTAGTCATCTACATAAGATATAGAAGCTTTAAGATACTTTTACCAAACATACTTTTCAGTATCTTTGAATTAACCATAACATTAGGAGTTGCTTCTATAATAAAATGGACTATAGACTTAGCTTCAATAGCAGGAATAATAGCTGCGATAGGAACTGGTACAAATGATCAGATAATAATAATAGATGAAATCTTATTAGGAGGTGGTGCTACCGAGGAGGAAAAGAAAGTTTATAGTACTAAACAAAGAGTGAAAAAAGCTTTCTTTTTCGTTTTCAGTGCTGCCTCAACTATAATAGCATCTGTTATACCGATGATGTTCATCGGCGTTGGAGCTATGAAAGGATTCGCAGTAACGACTCTAATTGGAGTCTTTATCGGAATAGTTATAACAAGGCCAGCCTTTGCAATAATCGCAGAAAGCATATTAGGAAAGAAGACTTTTGAAGTAAAGGAAATTAAAAAGTAATTACTTCTAGTAGTGGTAAATTAAAATTTTCTTTATTTTTAGTCTATACTTCTCATGATAGACTTACTGTTTTCTTCTGTTATTGGAATATTGTTAGGCATTATTGCAGGACTTCTTCCAGGTCTGCACCCAAACAACACTATACCAATAATTTTAGGATTATCTTTTGTATTCGGTCCTTTACCGACAGCAATAATTTTGCTTTCATCAGGAGTAGTAAACTCCTTTATCAATTTTATACCATCTATTCTGCTTGGAGCTCCTGATGATTCTAATGTATTAGGAGTCTTACCAGGTCACAAATTACTTTTGCAAGGAAGAGGTTACGAGGCCATAAAGCTATGTGTTACTGGATGTTTCGGAGGTATTTTGTTTTCTATACTTATCCTTCCATTGTTTGCATTTTTTGTTCCAACGCTATATGATTTTTTAAGACCTAATGTCCAATGGCTGCTAATATTTGTCGTTATTTACATGATTCTTTCTGAGAAAGGAAAAAGTAAAATTTATTCTGCAGCCATTTTTACAGTATCAGGAATTCTAGGTTTGATTGTTCTAAACAATTTCTCTGATAGCATGCTTTTCCCATTGCTTACAGGATTATTTGGCTTGCCAATGCTCTTATTATCCATCTTTGAAAAATCTAAAATACCTGAAACTTTTAACTTTGATGAAGAATCTATAGAAAGAAAAAGTATCTTGTCGTGTATAGGAATAGGTGGCTTAGCAGGCATAGTGGCTGGTCTATTACCTGGAGTGGGCTCAACTCAATCAACCATATTAACTCAGCAGATATTCCAAAAGAAAAGAGATGAAAGGTCTTTCTTGGTTTCTATCGGGGCAATAACGAGCTCTGATATCGTTTATTCTATACTATCGCTATGGTTGATTGGAAACCCTCGTTCAGGAATAGCTGTAGGTATAAGCAAACTTTTAGAGGTTGGAATAAATGAAGCTATGGTTTTTATTGTTTTCATTTTAATTTCAGCCGGAATTGGAACTATCATAACTCTAAAGTTTACAAAAGTAGCCTTGACATTTTTGAAGAAGATAAACTACCAAAAGTTATGCTTATTCTCTTCTCTTTTTCTATTAGTCTTAACAGTAATTTTTTCTGGATTAATTGGAATTTTAGTTTTAATAGTATCTGTAGCAGTTGGGCTAATTCCAAATAAAATGGGAATTAAAAGAACGCATGCAATGGGATGCCTTTTGCTACCGACGATATTGTTCTTTCTAGGCGTTAACATATAGTATTATTTTTTATGCTGCACAGTGAAACTTATAATTATGCCAAAAAGAGTTAAGCGTAAAAAAGTATGCTAATAAATTATTTCCCAAAGTCAATAGTCTTTCCCATATTGCCGTAGGATGAAAAGTATAATTGACCTGAGCACTTCGGGCAGCTACCTGAGAGAGAAGGTCTTCTAAATTCCCAACCGCAATTCTTGCAAACAACTGATTCAAAATTTTTCAAAACTGTTTCTTCAGGAGACAATGTTGGTTTGTGCCCATTTAAGATATCTAATAAATTTTTTTGTTTCATGCCCTCTAAAAGTTCAGAAGGAGAAATGCCACAGACCTCAAATATTCTTTCTAGAGGCGGCAACAACTGATTATGAACATAATAGTCTGAATCTATTTCCAAATGCTTTTCCTTTACAAACTCCGGGTCTTCAGCTCTCTTGGAAAGCAGTTGATTGCCTTTGACTATAACATATTCTAATCTCTCTCCAACCAAAGTCCTTGTTTTGTCCCTATTAGCAATTTTTTTTGCAAGCTCAACATGAGGCTGAACGCCATCATAGCTCTCCAAGTTCTTGGTTATCCCTTTTATTACAGCTAATTTTTCTAATGGTATTTTACCGCTTGCTAAATCGCTTATAACCTCTCTAACATGTTTCGATGCCTTCTTAACATCTTTCTCCTTTAAGATTATGTTAAGAACGTCAAGCATGGTTTGTGAAACCAATGAGCACCAGTCCCTTCTTACAGTTTCTATGCCTTTCATCTCAATCTTGTCTACCCATTTGTCCCTCTCTTTTTCAAATGCCCATCCAGCATATCTTTTCTTTGTTTCTATTAAAAAAGTTTTGAATATTTTTTCAAACTTTAATTCCAAGCCTGGAAGATTGCTGGTAACGAACTTAGAAATCTTCCTACCAAGTGCTTCAGCTTCTTCTAAGCTGTTGACATCAGTTTTTATTTTAATAAAGACAGAGTCTGTGTCAGCGTATATAACTTTTACAGGAAAATTATTCTCGATTAATTCTTTTGTCTTTCCTATCGTATCCCTTCCCAAAGCGGTTATAGTGTTAGCTATATCCATAACATATAGCCTCGACCTCACATAACCTGTATAGCCGTAAAGAGAGTTTGAGAGGTCTTTTAGGGCTAAACTTTTTGCTCTAAGTATCCTTTTGTTCTCTGGATCAGCTTCTAGTTCCATTTTCTTTTTTACAGCAACCCTAGCGCTTAACATTTCATCTACTAAACTTGGAAGAACTCCTTTGAAAACATTTGCCTTCACAAATTTAGTTCCGTATGGCGTAACTATATGATCTACATTTCCTCCGTTTGTTAAGTATGATGTTGTGCATATGTTGAAAGCACGAACCAATGATGGATACATACTTGTAAAGTCCAAGCAGACTATCCATTCATGAAATCCTACTTCAGGCTCTAAAACAAAAGCGCCTTTCAGGTTATGCCCTTTTACTCTATCACCAACATCCTCGGGTTTGCATGGCATCATGAAGTTTCTTTTGTAGAACTCTTTCAAAAGTCTGAATTCATGCCTTTGAGATTGACCGCCTAAGCAATCTTGCAACAAAAGTCCGCACACTTTTGCGACCTCGAAGAACTTGTCTAATAAACGTCTATCTAAAAGTAATTTTATAACTAACTCGGAATCTCTTTTAGCATAGTCAACTAATTCTTGGATATTTCCACTATTCCATATTTCCTTTATTCTCTCTAGCTGATTTCCTACTAAATCTATTTTCCCTTCGCCCAAGAGTTCTCTTGCAACAGTATCCAAGTCGTATCTCTTGAACTTAACCCAAGGGTCTCTTTTTATTATCTCAAAGACGTCAACAATTATTCTCCCTGATATGCTTGGCATATAACTTTGCTGTAGCTTTCTTGTAAAGGTACTTTTCTCTGATCTACCCAAGTCTCTCTGAACTTTTAAAATCTCCATACGCTTAAGCAAGAAAGGAAGGTCGAAATTATTTATATTATAACCTGCTATAATGTCCGGATCGTAGTCCTCAATAACCTCTTTTAATTTTTCTAAAGTTTCTTTTTCATCAGAGCATGCTAAAATATTTCCATTAGACTTTGTATGCTTTGCCACTATAACTAAATGATCCTTTCCTTTATGCAATGGATTAAAGGCCAAACTTACTGCTATTATCCTATCTTTTTCTGGTATAGGAACCCTAGGTTCTTCTGGTAAGCATTCTATATCAAGAGCCATGAACTTAAGAGGGGCATTTTTTAAAATCTCTATTGGCTTTATAGAGTCAGCCATGATTGCTTTACACTTTACTGTATTCGTTTTAGTAGGATTCCCTTCAACATCTATCCAACTCATCCCCCTTAAGTCATAATCAGACATGAATCTATATCTGAAAAGTATGTCAGCCTCATAAGGGGTTCCAAAATTTTTAACGAATTCTTTTATCTCTGGTGTGAGGCCTGGCTCAGTTCCAATTATTTTCAGAACTTTTACTGGTGGTTGATACCCTATTGGTAAGAATTTTTCCACAATCTCGAATTTAAGATTTGAGAACTTGCTTTTTATTTCCTTAATAATTTCCTTATACTTGCTTTCATCCCCATAAAGATAGAGATAAGGAAAAAACTTATCATAAAACGTGCATATAGGTTCTCCTTGACTGTTTTTGCAAAAGAGCCTGATTATTGGTTTGTTGTTAACCATCACATAATCGCAGTCAAGAATTTGTAGTTCCATAAAAGCTTTATTTGTATTGAAACTTTAAAACTTTATGGTACTAGACTATTTCTTTAAACTTTTTGAAAGCAGTCTCATTCTCTTATAAAGAATTATTAAAACGAATATGAAAAAGAAGAAAGTATCCACAAAGATGTCAGGCCTTGATGTTATTATGATATCAAAAATCATTCCTGATAAAATTAACCATCCTATAAATGAAGCTTGAGACAATAACAAAGAACCCTTTAACGAATCTAAGCTTACAACATTTTTTGATACTACGTTTCCTTTTGATTCTAAGCTCCTTTGATTAAAATACCAATATACTAATGCCAAAAACAAACCTGCTGAGTGGTAAACAAAAAATGCGTCTTCAAAAAGAAAGCTTATTATAATTAAAACAAAAAATACAACTGACCAGAATTTGTAAAATATTATATTGTTTTTGGCATCCTGCTTTGTTATTATTATATTCGGCATGGTTATATTTTGGAATCCCTGACTTAAATATCACTAACTTCCCTTGATTGAAGGTCTATAACCTTATTTATAGAAACGATAGTTATTCCTTTGTAATTTGTGTTGATATCTTTGCCTGTGAAAATTATATCTGGTATAGGGTCTATTATAAAATCTGTGTTTTCTTTGCTCACATATCTTTTTCTTATGGCATCAAGAGGGTTTGATTCAAATAAAGTTAGAATTAAAACCCCATCAATCTCGGACATATAAGGATTTGTTGTTATGTGCATTTTACCTTTTATTTTGTCTAATATTTTTTCTCTATAAAAAAGATAGTCAGAATTATAATCTTTGCTAGCATCTAAAAAAGCAATTTTTATTGATTTTGAAGTATAATTAACAGGTCTTATAGGAACATCTGGATAAACTAAAGCATCTGCAGAAATAACTTTGTTACTTATATTTCCTGAAACCGCAACAACATCATCTAAACATAATTTTTCTCCTAGGTTTTTTGGAATTATAGTTTGAACATCTCCAGTAGAATCCTCTAAAGTAACAAGAAAGGAATCTTCTTTCTCAACCTTATCTTTAATCAAACCTATTATGCTAGCTTTACCATTGCTTAACTTATTTATCGATACCAAGTCAGAAAATGCAACTCTTCTTAATAAAATATTCTGCAGAATACTATATCTTTCGTTCAAACTTTTAACATAGTCTTGAACAGTAAACTTTTTGATAGGAGTAAAATTTTTGATTATCCTAACATCTTTTATAACAACTTTGTTAATAAAATCTTTGTTAACTATTAAAGGATTTTCTTTTTTGACACCCTCTACAAGATTGTAGAAGTCGTTCTCATTTAAGCTTTCTATCAATTCAACTGCAGACTCATCTACAAAAAAACCTAGGTTTGTCAGGTTCTTTACATGACTGTGATTCATAAGAATATTTCGCTTAATAAACTTTTTAGCTTTTTCAGAACACACTCAGACAAGTTCAAAGATATTACCCTAGTCCTTCCATATCTTCCTTTAGATAAAATTTTCGTATTAATTATTCCAAAAAGATCTAATTCAGCAATCAAATCAGAAATCCTTCTTTGAGTTAATGGTTTTAAACCTTGCTCTATGCATAACTTTTGATAGTTATCTATAACCTCTCCTGTCTGTATTTCTTTATTTTTCTCTGTTAATTGAGCTATCGAATATAAAACTAACTGACTTTGTTTGGGCTGAGCCTTTACTATCTCCAAAACCCTATCCATATCTATTTTTTCTTGAGCTGCATCTACATGACTAATAAAAACCTTCTCTTCAAAGTTCCTCTCAGCTAATTCCCCAGCTACTCTCAGCAAATCCAATGCTCTCCTTGCATCCCCATGCTCTTGGGCAGCCAGAGCTGCGCACTTCTCTATTACCCCTATATCTAAAGAGTTTGGAACAAATGCCAAAGAAGCCCTGTTTTTTAAAATATCTTGCAGTTGCAAAGCATTGTAAGGTGGGAATATGAGTTCCTCCTCGCCTAAAGAGCTTTTAACTCTAGGATCTAAAGATTCTATAAAACCTAGGTTGTTTGTTATCCCTATTATAGAGATTTTAGAATTTTTTAATTCCTGATTTATCCTTGTTAGATTATAGAGTATCTCATCGCCAGTCTTCTCGACTAAAGTATCTATCTCATCAACTATTATGATAATAGTTTGATTGCTTTTTTCTAAAACATCAAAAAACATGTTGTAAACTTGGTCTGTTGGCAAGCCAGTAAAAGGTATTTCTTTGCCTAATTCCTTGGATAATTCAGCCAATAATCTATATTCTGTATCAGCTGTTTTTTTCATTTTGCAATTAACATAAACGACTTTAATTTTATGTCCATTACTCTGACTTACTCTTTCTAGCTCAGAACCTATAAATTTGGAAACTAGAGTCTTTCCTGTACCAGGCCTACCATATAAGAAGACATTGCTTGGCTTACCTCCTTTAAGAGATGGAGCCAAAATCCTCCCAAGATCATTTATCTGCTTCTCTCTGTGCGGGATGTTTTCAGGTGTAAATGAAATTGTTAGAGCATTTCTGTTTGTAAATATCGACTTTGCCTCTAAGAACTTACTAAAAACGTTCTCTTCCTGCATCCCATAACCTTTGCTTTTAAACTCATCTTTTTCTTAAATTTTATAAATTCATATATTGATAGTGTTGTACGTCTATACCAACACTTCCTATTGAATTTTTTAAATATCTCTACCACATGCGAACTATTATACATAATACCACCTTATGCTCAACCTTCATTTCTTTTGAAGATAAGAGAGTGAATTTATATATATTTATCTTCACGTTAACTGTGTTAACCCCTTCATTTCCTTAGGAAAATATTCACAACCTAGGAAATGAAGGTTTATAACAGTGTTATATCTCCATCTGAAGCAGACACCCACATACTTCTACTGGAACGTTTTCTTTTCTAAAGAATTATTAAGACCTTCATTTCTTATAACAATGTTATTATTATATATAATAATAAATTAAAATAAAGTAAACTCAACCTCGACTAGCAATGAACGGGTAGGTCTAGAAACTAGATTTTAGAGCCTTGACTAATTCGTCTTTATCCTTTATCCTGCTAATGCCTACAGGTATACCTTCTAGTTCTGCTATTCTTTTAGCCAAATCATCTATTTTTTCAGACCCCTGAAGAACAACTAATCCTGGTCTCAAGTTAGTGACCTTAAGTGCTACCATTGAGCTTCTCCCTCTGTGCGAACCTGTGAATACTAGAGCTCTTTCACTCGTTAATCCATAAAGTTTTACCATATCTATTGGAGAAAGATCTATAACTGCTTTTATACTATCTACAACCGTATAACCATAAAGTTTTTTGTTGGTTAAATCATCTCTTACAACTACCGGAGCATCTATAGCTTTGCAAAAATCCTTAAGTTCTACTGGTGTGTTGAACTCCTTCATATCTAGAATAGCGTCAGATAACGCTGTTTTATTTGGCAGTTCAGCAAATTCCTGAATAACCTTCCCACCAAGTTTCTCATCTATAGAAATAATGGCTTCTACTATCTTTTTTATCATTTTTATTCCAGGCGACTTTCTCCTACCGTTTTCATAATCAGAAATGACAGAAGGCATTATCTTCATCTCATCTGCCAACCTTCTTTGAGGTATCTTAAATATGTTCCTCCATTTTTGAATGACCTTCCCAGCTTCATTACTAAGAACGATTTCGCCTGCTATTCTCTTTGCAAGATTTTCTTTCGTCAAGCTTTGAACGTCCATAACACAAATATTGACGAATTAAACTTATAAAATTAACTATCTTTATACCCTAATCTTGTAGTTTTATCGTTGTTATTTGTCATGCAAAAATTTAAATATATTAAAAAGATAGGAAATAACATGCCAACAGGAATCAAAGTTAAAGATGCAATGGTTTCAAGAGTTGTTACAGCTATGCCAAGTCAAACTGTGCTAGAAGCATCTAAAATTATGAAGAAAGAGGACATAGGAAGTCTTGTAATAGTAGAAGGTATCAAACCAATAGGCATTGTAACAAGGGAAGATATAGTGAACAAGGTAGTTGCAAAAGATGGTTTGGCGTCAAAAACCATGTTAAAGGATATAATGAGTAATGATTTAGTGACTTGCCCTCCTGATTGTGACATTTCTGAGGCTGCAAGAGTGATGTCGAAACACAAATACGAAAGAGTTCCTGTAGTTTCTATGGGTAAGCTTGTTGGTATAATATCCGCCAGGGAGATAGCTAGGGTGGCACCAGCAGCTCTAGAGATAGCAACAGAGCATTTGAGAATAGAAGAGCCACAGAACTTTGAAGAGGAAACACAAGAGGGCGAATGCGAGAAATGCGGGAACTATTCTGAAGAGCTTCATAATATTAATGACTTGTGGATATGTGATTCCTGTAAAGACGAAGGTGAAGTATAAATTTAAATACCTTTAAAATTAACTATGCTTAACCAAGACGTTGAAGATTTGTCCGAAATTCTTGAAAAGAACAAGGACAAACTAACGGTTGTTGAAGGAAAAAGAGATAAGAAAGTATTATGCTCATTAGGTTTTACTAAAATAGTTACGATTAACAAAGGGCTCTACGAGACTGTAGAGGGAATAGAAGAAAAGGAAGTATTGTTGTTAACTGACTTTGATTCGGAAGGAAAACAAATAGCAAAAAAACTTAACACCTTTCTTCAACATCTTGGCTACAAGGTAGACAAAGAAACCAGAAGAAAAATTGGTTTCTTGTTTGCTAAAATAAGGATTAAAAAAATAGAAGAATTAAGAGGTGTTTTATATGGGTAAGCTTGCGCAAGCAACTTCGAAATACACGGTTTATGCTAAATTTGAGGCAGACGGTACTGTGGAAAAACCTGATGTCATAGGTGCAGTATTTGGCCAGACAGAGGGTTTGTTAGGGCCTGACATGGAATTAAGAGAATTACAAAAAACAGGAAGAATAGGTAGAATAGATGTAGAGATAAAGGGTGTTAATGGAAAGTCTTCAGGTTCAATAATTATACCATCTTCTTTAGACAGCTCTGAGACCGCGCTAATAGCAGCTACCATAGAGACTATAGAAAGGGTAGGCCCTTGCAATGCAAAAATCTACATTGAAAAAATAGAGGATGTAAGAATTACAAAAAGAAAATATGTTGTTGACAGAGCAAAGGATCTTCTAAGAAATATTTTTGAGGAAGGAGTTACGGATTCACAGCAAATAGCAGAGCAAATTAAAGAGTCGGTAAGGGTGGCAGAGATTGCAGATTATAAAGGTGTACCATCCGGTCCGAATTTGGAAATGTACGATTCTGTAATAATAGTAGAGGGAAGGGCAGATGTACTGAATCTTTTGAAGAATGGAATAAAAAATGTGATAGCAATTGGAGGAACATCAGTACCAAAAGTAATTTCAGATATTTCAAAGCAAAAAATAACCACTGCTTTCCTTGATGGAGACAGAGGAGGAGACTTGATACTAAAGGAATTAATGTCGGTAGCAGAGATAGATTTTGTAGCTAGGGCTCCTAGAGGCAAAGAAGTGGAGGAACTTAGCAAGAAAGAAGTCTTTCAATATTTAAGAGCTAAAGAACCTACAGAGCAGGCAAGAACAGAGATAATTAAAGAGGAAACTCAAGAAAAGCCAACCTATCAAACAGGAGTTGAATTCGATAAACTCTCAAAATTCAGAGAGACTTTAGAAAACTTGATAGGAACTAGAGCTGCTTGTTTCTTGGATGAGAATCTAGAGATAATAGGGAGGGTCCCGGTAAAGGAAATGTTTTCAGCCATGAGAGAACTAGACTCGAAGGTAATAGTGCTAGACGGAGATATAGACCAAAAACTAGTTAATCAATGCGCTAACAATGGAATAAAATATGTAGTTGGGATGAGAGTAGGAAGAATAAGAACACCAGAAGGACTGTTTGTCTTAACCCTACAAGATTTGAATCAATAACAATTTATTTAGGTAGACTGAATAATTAGTATGATTTCGCAGAAGGAATTACAGAAAGTAGCAAAAACAATAATAGACATTAACTTAGCAGTTAAGAATAAGGAGCTTGTAACTATTTCAACAGGACCTAGGTCTCTTGACTTTGCCGAAGCTCTTGCTTATGAAGTTTCTATGGTTGGTGGGCAGGCTTCGATTTCATATGGCAGCGACAAATTAAGCCTAAGAATATACAAAAATATAAAATCAAAGTTTCTTAAAAATAAACCAAAACTGGCTCCAATTCTTGCTAGGAAAGTAGACGTTGGAATAGTTATTGATGATTCCGACCCACTTTTAGCTAGATTTCTTCCGCAAAAAAAGATTGAGATAAGAAGAAAGGTTCTAAAACCCTTTAGGGAAATAGAAGAGAGAAGACAGCTGAATAGAAAAATGAAAGCAGCCTTAATAGGATTTCCAACCATTAAGGATGCTGAGGCAATGAAAGTTCCTTTTGAAAGATTAAGCAAAATATTCTGGAAAACTATGATGGTGAATTATGACGGGCTTTACAATTTCAATAAGAAGTTAATAAAAAAATTAGAGAAAGCAGATAGAATAAAGATAATAGGAGAGAGAACTAATCTTGAATTCTCGGTTAAGAATAGAAAGTTCTTTAATGCTTGTGGGATAGTTACGAAGAAAGGTGAGATGGGCTATCTGAATCTGCCAGATGGAGAAGTTTTTGCGCCGCCTGTAGAAGACTCAGTTAACGGTGAAATCTATTTTGACTTACCATGCATGTATCATTACGGAAAGCAAGTTAAAGGTATTTGGTTTAAATTCAAAAATGGAAAGTTGATTGATTATAAAGTTGAAAAAGGGTTAAAGGATTTTGAGGACATTTATAAAAATGCTTCTGGCGACAAAAACAAAATAGGTGAATTAGGCATAGGGACCAATCCAAATGCAAAGATTACAGGCGGTATGATAATAGTTGATGAAAAGGTTAAAGGTACCATACATATGGCAATAGGTCACAACAAACATTTTGGCGGTAAAAATGATTCAACAATTCATTGGGATTTCTTCAAAAATATGAAAAAGAAAGGAAGTAGAATTTTTGTTGATGGAAAAGTATTCATGAAGGATGGCAGGTTTGTTTAGGCTATTATCATGGGAATGATTAAAACAAAAAATGAAATTAAACTTATAAAAAAATCTGCGCAAATTTCAAATTCTTGTATAAAGGTAATAAAAGAATCTTTGAAAGAGAATATAACAGAAAAAGAACTTAGGAAAAGAATCGGTAAAAAAATAAGAAGTCAGGGGGCTAGTCTAGCCTTTCAAACTTTGGTTGCTAGTGGTGAAAGATCTGCTATGATTCACCCAAAACCATATGCCGCTAACAAAATTATAAGCGGTTTAGGTTACGCTGACTTTGGAGCCAGTTATAAAGGATATAAAACAGATGTTACAGTTCCTTCATAAAAGGGGAGATAATCAAAAAACAAAGAAAGGTTGTTGAAACTACTTTGAAGGCTTACGATGTTTCAATAAAAGCTATAAGTTTAAATCAACCATGCTGGAAGTTGTTTAAAAAAGCAAATGATTATTCAAAGAAGAACGGCTATAGATTAGGTCATAGTCTAGGTCATGGCTTGGGATTGAAAATACATGAGAATCCGATTATAACTATGCCTAGGAAGAAAAAACTAACTGGCAAGAGGAAAAGAAGATGGGGGAAGATAAAGAAATTAACCTTCCAGAAAAATATGGTTTTCACCATCGAACCTGGAATTTATGTCAGAGGCATAGGAGGTTGTAGGATAGAGAACGATATACTTCTAACCCCTAAAAAACCAAAGATTTTGACTAGTTCTAAATTAATAGAATTATAAAATTATCTCCACTTAACGTTCTTAACGTATCGTTGTGCAATCTCAGCAAGCCTTTGCATTTCTTCATCTGACTGAGTTTTCAACTTTTTCAACTTATCGTCCAAGGCGTTTTCAGGAAGGAATTTTTGCAAGATAAACAATTTCGCACCTTTGATATATTTTGCAATCTCTTCTACATCCTCATCAGAATGAAGACTTGGTACAATAGTTGTCCTAAATTCATAATCCAAACCAGAGTTCATTATCAATGTTATGCTTTCTTTTACACTTTCCAAAAATTCTTTTGTGTTTGTTACACTTTCATATTTTTCTTCAGTCAAAGGTGCCTTGATATCCATTGCGATCGAGTCTATCAGCTTTTCATTTATGAGTTTCTTCAAGATATCAGGGTTGCTACCGTTAGTATAGATTCTTACTAAGAATCCTAGTTTTTTAATTTTTCCAATAAAATTAATTAAGTCTTTATGTAAGGTCGGTTCTCCACCGCTTATCACAACAGCATCAATCCATTTTTTCTGTTTTTCTAGAAAATCAAAAATTTCCTTTTCATTAACATCTTCTATTTTATCGCTTTCTAGAATTAGCTCAGGATTAAAACAAAAAGAACATCTAAAATTACAACCAGGTAAAAATATCATAGATGCAATCTTCCCAGGGTATTCAATGAAAGTTGTTTTTATGAAACCCTTTATTTTCATACTAGACCTTTTATAGATTCGACAGCTGGAACTTCACCTAACCAAGATGCTTTCTGCTCTCCATTTTCGACAACGACCACAGATGGAGTCGAGAGAACATCGTAATATACAGATTCTGCCATTCCTTCAACTTCCTTCACATTAAACAACTGAACTTCATACCCTTCTCTCTTAAGAGTTTCTCCAAGTTCTTTTGCTTTGGGGCATTTAGGACATTCCGGCTGCCAAAATATTTTTATCTGCATCTAAAACACCATAATCTCCTTTTTGTCTGTCTCTAAATTCTGCTTGTTTACTTTTTATCCAACCTTCAAATTGTTGACCCTTGATTTTCCCACCTATTATTGAGTAATATCCAACCACTCTGCTTATACCATAAATGTTCTCGCTTCCGCAGAATTTGCATTTAAGCTCTGGAGCTCTTTTGAAACCTAAGTAAGTTCTCTTACAATCGTCACATACCGTGAACTCGGGCGAAAACACTATTTGGGCTGATTGGGTTGTTTCCCAAGTCTTTTTCACAAGGTTGGCTATTGCATCAGCATCAGGTAGATGCTCACCAACAAAAACATGTGTTATTGATCCTGATTCTATTAGAGAATTAAACTTACCCTGTTTCTCTATGCGTTCTACTATTGATACGGGAGCGTCAGGAGCGAAGTGAATGCTGTTAGTATAATAAACCTCTCCTTTCTCTATATTTCCTCTAACATAATCTTTAGCTTCTGGGAATCTCTCCACATCTATTTTTGCTAACCTTAATGAAGTACTTTCTGCAGGTGATTCTTCTAATGTAAATTTCATGTTAAATTCTTTTTCTAGTTCTTTGCACTTGAAATACATTGCAGTTATAATTTTAATCCCAGTTTTGTATGCTTCGTCGCTTTCATGAAGCTCCTTACCAGTTATTCTTTTTACACACTCATTCAATCCGATTAAACCAATAATATGAGTCACTTTTTCCAAATCAACATAAGGCTTACCGTCTTCTGTCGCCTTTCCTATTTGCCATAGGGGCATTCCGGGTTGACTGGATATCTTTTTAACAAAACTTTTTTTCTGAACATGAGCTTTGGCTGCTAAATCCATGGTTCTTTTTATTTCTTCTATAGTTTTATCTAAATCTCCTCCAGCTTTATATGCTGCTTGTGGGAGATTCAAAGTAACATTCAAGAAACCGCAGAATCTCATAGACTCTGGGTGCTGTATCATATAATTATCAGTTATCTTTGTCTTAAGTCTGCAACATTGGCTAAGAGTCGCTTCCTCTCTGTCAAAAACAAAATAAGGTGCACCATTAACAGAAGCAACTTTGCATGCAAATTTGAACAATTCATTTTGATTCGGATCTTTGAAGGTATCTTCACTTACATGCAGGTTAAACTTGGGGAAGGGGAAAGGCTTTCCATCAGAATCACCAGCCATCCAAACTTCCATCATTGCTCTTCCAAAATCCTGTGCTTCCCTTTCAAAATCACCATAGGTTAAAATTCTCCCTTCTTTAGGCTGTTTTAGATTACCTGCTTCATCCCTAGGCACTTCATCCAAATATTTTATCGAACCATCTGGCAATTTATACATATACTTTCCACCAGATCCAATTGCTGGAATATTCTTTAAGTAAGAAGGAACCCCTAGATGAACATTAAAATCTATAAACAATGTCTGCCCGCCTCTTGAGAATGCACTTTGCGAGCAAGAGAATATTAGATATTGCGCTTCCTGCTTCATTTTCTTATAATCAACTCCCATTAATAACGGAGCATAAAATATATTGATATATGCCAAACCCAAAGCTCCAGCATAGTATGCTTGCATTGATGCTAGGAAAGTATTTATGTGACCAGTCAATGTTCCTGCATGTTTTGCTGGGGTGGATGCTGTAGACAAATTAAGTAACCTTAATCCATATTTCTTCAAATATTCTGGAGAATGGGCTGAACAATAAACTCTTATTGGCATCCCTAAATTGTGGATGTGAACTGCTCCTGACAAATGAGCTTCTGCGACATCCTTTGAAAATATTTCTTTTAGTGCATACTGCTTAAGTATTATTTCTGAAATCTCTAGGTTGACAGCTTCAGGATTGTTTGCAGTGATATTGCTGTTTTCATTACTTTTGGTAAATATTACTTGATTTAGGTTGTAGTAAGGTATGCCGATGGTTTGTTGTTTTTCTAGTTTTCTTCCAAGCCCCCTTATAAAAAGTTCATTGTCGACTAGTTCTCTTACCAAATTCACGGTGATAGTTTTGATTCCAGATGCCAGAACCTTTTTCTCAACAGCAATTGCTATTTCTTCAGCTTGCTCAGCTGTTATCCCAGCTTCACTTACTAACGCATCTGTTATTCTCTTTCTGTCCCATTTGGTTGTCAAGCCTTTAGTAGGTGCTGAGACAAACAAGTGAATATCAGTCGAGTCTTTTGATTGCTCTTCTGATACAACATCGACTGCTTCAAGAGACTTTTGGAAGGATGCAATATCGGTGAACGATTTGTAATATGAGGCAAATCTTACATATGCAACCTCGTTTATGTCCTTGAGCTTTTTCATTACCACGTCTCCTATCTCATTTGTAGGTATTTCCTCTTGACCAAGACTTCTTAGCTCAGACTCTACATCTTCTACAAGCTTTTCTATAGTTTTATAAGAAACAGGAAGCTTTTCACAAGCTCTTATTACACCTTTTTTTATCTTTTCCTTGCTGAATGGTTCACGTCTTCCATCCTTCTTGATCACAACCATATCTTCAATCTCAACTTTCTCATATGTTGTGAACCTTCTGCCGCATTTCAAACACTCTCTACGTCTTTTGTTAGCTCCTATATCCTCGTCTATTCTCTTATCTACGACTTTTGTCTCATCAGAAGCGCAATATGGACATTTCAAGCTAACCAAACCTTAATGACACAAGATATTGTGTTTCCATAAAGTCTGCACAACAAGTAGTTGTGTGATTTTTGTATAAATGATTTCTCCTAACACATTTAAAAACATTTCTGTTCTGTTGAATATATGATTTGACGATTTTTTTGGAAATTCCTCTTAAAAATGTTTATTAAATATGACAACAAATAAATTTTATGCGTGCTTTTCTAGGAATACCGATACCAGAAAAGTTAAAACCAAGAATAATTTCTATCCAAGACAAATTCTTAGATTTTGACATCAAGTTCGTTGAACAAGAGAATCTTCATTTTAACCTAAAATTCTTTAGAGAATTAACCGATGAGGATATTGAAAAATTGAAAAAGCTTTTGGATGATGTTTGTAAGAGATTTCAACCCTTTAACATAAAGATTTCTGGGGTAGGTGCCTTCCCAAACAAGAATTATGTAAGAGTTTTATGGCTAGGGGTAAAAGATGGATATCAAATTCTAGCTTCTATTGCAGAAATGATAGAAAATTCACTAGAATCATTAGGCTACGAGGCTGAAGAAAAATTTGTACCCCATTTAACACTAGGCAGAGTTAGATCTGGAAGGAACAAGAATGAGATGCTAGTCTTATTAAAGGAGTTGGAAGATGTGGAAGTAGGTGAAATGGAAGTAAATGAAATAATTCTCTTTCAATCAAAATTAAGCCCCAACGGTCCTGTATACGAAGAAGTGTTTAAAACAAATTTATCAAGATAAAGACTCTTTTATCAAGGCTCTAGCTACAGGGTTTTTGCTTGCCATTGCATTCAATCCTGCAATAGAATTTTCATATAAATTCATATCAGCTTTTAGCGAAGCATTGTTAATAGCTTGATCAACACGTAAATCTACCATTGCTCTATCTATTTCTTCAGCGCTAACAAAACCTGAAGGTAGATTAAATCCTACCTGACCTCCTCTATTGACTAAGTACTGAGGAAGGTCTGAACGAGATATTCCTTTAAATTTTGTTGCTAACGAAACGTAATCGGTCATATAAAGTAATTACTACCAAGTGGTATATAAAGATATTCCTGCACCACCATAGGTAGTGAATAAAATTAATACTTCTAGAAAAACCTACTGAATTTATGAATTTAATAAAAATTTCAATTGCAATGGCTCTCATTGGGATAGCAGCATTGTTTTTCATAGTTAAATTCCAACAGCAAAATACAGTTAAAATTTCTGATTTAGAGCAAGGGCAAATAGAGAGAATAACAGGTATGATAAACTCGGTTTACATAAGCAAAGACGGCCATACCTTTCTTAAAGTTACAGACAGTTCAGGCGAGATATCCGTGGTAGCTTTCAAAAGCTCTAATATAGATACCTATAACTTGGAGATTGGGGATCAAATATCAGTCTTAGGCAGAGTTGAAGAGTATAAAGGAAGCTTGGAAATAATTGCCAGTGAAATTAAGAAGATTTAAATATCACTAAATAGTAGTAATTAATATGGAGAAAAAAGGTATATTTGGATCAGAGGATTGTGAAGATACTATACTTTTTGCAGAGAATCTTCCTTTTTATGTGGCCGGTATATTAAGAAGATATGGGTATGATATAGATCCAGAGCAAATAAGAACTCCTTCTGGAACGAGATATTCTTCATCCAATTTGGAGGAGGGTATAGCGATTCCGGGAACTGTAAAAGGATGCAGAGCAGCAGTCAGGAGAGACATCATGAATGAAATAGGTAGAATACCTGTTGCTTTTGTTCCTTTAGAGAAGCAAAGTTCTCCATATCAACAAAGGCAAATTTTGGAATATTGCTAGATATTCTTTACCTTGTTTCTTAGCTTAGCATATCTTAAAACATCTTTTAGAGTAGTATTTTCCTTCCCAGGTTTAAATTTTATAAGCTTTACCCTGAATCCAAATTGCTCTATATCCTCAATATCTACGAAATAACTTAGATATTTATCAACTATATTTGAAACTATGAATGGGTTTATATTTAAGGCTTTAGAAATACCTCTTATATGTATTTCACCAACTTCCTTTAGGAGGATTAATATACTTTCTATATTTTTTATTGTAGTTTTATGAATTCCCGAGCCCATTTATAACACCTGTTATATATATGTCATAAATAACTATTTAAAATTAATTTTTCGTATTTTTTACGTTGATTACCGTACTAAAC
>Ga0172365_10000990_pt1 | contig 20077 bp, 21 predicted proteins | sample LakKivSesite48cm_FD_114535 | JGI IMG/M metagenome (GOLD analysis project Ga0172365, IMG submission 114535) | Sediment microbial communities from Lake Kivu, Rwanda - Sediment site 48cm | ecosystem: Environmental > Aquatic > Freshwater > Lake > Sediment | place: Rwanda: Western Province, Lake... | reverse complement strand
GACGCTCCAGTGCTGCCGAGTGTAGCAAGCAGATTGGAGAAGGGCACAGAAGAGACATCTCCACCAGTACGACCGGCTGAGCGGCTGGTAAGCTCCATCACGCCAGTCAAGAACTCAGGAAGACGTGCACGGTCAAGACCCGTGGTGATGCCCGCTGCCACGGCCTTTACCATCTGCTGGAAGCCGTCACCCTTGCGAGTGAAGTCAGTTGCTCCAGCTTGACGAAGCTGTCCGAACATGCCGGTGGTTTCGCCAACATCCTGACCGAGAAGTCTCGAAAACGTAAGCGCAGCGCCGGTGCCCTTGGTGCTGCCGGTGGCACGAGCAGTCATGGCCATGGCGGATACCACCTCTTCCGGCATGTAACCAAGCTTCTGTCCGACGTTCTTTCGGAACGAGTCCACCCCGTACTCGCCGCCAATAGTTGCACCGCCGCCCGCATAGCCCGCCAACGACTTCAAGTCGAGCGCGTGCGCACGATAAGCGTTGTACTCTTCACCAATAGCCGCAAACGGCATGGCTACGAGCTTTGCGAACGCACGTACTGCTACGCCCGTCAGGTTCCTCAAGAGACTCGATAGCGCGCCGCCAACAGCAGACCCGAGCATCTGCCCAGCTTCGCCACGATCCCTAGGCATCGTAGGCAAGAGGCGGTCCTTCATGCCGCCTCTGAACCCACCGCCGAATGTGCGCCTGCGCTGACGTTCCTCGTTGGCGAGAAGCTTTAGCTTCTCCTTCCGAATCTTGTTCTCAGTGTCGAAGAGCTTGTTCTTCTCCCTGAGTTCACGAAGCTCCCTAGGAATCTCACGCTTGCGCTCTTCTCGTTCCTTCTTCGTGATCTTGGCAGACTGCTGCTGAGTGCCAAGCTCCTTCTTACCCTGACCCATCGTCTGCTGATGGACCTTCTTGGACGCCTTACCCATTGACGCAATGTCATCGGTGGCCTTGTCGGTCCCCTCTGTCTTAACCCGGACATTTACATCATGATTAGTTTCGGACATGGGTCAGTCTGTGTCTTCCACGAACCCAAAGGTAGGAGTAGAGCCTAGGTTCTCAAGAGAACGCTTCAATTCCTCACGAGGGTCTGGTTTGCCTACGGTAAGTCCTTCACGCGAAGCCTGTGCACTAATTCTATCAACAGTTGCCTTCATAGACAACCCCTCATACGGATCTCGTGCTCGGGCCGCTGCGCGAAGCTTCTCCATGTGCTTGATACTCTCTTCGTCAAACGCCTCGAAGAGATCGGGCGATTCGCCCTTGGCAATCTGCTCTTCCCAGCGATCGATGAGTTCGTCGCCGGTATCCTTGAACTGGATTTCACCGTCTGCGTTACGGTGAGCCTCGATAGGCTTCTGCTCATACTTATCTAGCCAGAAGTCGGCTAGATGCTCAAACAGAGTCCTGCTCTGAAAGAGCTCATGGTTCGAGGGCAGCCTGTACTTCTTTACCCACCACCGGGACAACGCTTCCAGTAGAGTTGGCTTCCGAAACATTTCCCGAGCCACTTCCTGCGCCATCTCCGACATTGACCGCTCGCTCAGCCGCCCTACGGAGAAACGAGTTCTCGAAGTCGAGAACCTCCTTGAACACCTTCCCCAGAAGGCTCACGTCGTTGATCTTGTCCAGGTCCCACCAGGTCGGCGCGTTCTTCACTGAGAGCTCTAGGTGAGCAATCATGTTGTTGAAGTCGTCCGTCTGCTCGTCTACGCCGCGTCCTGGGTTGTTGGCGTCGTAGTACATGCCACCGTTCAACTGTGCCTTACGAACGCCAAGCGCCGCGATGTCACGGATGGAGAGCTTCTTGATGGTGAAGCTGCCCTGGTAGCGCTGGCTCTCGGCCTCAGATACGAAATCAATAGCGAATGTCTTGGTTAGATTCTGTCTAGCAGCTACGGTCATGGTTGTCCCTCAAGCCCACTACGGGCTACATCTTTCTACCACACTGATACAGGCTGTCAAGAAAGTACGCAACCGCGTCACTTGACTAGGAATCAGGTGGATGAAACACGGGGCCTGAATGGGTTTACTCAGGCCCCGTATCATCGAACGAAATCAGGCTGGGTTCTCGAACTCGTCAAGGACTCTGATGGACACGAAGGTCACGTTCTCCTGGACGATGCCGCGCGCGGTCACATCCCACGAGTGGCCGGAGCAACGTACGCCCTCGAACAAGGCGACGGTCTGACGAGTGACAACGTCCTGGATTGCCGCTTCGAGATCGCCCGAGGTGATGATGTCTTCCTGACGTGGAAGGATGCCAAGCTTCTTGAGGGAGTCACCGACTACGCGGAAAACCTGTGCGTTGAGAGACGTACGGTAAGCTACCGGCACGAACTCACGAACCTCAAGCAAGGTAAGAACATCGACAGGCTCGTAGTCGATCATCTCTTCCCCAGATACACCTCCAGCGAAGGCAACTGGTACCGAGTTGATCAAGAATACGGCGCGTGCTCCGCTGAAAGTCTTAGATGCAGCCATTTTGAGCTATCTCCTTGAGATTGAAGTGGGTAATGGACAAGCCTTGGAGGGGACGACAGAACTCGCCCATTACCCACAGCTAGTTTATCACACAGGTAGCACGAACGCTACAACTGCCGCCTGTGCAGCACGAAGCACTTCAGCAAGTGCCTTGTTATCTCTTGGCTGACCGCCAGGAGCGAAGGTGTAGTTGCGCGAGGCATCGGTAGAGTCCTCAGGCATCGTCACTACCACTGCGACACCAGCACCCGGCGCAGCCGAGAATGCTGGAGCAACCGTAACACTGGACTCGTCATTGGAGACGATCTTGCGGATACCGAAGCCGGTAACATTGACCTTGAGATTCTTCAACTCGTCAATGCGAAGGCTAGCGCCGCGCGTGTTGAGCTTGATAGACGATGCGCTGGAGCCTGCTGCGGTGAGTCCCGAGAAAAGCGTGTTCTCAGCGATCGTTGCGCCACCAAGCTGCTGCACGATGCGTACGAGCGCGTCGGTAACGATACGGCTGTCGCCGAAGACGTTACCTGGGGGCGCGTTGGCCGAGCCGACACGACCTTCCAAGAGCGCGCGGATTGCACCGTCAACCATCGAACCACGGATGGTGAAGGTATCACCAACCGCAGGTGCTACCGAGAGCGCGGACGTGAAGTTCAGGACGTTCGCAGTGTTCGAGAGAACCACGGCCTCCACGCCTGCGAGCGCAGCGGTCACGTTGCCCGTGAATCGAACGGTGTTGCCAACCTGCGTATTCGCTACGAAAGCACCCGCATCTGTTACGCTTCTCACGGAACCTGCCGTAGCAGTGAGGGGCGTAGACTGATCAAGAGCGTCCATGAGAAGCTCCATCACCGACGCCATGTCCTGTGCGCGGAGGAAGTTGAGAGGAAGCGTCTGCACGCCGTTCTCACCACCCCTACCGCCAGCGAGGTTCGTCTGCGGAACCGCTGCCGAGAGCGAACCCGCGCCGGAACCGGTTGGAAGGAGCGCAAGCACGAGGGCAGGTGCCGCCGTGTTAATCGCCGCTGCAATCAGCGTTGCGGTGTTACTTACTGCGTTCGGCACGCCGAGCGTTACGTTCAGCGCAATCGTGATGTTGTTGCCAGCCACAGTAACCGCTAGGGCACTGGTTCCGGCTGGAACCGTTACCTGAACGCGAATACTGTTGCCAAGTACGCCAGGATCCTGTGCAAGCAGGCGGATCGCTGAAGTTCCGGAGCCCAACGTCAACTCCGCAGCGGAGTAACCGGGACCGGTACGTAGAGTGTCGCGGACTCTCTTGAGGTACAGAGCTACGTCGGTGGTAAGTGCAGGCATGAGAAATTACTCCTTAGCTATATCAAGCGGACTGCGTTGGTAGGGACAGGAAAATGTCGAGCAACTCGAAGTTGATTCCAGGAACCGGGAAGATACCCACGGTCAGGCGAAGGATGTCTCCGCTAGAGAACACCTTCAGACCGTAGTACGCGCGCACCGTGGCACCCGTTGCCGGGTCAGTGGAATCCACGATGATGTTGTCCTGTCGGTACGTCTCAAGCAGGGCGCTTGCCGTATCCTTCACGGACGCGATTGTTGCCGGGGTAGCCTTACGTCCCGTGAACCTACGGTCGATCGTGGTACGAAGACCGTATGCTACGAAGCGCACCACATCTCGCACGCTTCCTTCGGAGTATGCAAGATTGTCGTCACGTACCCAGGTGGTCATGTCGCGAACCCACTTGGTACCCTGACCAGGTACGGTCTCTGCGAACATCACGCCGTTCTGGATGAAGTCGCCTGAGTCCGTCACGTCAGCGGGATTCCAGGATAGATCCTGCGTCAGCGAGGACACACGAAGGAACTTGTTTGTGAGGGGCTCACCGATCTCGTTCACGCCGAGACGCATCGAAGCGCCCATGACTGCGAGTTCACGAGGACCCTTCTGCACGAGGTCACCAGTTGCACCAACAACCGTTGGGCTCTGGGCCACGAGGGCGATGTCAGCATCGTTCACGACGTTAGCCGCGCTGATGATTGCGGTCTTGGTGCCTCGGAATCCGAGCCAGCCACCGCGCTCCAGTCCTGCTGCACCGCGTGCCGCAGTTACGTGGTCCACAAGCTGTGCGGATACAGCCGCCCAGGTTGCCGTGGAGCTGAATCCCTCGTTCACCAAATCCTGGTCGATAAGAGGAATTACCTCGTCAACCACTCGGAGCAGCATCGTGTCGAAGCCGTCCTGGAAGCTGGAGTTCGTAGAGATACCGCGCGTACCACCGTAGAGCTGGAAAGCCCAAGGAAGTGCGTCACCAGTGCTGCCGGGGTAGTCAGCCACGTTTCCGTCGCTACCGTCAGCAATGTCTACCGTGTAGCGGGTCGCCGTGAGGTACTGTGCCGTCTCGTTGAGCCAGGATACGATCTCCTGGATGTCCTGACGGAAGCCAGTGGTGGAGACGGTGCCAGAGAACGAACGCTGTAGGTTGACAGCCGTACCGCTACCGAAGTCGAACTGCTGCGCTACCTCAACGTCGCCGTTGATTGCAGGTGGAACAGTCGCCAGGTAGTTGGTGTTCACGTTGATTGTGTTCGCAAGCTGACGCACGGTCATGCCCTGCGGAATTGCAATCGTGAGGTCATCGCCAACCACACCAGTGATGGTGGTGTTGAAGCTCGTAGCTACACCGCTTGCACCTGCGAACTGACCGACTGCGTTGGTCACCGCAAGGATTTCTACGATGTCACCGACAACCGGTGCCGCCGTAAGAGCTACAGCCAGCGTGATGTCGCTGATGCCGTTCGTCGTGATCCTGCTGATGGCCTTGAGGTTACCACCCGCGTCCTTCAGAACAAAGGTCTGGTTGACGTGTGCTGCTGCGACGAGCGATGCAGCGGTCACGTTCACGAGCGTGGTCGTGGAGCTAGCGGTAACTAGCGTGGAGTCCGCGAGAGGACCACCACGGTACACGACGTGTAGGTAGTTGCGAAGCTGACCACCCAGCGTTGGGGAGATCTGCTGCTCGCCCTCGAAGTTCGTCACGACCTGGTACGACTCATCCGAAGGATTGTAGTCAGTCGTTACGTCTATGGAGGCCGTGTGCGCTCCGTAGTCACGGCTCCGAACCTGAATCAGGGTTGAGTGAACCAGGACGATGTCAGCCAGGGCTGGTGCCTGAGGAAGCGCGGGCGTCACGGTGATAGTACCTGCGCCGTTCGCAGTGATACGACGAAGGAAGGTTGGAGCACCTGGGAGGGCTGCGATTTCAACGCGTACCCAGCGGTCAACCAACGCACCAGCCGTCAACACTGCTGCAACGTTCACCACGGTCGTGGTAGAACCTGCGATTGCAGTGGTCGAAACAAGCTGCGTGGTCAAGGAAGGAAGATGTACCGCCGAGCGCGTGGAAGCGTTCGTCTTGTAGACAACCACCTGCGCTGCGCCACCAGGAATCAGGGGGTCACCCGAAGACTGGAATGCGAGCTTGATTGCATCTACGAGAGGACCAGAGCGGAAGAGGTCGGTCGCCCGCGACGGATCACGAAGCGCGATCAAACCGGAGGTGGAGCCAGGAGCGCCACCATCAGACTCACCGATAAGACCAAGCACGCCACCCGCCGTGACACCGATCTGATTCAACGCCTCAGCATTGATCCTGGTGATTCCACCAGGACGAAAACGAGTGATGCCATTGAAAGTTACTGAGCGGCTCATACTGTGCTCCTGTAATCTACAGTCTGCGTGTGCTTACGACTGTTACAACTCGAACAAAGAGGTTGGATGTTCTCTATGTAGTTTGTTCCTCCCTTACTAAGAGGGACTACATGATCTGCGGTGAGCTTTTTAGCTAGACCGCAACACAGACATCTATTGTCGTAGTACGCACACAAGGACGCGAACGCATCAAGACTAAAAGAGCCCGCTGCACCGGCAGACAGGGCACGGCGTAGTCTAGCATGTTGTGCGAACTTATCCAAATTTGAGGATCTATAATGGTCGTTGTACTGTTTAGTTGTCTCTCGATGCCGCAGGCGGTATTCCTTCATTCGTTGATTTACTGGCTTTGAAACAACTCTGGGAATAGACAAGCCCAACCTTGTAAGGTGGCGCTTAACTGTAGCTGAATTTCCACCGTTCACGACCAACCCCAGATGCTTGAGTATGGAACTTACGCTTCGAGCGTCTGCGTGTGCTAGGTACAGTTGCTCGTCTGTCCAGGAGCGCGCCATGTGTCACTCCTATTCAGTACGCCTTGAAAAGCTCGTCCCACTTATCCAGTGGATGCTTGAAACCAGAATTTGTGCCAAGCCAGGCACGCATACCACCGAGGTGGCGGGTTGGGAGATTACGAAGCTTCGCCCACTGCTCGAACGAGTAGCTCTTTACCTGTGGTGCTCTCACCAGGATCTTTGGTGCACGGGGCGTCTCCGTTACTACCGCCTCTGTGGTCTCCTCCATTTTGCCGTCCTTCTTAGCCATTCGCACTCCTTATGGTGGGTCCAAATCAATCTCTGCCACTATCACCTCACCACCAGGGGTAGGTGTAGTCGTCGCCGGATTTACGTTTGTGAGCGTAATCTGGATTGCCTTGTACACCTCATTCTCCATGATGAAGCTGAAGGGGTACGTGAACTGTAGGGTCATGGACCTGTTGAAGACTTCATCCGGTAGTAGCTCCGAACGAGGAGCTAGGTCTGTACCGGAGATCTTCAAGGCCATGATTCCCTCTGCCTCAAGGAACCTCCTCTGGGCAAACAGTACCGCCTTCAGCACCGTGTAGAGGTATATTACCTCTTCTTGGTTACCAGCAAGAACCTCTAGCTGATACTGTCCGTCGTAGTTGGCTCCGAGACGAATCTGTCCCAGATGATTTACTGCATAGGAACGTACAGGTTGACCATACGTGCCTTCCGCGCCTTCAGCATAGCGAATATCCACTATGCTTGAGCTGTTACAGTTTACATCAAAGGTACCCACTATGTCAAGTTGATCTGAGGAGATCAGGTTGATTAGTTTCCTCTGTCCGGCGCCTGCACCTGCCACCACGTGCAATTGTAGGCACGGCCAATTTGAACGCTGGGAGAATACCTCGTTGATCAAATCCTGGTCGTCCGGAACAAAAGTTAGGGCTGAAGAACTAGGCCCGCCAGGAAGCGTGACATCCGTGGGAATCTGGGTTGCCACTCGCAGTCCACCAAGGATCAGACGGGGCAGACTGTCCATCTCGCTAACAGATGCAGCCGTGCCGCCACCCAGCGTATCCACTGCCATGTCCTGGTCAGGCATGTTGTAGTGAGGAGGAGCTCCCATCACGTCCCCCAGGAACTCCTGGGACTCGTTTTCCGTCTTCATCAGCATGATGATGGACGGCACCTTGATTTCAGTGCGCGGGTAGTTGATGTTGAAGTCGATCTGATTCTCTAGAATGTACCTCTTGATTTGTTCCTGCTGAACAAGAGGCAGATTCTTGAAAAGCATGTTGATGATCCTTGGGTCTTTGCGGATAGCCACAAACCCATTGATGATCGCACGCTGAAGGATGATCTCGGGAAGCACTGCCATTAGAGTGTCTCTTGAAGTAGCTTACTCATGTGCTTGGGGATGATGACGTTCGTCATTTCATCCACCACGGCGTCCACAAGTTTAGCACCCTTGAGCCCAGGATGCTGCCATGCAGCCTTACCTGCATTGGGTCCGGACAGCGCGATGGTCGTCCGGTCATGGATGGTCCTGAAAACCGTTGGCTTGGTCATGTTGATGTAGTGGTTCACATTGAGTGGGATGATACGATACTTCGTGATGGCACCCCTTGGAAGTGAGGCTGCGATAGCCTTCGGAAACTTGCGCCTCTTAGGCGGCCAGGGCAGTGCGTTCTTCATCAGCCCGGGCTTCATGTCATATGCAGGTCTGCCCGCTTCAACCCCGTAAACGAACGCACCCTTGAGTGAAAGGTAGAACGAGAGGTCATCCACCACCTGGAACTCAATGGCGTCCTGGTACTTCTTTCGGGAGGACTTGAGCTTGCGTCCAGCCTCCGCCTTCCAGAAAGACTTGCCCTCCATAGCCATACGACGCATGGCACCTGGGAGCTTCTGCTTGAACTGCTTCGGTCCCTCAAGCAGCTTCACAGGAAACTCCACGTAGACAACTACCGTTGGCCGAGAAGCAAATACTGTTGTGGTACCTGTTGTGCTGATCAAATCTTCACCCTCCCAGTCAAAGCAAGCTGCTCTGCCTGACGCATAGCGGGCGTTGCCTTCTCTGTGGAGTTCATGAAGGCTAGATGCTTCTTGCGGAGCACCACGCGCTGCTTGAGGTCACGTCCACGGTCCACACGCTGTAGCGGGCTAGCGTAGACAACCCATTCCGGATAGTAGTGGTACTTGATCGTGTAGAACACACCGTCAGCGGGGCGGTTGCCAACCCAGCGGATGCGATTGTCGATGATCTGGAAGTCTCCGGGGGAGAAATACACCACGTTGTTGGCATCTTCGCACCACACTACGCAGCCGTCACCCGGGTACCAGAGGCGGTCCTCGGACGCATCCAGGTCAGTAGGACGCGCCTTGGCGTTGCTCAACCTCGCTGCGTTGCGCTGAATGACCTGGCCCTCGTGCAAAACATCTGTGATGCACATGGTAACCTTGTCCATGTCATGCATGTCAGGAGAAGTGAGCGCAGGGGAGAAGATGGCGTCTCCAGGGAAGGCCAAACCAAGATCAATCAACTGTCTGTTACCGGCGTTGATCTGAGTGAGCAGACCTGTGATGAGGCGTGCGTTTCGGTAGATGAAACCATCCCCGTGACAGGTGGGACAATCGATTGGCCGGATGTTCACTACCTCGGTTGAGTTCTTCTCGTTGAACGCAGCCGTGGCGTCGCCCTTCCTGCACGTCGGGCAAGCAATAGCAGTCTCCCAGACGACCTGGTCTCCCCGGTCCTGGATGAACTCCTCCATCAGAGGAAAATCCCAGTCTGCTCCGAAGGTCATGCGATAGCCTGTTCTTTCCGCGTAAGACGCGGGCCAGTACCGGTGTACAAGATACGATGAAGCGTCCTGGCGGCAGTTCCAGTTAGTTCAAAGTACCAAGCATTCGAGTGCTTATGCTTTCTTGGGTTTGCTTTGGTGTGGATGCCAGCCTCTTGGCAAAACCTCTGTAGAGACGTACAAACAGCCTGTGTACCCACCAGGGACACGATAGGCTCCACAACAGTGTGGACGGCTCCTCGTCCACGATATCTACGCGTTCTAATCTTGGTGGCTACATATCCATCGCCGTCGATCATACCTCTCCAGAACTCAGGACTGTCGGACAAGCTGTGCGGTACGGTTGCTACCTTAGACTTTCGTTCTACAACCCCAAACGAACGCAGTTGGCTTACCAAGGCGTTACTATGTACTGTTAGCCGTACGGAATTCGTCGTATCCTTGTGACGAAGGGGATGAGTAGATCCGAGGAACTTTCGGAACAACTCTAGATGTTCAACATCCCTGGACGCCAGTCCCAACTCCAGGTACCTGCCGTAAACACACCCATCCGCAAGTAGGAAACCCAACCAATAAGCGTAGTCCATGTTCTGTGCATGGAGTGGCGAGAACGCATACTCATTAAGCTCATACTTCCTAGGTCTGGACATACGCATGAGTATATCACACCACGACCATGGTTGCACCCCTGTAGCGTCCCTTGAACTTCACCAGATTGGTGTCAATCCAATCCTTGAAGGCCATGATAGCTCCAGTGTAAGCACCATACTGCTGCTGAGTGTTGTACGACACGGACTGGCTCACGCCGTCACGTCCCATCGAAACCGAGCCGATACCAGGGCGGATAGCTGCGCCAAGCATGATCAAGGCATCCATAGCTGCCTTTTTCGCAATAAGCTCCTGGAGATCGCACGTCGTATCACGCAAGCCGACGATCATGTTGAAGTGCCAGAAGTTCGGAATCGCAGCCGCTCCACGGAGGGCGTTCACCCAGATCAAACCGATGAAGTCGAACGCGATGGTCTGATTGAACGGAACTAGCTGGAGCAGTCCGCCCTGTGGGTAGTGCTGGATCCAGTCCAGGTCGATGTCGATTACGCGGGTGTTCGCAATGGACCCGAACAAACTGTCCACGCGCAGGATCTGAGGGTATGGCGTCTGGATGCCGATCCATTCTTCACCAGACCTAGGCACGAAGTAGGTTAGCGGACCTACGATGTAGTCGTAGTCTGGATCTGTGAAAATAGGGTTGGGTGCGTTGATACCTGCCGCGAACTGAATCGTGGTCGGGTCTCGATCGGTCACAACGTTCGTAGGCTCCAGGTAAATTGCCAACGCAACGTTCTCCAGCCAGTCAGTAGCCGAGCAGAGGTACTTTCCGAGTGCCTCATCGTCTAGCTGCCTGTTCTGTACAATGAGTTCATCCACCTGATTAGACGTCGGCAAGAACGTAGGCCCTGCTACACGCACGACAATGTAATCCTGTCCCAGAGCACTGGACAGCAGCTTAGGCATGCAGCCCGCGCCACTACCCGAACCGCCGCGACGAAGGATGTAAACACCTGGGGCGTTCACGGTTACGAGAGGACCACCATCCCACGAAAGCTGGCGGATGATAGTGCCACCGTCATTGATGTAGGTGTAGGTCAGCGGGTACAGGCCAAGCGGATGGCTCCTGGACACCTCAGTAACCGTAACGCCGGTGATGTTCGTAGGCTGATACTTGACGAAGCGGAAGTCACCAGCGTAGAGAGGAATACCGAACAGGTACTCGTTCTTCAAACGCTCGACGGTGACGATGCGCACCTCGAAGTCAGGAGACGACCCAGACACCTCGTCACGTCCACCAGCGAACGCTGCAAGCGGCTCAGCGATGGAGAGCGAGAGACCAGGAGCACCAACGAAGGTTGCCGTCAGGAGGTTGCCGTAGTTCGCCAGGATCTGAGCGACAATCAGTTCGCGGGTGTTCTGTACCGCGATAGGAACGCCTGCCGCCACCGCAAGGTTGATGGTCACGGCCGTACCCACAATCACGACAGACAGAGGAGAAGAGCCGGCGGGTACATTGACAGTTGCCGTCCAAAGGTTTGTGTCGGTACCCGTGTCGATGGTGCTCAGGATGATGGGAGCGGCCGAAGGCGTACCGATAGTGCGGGACGATCCAGTTGCAGGACTACGGGCACGAATGAAGTACGCACCGTGACGTACCAAGTTGATCATGTCCTGGTCCACGATGTCCGGAAGCTTGAACGAGGTCGAAGCGATCTGCGGGTCCGTTGCACCTGTGATCGAAAGCGTAGAGGACGCAACCACAGCATCACGGCTCCTGCGAGCCTTCACAAGCTCCACGATGACGGTCTCTGCCGTGTAAGGCGCACCACCAGTAATAGACACGGTAACGTTTACCGTATCCTTAGTACTCTCATACCTAGAGTACTCTGGGCTGTCAGTTACTACAGAGATGCCAGTAGGCTGTGCCATGGGCAGACCTCATGGGATGTCGAACAGGTTGGCAGACGCACCAGGAATGGTTACCACTCGTCGGTAGTTGGCGTCTGCGATGATGAATTCTACCTGAGTACCCGTGAGCAAGTCAAGGGTAAAGAACCCGGTAGAGTCGGTGACAACAGTCTCGAAACCTTCGGTGATCAGAATACCATCGCTAGTTGGATGGATGATAGTGGGCATCGAGATGATACGAGCAGACACCGTTACGTTCGACTTGGGCGCACCAAGCTGGTCGTAGATGTAGCCGAAGATGGTCGTCACAGGCGGCGTGAACGGCGCAGGCGGCACAGGTGGCGCAGCGACTGCCACTGCAACGCGTGCGGCAAGCAGCCCTGGCTTGATTAGAGCGCCAGTGAAGCTGAAGTACAGGCTTCCTAGCGTGTCCGTGTTCAGCGCAGTCACAGCGACTTCGTAGAAGCCACCACCGAGGTTGGTCCAGTTAAGCGCGGTGAGCGTGAAGGGCAAGAACGCACCACCCTCCTTCTTCAACCCCGCCGTCACGTCAGAGAACAACAGCGTCGTTGCAGGAAGCCCAGTGCTCAACTCTAGGTAGACAACTACGCTAGAGGGGGTGTTTTGAAGCAAAAGAGGTGTGGTCATGCGGAAACCCCAAAAAGATAAAGGCAGTGTAGCATACTCGAATTAACGAGGCTACACTGCCTTTAGTGAAGAGAGAGTTGAGACTCAGTACTTATCCGATGGTACCATCTCGACAAGGTCCCCTGCGGATTCCGCGCTACGTGGCGGGATTGGCGGCGACGAAGCCACACCCACAACAAGGCGCGAGGTTCCAACGTGCGCTGCGGGAGTGCCACTGGAGTCCACACCCGTGTTCAGCGCGTTGAGGATCGCCTCAAAGCCTTCTGCGGGAGTAAGCGTGGTAGCAACAACTTCCTCACACACCCTCTCAAGAACCACCAAGAGAGAGTTGTACGAGCGCTTAAGAGCATCAAGCTCTGCGCTGTTCTGGTCACCAATTACTCGACGTGCCTTAGCCATGTAGATCCTCCGTCACTTCTTCTGCTTACCCTTGCTGGGTGCCTTCTTTGAACTATCATCCTCGAAGGATAGCGAGATCTGGGCGGGAACTTCCTCGATCTTCTCTTCTACCTTCGCGACAACTGGGGACTCCACTACAGGAGGTGGTGGAGACACCGGAATCACTGTTGCAACCGCCTCAGCGTACCAGTAACGACCAGGACGCGAGTCCATTTCACGCTCAAGAGCCTCAGCAAGATGAGTAGGACAATGTGCCTTACCCTGAGCATCAAACGTCAAAGGATACTTACCGTCTAGTAGGACGGTACGATTCCTAGCGTAGTTACTGCAAACTACTGCTACAGCCATTGAAAAATCCTCGTGTCTGATGGCATCGGACTTAAGCTTAGCCAAATCGGACCGGACCTGATACAGATCCTTGCTCGCCTTTGGTGATGCCGAATTCATCTTGGTGAGAGTACAAGAACCACAAACCACCGACCTACCCTTGGCAGGTTCTGGATGCCCGTAGATCGGCTTCTCACAAATTGCGCACTGCATGGAACAAGACTGGGGTAAGGAGGGTGTGCTCTTCACACACCCTCCTTACTCACTCAGATCAGCGGAGGTTCAACTGACCTACGTTGATGAAGCGCATCCACTTCTTCGGAGCGAAGAGGATTGGCGTACCGTAGAGCAGGATCATCCAGCGATATGCAGGCGAGAGAACCGCGAGATCCATCTTCATCAGAGGCATGAGCTGACGGAACGTCATTACGTTCGGGGTCATCTCTCCGAGGTATGCGGACGACGTGAACGGAAGGATGAGGTTCACATCCGTGAAGGTCGTCACACCAGCCGCCGCCTGGCTCAGCGCAGGAACCTGCGCGATGAGGGCGTACTGAGCGAGCGAGCTAGGCACAACTGCCGAGGTCGCAGCTACCGAGCGATAGATTCGGAAGAATTCTGGAGGGAATGCGCCGATTACTGCTGGGTTGGTTACCGTGAGAGGAAGCGCGTTGCCCGCATCCTTCTGCACCTGGGTAAGGGCGGTCACTGCACCAGCGAAGGCTACAGGAGCCGACTCACCGAAGCGGTTACATGCCGTCACGAGGTACGCGAAGTTCGACGTGCCTGCTGGCGCGCCCTTGTTGTGGTCGCCATTCGTGCCTGCCGGTGCACCAGCAACGATCGAAGCTGGGGTTGCAGGAGCCGATGCAGACGTTGCCGCTGCTGGCGGGGTTGGGGTGCGGCGGATGAAGATGTCCGGGTTGAACTCGATCACGCCAGCCTGGGTAGCCATCGTCTGGATGGTGTTACCTACCTGTCCGTTCATCGGAGCAGGAAGCTGAATGCGCTCACGTGGGTAGAACGTCTTCACGAGGTCGCTCATGGTGCGGGTACCGAGGAACATGTCGGTTGGGAAACCGTAGTTCTCGATGATGAGGTTTGCTGCCTCCTCAATGTCCGCCTCCTGGAGCGTGTTGCCTTCGAGGTCGATCACGTTCGCCGCGTCGATGAGGGCGTCGAGACCGTCCCACTGCTCCGACTCACCGTCGAATGCGAGCGACGAATCGCCAGTGAACATCGAACGCTCTACCTGCTGGAGCAGCCAGAGGATACCGTTCTGGTTCTCAAGGGCGATGAGGTCACCATGCGCAGGGTGGACGAGCGTCGCCTGGTGGGTGATCTCACGGGTCGTACCGAGGAACTTCACAAGCTGCGTACGACGTACGTAGCTGGAGTCAGTTGCCTGAGGAAGTTCACCTTCCTGTACGAACGGAGAAGACTCTCCGCCGTAGTCAGTCAACTGGTTGTACTCTTCGACAGTAGAGTACGCTGGGCTCTTCGGCATCTTCTTCCACATCTTCACGTGAGAAGAGGTGTACGTAAGTACCTTGAGGCTTGCCTCAAGAGACTCTACGCGAAGTGCGCTACCGCCCGTCTTGCCAGCACCAACCTGGTAACCGGCTTCAAGGGCCTTGCTGAGTTCAGCAATGTCAGCTTCGCTACCTGCGCCGAAACCAGAGCCGATAGAACCTGCCTGGAATGCTCTTAGTCCTACAGTCATTGTTTTCTACTCCTTCTTATCTTTCTCTGGTCGAGGTTTAGCGACGACCGACTACCTTGTTGCGAAGCTCAGGAGAAAGTTCGCCAGTAGCGTCGAACTTGAGAACATCCTGTGCCGTTGCCTGGCCCTTCTGAACGAGCTCAACAAGCGCACCAGTTACCTGGGACTTGCTCAACTCCTGTGGCTGCTGCTCTGCGCCAGACTTCGAGAGAGTGCTCTTCGCAGCACGCGATGGACCCGACTCCACCTGCTCGATACGCTGTGCCTGTGCCGCGAGTACCTCTCCAAGGCGAGCGAGTGCTTCTGCCATGGACTTCTGTACTTCGCCCTGCTCCACGTCCGACTTCGCGATGCCGGTGAGAACACGGTCGGTGATACGCGCTTCCATGGACACAAGAGACTTGTGCATGACCTGCGCGAAGCCTGCGAGGAACTCGGACACCTCGAAGCCGCTCTTCACAGCAGCATTGTCTGCTGCGTGGTCGGTAAAGGACTTCGCAACGTCCTTCTTCTTGTCCTTGTCCATCATCTCGCTGATGAGCTTGCGGTCCTCAGCCTCGTCGCCGTGCCCCGCTGCCTTCTCAACTTCCTTGTCGTCGTCGTCCTTGTCCTTCTTCATGAAGGGAGGAGCCATGCCCTTGTCCATGTCCTTGAACTTGTCAAGGCCACCCTTGGCAACGAAGTTCTTCTCGCCCTGCGTCAGTGCTGCGCCCTTGGCGATCTTGTCGAGGATGCTCTTACGCATCTTCGCGCCTGCCGCCTTGTAGTCAGTGCCGTCTGGACCGATCGAGTCGCTCCAGTCTTCGCTCTCACCCTTCGAGCCCGCCCACGAGCCGGGGTCAGAGTTGCTTGCGGTGTGGAAAACCTGGGTAGGTCCCGACTCGCTCGCCATTCCAACCACCTCAGTAGTAGCCGTGCCACGGGAGTTGTGGCCCTTTGCTAGGTCCTGTAGGGACTGTAGTGCCTTCTGGAGATCACCAGTTTCGATCTTCTTCTCCGTCATGTTCCTCACTCCTGTCCAAATAGACCAAACGCGATATTGACGATGGCCTTTACAGCCTCTTCGTTGTCGAGGCCGGTTTGACTCTTAACCATTGCACATGCTTCCGTATAGCTAAGCATGCTCTTGTTTGCTGTCACAACGTTCTTCTGCGAACCATCCAGGCTCTGAGGTACTACTGGGCTACCAGCGCCTACTGAGAGTGCCTTCTCGGCTTCCTTCTTCTCAGCATCCTTGTCCTTCTCTAGGTCCCACTTCTGAGACGATAGAGACTTTGCAATCTCTGCCCACGTTGCGGTATTCACAGGCTGGGTGGTGATAGCGATATCCTGAATCCAGCACTTTTCGATCCGAGTACCACTCCTGCGAAGTACCTTACCCTGAATCGAGAACCCTACCTTGCGATCAGATCCGGAGGCATCCAACTGCCTCATCAAGTTCCAGTAGTAGTCTGCTCTGCTTTCCTTCGTCGGATCTGGATTCTTGAGCAAGAAACCCTTTACCCACAAGCCATTCTTAGTCAGCTTCGCCTCTGTAGGCTGGCCCACCTTATACTCAGGTCCGGCCTTGTGGTCGTCGTTGAAGTAACCGTTCTTCAGAAAGTAGGAGAGGTCGATACCACTCTGGTCAATGATCTCTCCCTGCAAGTCACGACCGTCCGTGGACGCAATGCCCTGAATCCACCGCTTCCCGGTCTTGTCCGCTCCCTGCTCGCCGCCCTTGACGACAACCATCTGAGCCGGAACAAAACAGGAGAACGTATCTTCGTCGACCCAGCCTTTTTCCATAGCGCCTTAGAAATGCAAAAGGGAGCAATAGGCGTGTCGCCTATCACTCCCTTTGTGGAGAATCGTTTGATTCGAGGTATTAGCTTAGCTGCACCTGCTAGCTGTGTCAAGAACTTTTCATCATCGACGTGGAGTTCTGATGTACAGCGGAACGTTGCGAGACTTTTCAGGCGCGGACATAGACTTTAGCATCTCTGTGTTGAGTTGCAAGGGAACCTCGACCTCCGTATCACAACTTTTGCACACGGCATAGGCTGTGTCGTTCTTGAAGACGAGCACCTTCGCACGCACCTTGGTATCAGGCCCAAGGGACTTCACGATCACTTCTCCGCAGGAACAGTGGACAAGATGAGTCATACGCGTACCACCTTTAGCACGTCCCCGTCTACGACAATCGCCTTCTGGAAGTCCTCACCGTCAGCAGGCACATCGTCCCACCCCGGCGAAGCAGTACCCTCAACGCTGAACACACCACCCTTAGTCACAGCCTTGGAAGGGGCAGTAACCTCGGACAGCAGGGCCTTGTTGATCTTGAAGTGCTTGTTCAGCAGACTGAACAGGGATGCAGGAGGTACATTACCATCTCGAACCAGATCGAAGTGGTCGTACTTCCGGTCAAATAGCTGCACGGACACCTTGTTAGCTGCGCGATCGAAGAACTCCAGCGCGGTAGGAGTCGTCACACCAAACAGGGTCTCACCGTACGAGTTCTCTAGCTTCAGAATCTTGCCAGGCACCGGCATCTTGCTCTTGACCAGCGGCCACACGTCGTCAGCAAACGTTTCGCCTGCGAACTGTCGGGTGTAGTCCCTGAGCGCGGAGGGGATACCAGTGCGGAAAACTACTCCGTTCATACTCTTCAACGTGTCAGCGGCGGACATAGCCTCCACAACTTCAGGATTCTGCGCGGCAAAGAACGTGTCCTTGACGAGGTCCCAAGTGTAGTAGTGGCCGTTGTGCTCGCCATACACTAGCCCCTCGGACGGATAGCATGTGTACACCCCGGCTGCGGAGCGAACCTTGATGCCATCACTGCCCTTTTCCTTCTTCGGAGCAGTAGTTACCTTGAGTTCGTGGGGATCTCCTTCAGTTACGTCCCCTTCGTCCTCTGCAACGAGCCCAGACTTCGACCACAGCACCACATTCGCTGGATGGTTCATCCTGGCGCTCATTTCGACAGCTTCCTCGTCCGTGATGTTCGGATCGATGATCTGCCAGTGGTAGGGTGCAAGGTGGAACTTCGGATTGCCGTAACCAAGAAGGAAGTGAAGGTTTCCCTCTACGGAGCCCAAAAGGTGCTTCACAGCGGCTCCGCCGTGCGATGGGTGTGCACAAGTGAAGGAAATCGCCCGAACATCCTTGCCTTGAAGCTTTTCGCTGATGTTCTTGAGGCGTTCCCACTTGTCCAACCCCTTAGCCTTGCGAGCCTTGAAGAGAGGTTCCCATGCGTCGAACTTGTCGAATAGATCGTCAGTCATTCGGGAGCCTCCGTGTCAGAAGTTGGAGGAGGCTCCTTAGTATCCTCAGGACTTGCGGGAGTCTCTGGTGCCGCTGGAGCGGATTCCTCAGCAGCGGGCTCCTGCTGCTGAGCCTGAAGTTCTTCCTGAACCTGCTGCTCTTCAGCAGGCGAAAGGTCGTGCATAGGCTCAAGCTGCAACCAGGTGGAGAATTCCTGCTCGTCTTGGCGCAGCGAGGTCAGGTCCGAGCGCAGGACAGCGATGCCGAAGTCGTCAACCATGAGTCTGGTCAAACTCTTGGTCACAGTCGGTTCGTTTGAGCCGGGCACCTGGTTTGCGTAGCTGCGAAGCAACGCCACGCGCACCTTGAAGTCAACCAAATAGCGAACATCATCTCTAGTAGAGAGCGTGCGCGCAAGCTCATCGAACGCTGCCTCTTCGACTTCCTCTGCCGGTACCTTCTGGAAGGCCATGCGGTTCACGATGCGGCTGAACAAGTGGGAAGCATTCCAACAGAGGAGGAACTTCGGGCTAACACGCGTGGTGTAGAACACGGAGTTCAAGTAGTTGGGTCCCATTGGAACGAGGCCGTGCACCGTCTGGTACACGAACAACGGGTCGGTGGGCATTCTTCCGGCCACTAGTGAGGTCATGAAGTCAAGGAAGCGCAAGTCACAAACGAACTTACGCCCAAGCAGCATCACTGCCTGGTCGATAAACTCCACGTCACCTACTGTGGCTTGGGTAAGCTCCTCAGGCTCGTAGAAACCCTGGTCGCACAACAGCATCACCGCGCCAGTAAGCTTGTCCTTCGGGTGCTTACCAGTGAACAAAGAAGTGGCATAGGCACGGTAGTTCGCCAGAGACGCGTCAACTACACGAAGCTGGTTCTGAACGTAGAGGTCCAGGTTCTCCTTCACATCAGCGTCGAGGTAGATGTACTTGGTTTGTCCAGACTTCTGGAAGACCTCAAACCAAATGCTTCGTCCGTCGTTCTGGTTGTAGGCTGGATTACGTGAGGGTTCTACTCCCTGAGGAACCGCCATGTGGCGCTTGTAGCCTTCGGCCGTGAAGAACTCAGGATTCTTCTCAGGCAGAGGCTGCGATGGGTCCAACAGGGGTGCGCCCATGAACGCGTCGAAGTCAGGCGAGGTCTCAGCAGCGTTGGTGTAGCGATAGTAGTTACCGGCAGGATCGCGCCACCAGTACTGGTAGAACGTCCCGTACTCACCAGTCCGGAACACGTACTGGTGCGCGCTGTCTGCGGAAGGCATGCCGAACGCCTTCTTGATGTTAGTCACTCTCGCAGAGTTCATCCTTCACCTTGAACATGGGAATATTACTTCCCAAGGGGTCAGCGACTTCCTCGAACACGGATAGATCGCTTAGACGCTTGAATATATCAGGCCCCAGCATCTGGAGCAACTGTAGCTTGCTCTTCAGTCCCTGATCCCTCAGAAACAGAAGGAGCATCAGGTCCCCCGGATGCAAACGATTCAGGTGCTGCTTCGTCAACTTGACCTTCCTGCTCATCGTATGACTCCAGGTAATCCTTCAAGTACCCCTTGATTTCCATGCGATGCCTGGATGCCTCGGCGTCGGTAGGATATCCGGGCCAAATCTCCATCATGATGTCCCTCAAGATGTCAGGGTCCATGATGGGCAGAAGGGTCATCAGCTTCTCGATACCCTCCGGGGTGTCCAGGTCAAAGTCGTACATCGCCTTCCGGACTAGGTCCGACGTGGTGATGACCTTGCCGACATGCAAACCTAGCATCTGTTCGGCGGCTTGATTATCGAAGGAGTCTTCAAGACCCTCTAGACTAACAACCGTCATACTT
>Ga0172365_10000986_pt1 | contig 20094 bp, 19 predicted proteins | sample LakKivSesite48cm_FD_114535 | JGI IMG/M metagenome (GOLD analysis project Ga0172365, IMG submission 114535) | Sediment microbial communities from Lake Kivu, Rwanda - Sediment site 48cm | ecosystem: Environmental > Aquatic > Freshwater > Lake > Sediment | place: Rwanda: Western Province, Lake... | reverse complement strand
CTTTTTGATACGCACTTACCTTTTCAGATTGATGGTAATTTCGGAGAGGCAGCAACAGTGATAGAAATGTAAATGCAGTCAACCGAAAATAAAATTTATTACCCGCCTTTACCAATGCAAGGGAAACAGTGTCGGTCAAAGGAACCTATGCCGGAGGCGGATTTGAATTAATAATGGAATGTAGAAATAAATCCCTGATAAAAATGAACATCCTCGCGAAAAGTAACGGCAAAACCACACCGGTTTATGACAATAAATAAAAAGAAATCGAATCAGGAGTCGGACAAAGTACAGAAGTTACTTGGTAAAGCCAGGACATATATACTACCATGCAACAATACGATTCAGACTGCAATTTCATCAACTCTGCCATAAGAAGCAACCGCTCTGCAAGAATGATTTATCTTTAAGTGTTTCATCCGCTTATTTTGAGGATCATAAACCAGATAATGTAAGGATGAAAACTTCAACCTATTTAATCGCAGTATGCATGCTGTTCAACGATTGTTCGTTTGCACAAAAAGAGAAAATCGATGATTATTTTTCCGTCAGGCCTTCCGAAATAACAGCCGGGAAACCCGGAAAACAGCAATATAATGTCACTCTGAAATGGCAGAATATCGATGCTCTGAGCGGCAACAAAATCAATTGCAATGTTGTTAATGCCACATTCCTGACCGGACTGGAAAATGACTGCGTCGGCTGGAAAGAAGTGACCTTATCACAGATCGATGACTTTAAACAGGAAAAATATAAAGGTACTGTCCTGTCCTCATTCGAGGATTTGACCTATAAACAGTATAATACTGATTTTTTAAAAGAGGATTTTTATAAAACCATTACACCTGAACAGCGTGACCTGGCCAAATGGCTTGTATCTGATGCCTTTCAGATGCAGGGATTAGCCTGGTACGTTTTCGACAGCCTTGAATTTAACCGCGCGTTTGTCCCGGAAATACTTGATAACCATGATATTAAATTTGAAAACTGGGTGACCTTTTCAAGCCGTTACCAGAGGCTCATCTGGTCTGGTATTACCAGGTATAATGGCGAAATTTGTGCGGTGGTGAAATTCGATTCTTATTATAATCCTGTTGAGATGAACAGCGAGGCCCTTTCTTTTAAAGGCAGGTCACTATACTGGGGTGAAATGTGGATCTCACTGGAAGATAAGGAAGTTGAATATGCATCTATGGTTGAAGATGTGGTTTTCAATCTGAAAATTGCGGACTCCCCGCAGGAACAGCTGATCGATCTGCAACGGGAGGTCACCTTTGATAAAGTCCAATAATAAAAAAAAAACAAAATGGCGATAATTAAGAAAATAAGGTTCTGGTTATGGTACCATGTAGGTATGTTATTGTTCAGCATACTCACCGCCATGTGGATGAAATACAACCAGACAGGAAAAGCTTTTGTCCCGGAAACAATCCTGGCCGCCTCCACCCTGTTTATAATGTACATTACCATCGGATATATAGCCATTTATTTCATCAATAAAGGGAACAAACTTACCCATCCGGAACTGAATAAAAAGATTGTTCCCGGTTTCCTGCTTTTTATTGCACTGACATTCATTATAGCAAACCTCGTGATAAGCCTGGGTGTGTTTATCTGGTTCCTCGCAAAAGGAATGGATCTGCATGGATTTTTTCATCACCTGTTCAATCAGGAATTGAATTATGCAAATAAAAAACTGTTTGTCTGGCTGCTTTTTTTTGCTATCGCTTTCTTTTATGTTCTCTGGAGGAAATCAGCCCAGAAAGAGCAGACCCTGCGTGAGGAGAACCTGAAGTATAGATATCAGACCTTAAAATCACAGGTTAATCCGCACTTCCTCTTCAACAGTTTAAATACCCTCTCCGAACTGCTTTATAGTGACGTCAAAAGGGCTGATAATTTCCTGCAGAAACTTTCGGGAATCTACCGGTATGTACTGGAAAATGAAGAAAAAGATCTGATTCCCCTGTCGGAAGAGCTCGGATTTGTCAGGCAATATTTTAACTTGCAAAAAGAAAGGGATAACGATAAGATTTTCCTGGAAATTGATTTCACTGATGCAGGGGATTATAAAGTTATACCTGTATCGCTGCAGCAATTAATTGAAAATGCACTTAAGCATAATACAAGATCGCGGGAGAAACCTTTAATCATTAAAATTTCCTTTGACAGGGATTTTATCGTGGTATCAAACACTGTACAAAGAAAAACCATATTGGAGAATTCGACACAAACAGGATTGTCAAACCTGAAAGAAAGGGTACGTTTAATTACTGGAAGAGAGTTAATCGTCAATGAACAAAACGACCAGTTTGTTATCAAACTGCCTTTAGTCAGCATAAAAGGATGAAAGTACTGATAATAGAAGATGAGCGGCCTGCCTCTCAAAAGCTTGTCCGTTTGCTCAGGGAGATCGATAAGGATATCGAGGTATTGGAGATCCTGGAATCGGTTGAAGCCTCCACAAACTGGTTACTTGATCATGCGCATCCTGACCTGATATTTATGGATGTACAGCTTGAGGACGGTATATGCTTTGAGATCTTTGAAAACTGTCCTGTTAAAACTCCGGTGATATTTACCACTGCATATGATGAATATTCCTTAAAAGCATTCAAGGTTAACAGTGTTGATTACCTCCTGAAACCGGTCACCCGGGATGATCTGAAATTCGCAATTGAAAAGTTCAGGACTGTCCATAATCTTAAAGCTGATTCAAAAAGAATTGAGTCGTTCCTGAATCAGTTACCTCCACCCAAAAAAGAACGGTTCCTGATCAAAATAGGAGAGCACTACAGGTCTGTGCCAATAACTGCTATAAATTGCTTTTTTATTAAGGAGCGATGCAACTTTATACATGTTGATAAAGGGAAAATCTATGCTGTTGATTATTCACTTGATAAGATCGGGCAGATGGTTGATTGGAAAATGTTCTTCAGGGTAAACAGGAACATGATCATCAACTTTTCCGCAATCAATGATATAATTGCATACTCATCCAACCGGTTGAAGATCATCCTTGCTGACTGGCAGGAAAAAGAGGATATTCTGGTAAGTAGGGAACGGGTTGCAGATTTCAAGAAATGGATCGACAGATAAGCCCGACATCTTCGCTCCCAATAAGTCCTGCTGAGTAAAAAAAATTATTAACTTTACTAGAGAAGGCTCCTCTTTCTTCCATAACTATTTATACAGGTAATCCAAATCCCGGGTACCTGCTGAAGGTTATGCTGGATTTCAAAATGGACCCAATAAAAGGCCGGTTATGAAAAAGACAACTATTCTCATAGCTTTCCTGTTTGTAGCAATTTCAGGCCGTTGTGACGTCATATTCTTTCCCTATGAGTATACCGTCATGTCTTATTCAGCAGAACTGATCAGTTGTTCTGAAAAAGTTAAAACATCAAGGAATACTGCTGTCTTCTGGGGAGGAATAGGTTTTGTCGGTCCTTTATACAATTTCGATAAGCCATTTTATGGACTTGAACTGGCTTTTGAAAAAAGGCATTATTTCAAGCCCGAAACATTCAGTCATTTTTTTTTCAGTGGATATATCGGCGCTGCATATATGACAGATTTTAAATATTTTCATGACATTGGAATTGTACCTGGCATTAAGATCAATTTTAAAGCCTGTATTTCTGCAAAAACCATCCTGGAACCGTACATCAGCCTGGCAGTACCTGTTTGTTATAATCTGGCGGACAGATCCGGTTACGTCCCTTTCCCGGTATTGACTGTCGGGGCAAGATTTGGATTATGTAAATTGAAAAATGGATCGGGAAAATAATGAAAAGGCATTACTGGTCAGGGATAAATACGGATGAAAGGGCGAAGGCTATCAGTGAGATAACCGGTACTTTTACCAGAGAGACAGGAGACCTGGAAATAGAAGTGCCAAATATTCCCGAATAAGATGTAATTAAGATATGGCTGCCGGATGCAGTTTGTATCGTTTAAAAGTTATACCATTGTAACAAAACCTCAGAACAGCCTGATTTCAAATTTGATTATCTTTGAAATATGATTACAAAATCCGAGATATGATCGAATATTTCGCAGAATTTGCAGGAACGTTTTTGCTGATCCTCCTGGGTAACGGGGTCGTCGCGAATGTGGTGCTTAAGAATACCAAAGGTGCAGGTGGCGGATGGATAGTGATATCCGCCGGGTGGGCAATGGGGGTTTTTGTGGCAGTGCTTGTCACAGGCCCCCTGAGCGGCGCTCACATCAATCCTGCTGTCACACTGGGAGTGGCGCTGTCAGGACTGTTCGAATGGTCCAAAGTGCCCGGGTTTATCATCGCCCAGATGCTGGGCGCCATGGCGGGAGCCGGTACAGTATATGCATTCTATAAGGATCACTTCAGCATAACCGAAGATGGTGACGCAAAGATGGCATGCTTCTGCACCATCCCTAATATCAGGAATAAGTGGCGCAATTTTTTGTCTGAAACGATAGGTACATTTGTTTTGATCTTCGCGGTATTGTTCATCCACCTCCCTACCCTTGAAATTAACGGGCTTGGTCATGAAGCTAAGGTCGGACTCGGCTCGCTTGAAGCACTACCGGTAGCACTGCTTGTCTTTGCCATAGGCCTCAGCCTGGGAGGCACCACCGGTTATGCCATCAATCCGGCACGTGACCTGGGACCCCGCATCATGCATACACTCCTGCCTGTTAAAGAAAAAAGAGATAGCGACTGGGGTTATTCATGGATACCTGTCCTGGGACCATTCACCGGCACCATTTTAGCTGCAGGACTGTATTATTTCATTAACTGGTTGCAGGCTTAGCGCTGGTAAACACGCACATAATCAACCACCATGTCCTGGGGGAATATGGTAGAATCCACACCCTGCTGTCCTCCCCAGTTACCACCGACCGCTATGTTCATTACCAGGTGAAACCGTTTATCGAACGGCCATACCTTATAATCACCCTCCTCTTTCGGGAATGTAAAGTAAAGACTGTCATCCACAAACAGGTCTATCTTTTCAGGGGTCCAGTCAGCCGCATAAACATGAAACTCAGCGGAAACGTCAGGGACATTTATACTTGCCCCTTTCTGTGTACCGATATTGTGGTTGTATGCTCCCGTATGAACAGTTCCATGAATAAATCCCTGGTTAAAACCCACATGCTCCATTATATCTATCTCGCCGCTCTCAGGCCATCCGCCGTAAGTCCAGTCTGTGGGCAGCATCCATATGGCCGGCCACGTTCCCACGCCTGAAGGCAATTTTGCCTTAACCTCAATCCTGCCATACAGCCAGTCACCTTTATGCCTTGATACCATCCTTGCCGAGGTATAATTATTACTGTCATATACTTCTTTCCTGGCCTCGATGATCAGCTTTCCATCTCCCACCCTTGCATTTTCAGTCCTGTTTGTATAATACTGAAGTTCATTATTGCCCCAGCCACGTCCACCGATGTCATATCCCCATTTTGTGGTGTCAGGCATGCCCGAATAATCAAACTCATCAGACCATACCAGGCGGTAAGTATCTTTCCTGCAGCCTGTGCCAGATAAAGTGATGGCCAGCAGGATCATAAAGAAGATGATGGTTGTTCTCATGTTAATTAATAATAAAAGTGTTTTACTATTCTAACTAAGGTGCTGATATATAGTTTTTTAAGAAACAGCCAGAAGCAGTGTGCTCAAAGAACTTCCCATTATTTGATGACCGGATAGGTTTTATCGCACAACACGTTTGTTTATTCAGTAATTTTCTTGCTCCGTATTACTGTTATTTTTCAAATATACGTCAGCAGGTCATTTATTGCAAGGAAAAATTTATTTATAGGAACCGTGTAATGACATCACGTGAACGGATGGAGGCGTCGTTGCGGCTGTCACAGCCTGACAGGGTACCACTTATGTGCCAGCCGTCGTGGGGTTTTGTGCTTGGCCAGATGCCTGACATCGATCCTGTCCGCCTGTGGCACAATGAAGATGGCATTTATCCGCTGGCATTCTGTGATGTCAGCCGGCGGTTTCATTTTGACGGGGTACTCATCCCTGCTGTCGGTGCCGCCCCCCTGAACCGGGCAGACATCCGCACGGAAGATCCTGACCATCCGGACGGACCATTGATAGTTTTTTCTTCAGGCGATAGTTGTATCTATTGCAGGAATGACCTTCCCAGGTATCACTATCACCAGTCTCCTGAAGCAGATATCGAGAGTTTTGACCCGGAATCCATTCCGGAAAAGCTGCCCTATCATCCTCCATCCCGTCACTTAAGGATGTACATCCGGGAGGATATGCCAGGAAGGACAGCAGAGATCACACAGGCAAGGAACTATGCCGGACCGGACATGTCCATCCATGGCTCTATGTACTCCCCTGAGGATTACCTGATCGATCTGCTGGGTACGGACAAGGCGCTGATGGCCCTGCTGACCCATCCGGACAAATGCAGGGAGATACTGATGCGTTTTGCATATGCTGTGGCAGGACATGTGCAGGAACAGATAAATGCAGGGGTCGATGCGATGAACCTGTCGGCACCATGGACAGGACAGAATTTCATCTCGCCGGTGCTGTACAAAGAGGTTATTGCTCCTGCACAGAAAGTGCTGGCCGACCTGTGCAGGAAAAACAATGTAATCAGTTACTGCCATACCTGCGGGGCGATTGATGACCGCCTTGAGCTGATCATAGATATTGGTTTCGACGGCATCGAATGTCTTGATCCCCCTCCCCTGGGCAATGTGGAGCTTGAAGATGCTGTCAGGCGTATCGGCCACAGGGCGTTCATAAAAGGGAATATCGACCCGGTGAATACCCTCAGGAATGGGACAGCTGAGGATGTACGGAGAGATGTCATCCGCCGCCTGGAAACAGGGATGAAGGCAAGAGGGTTCATCCTGAGTACAGCCTGTTCTATTGCCCCGGGAACACCCCCTGAAAATATCGACATTCTTTATGAACTTGTTGAGAAATACGGATATTATTAATAATTTGTTATGCGAATTAATGTAAAATAGTTGTACCGGGTTTGATCAGGGCAATCCCTGACCCCGGGGAGATACAACGGTACTCCTCATAACAAAAAGAATCATGCCCAAGCCAACCGACAAAACCAGGATCATCGAGGGGATCCATTATAAGACAAACAAACCGGTACGGTTGGGGATCTGTGACGAAAAAATCGATTTTATCAGCATTATCAGGTCGAGGTTCACAGATAATATACTTGTGATCGCACCCGGGCTCGTTGATATCCAGCTTAACGGGTACAAAGGGATTGACTTCAACAGTACAGACCTGACCCCGGATAAGATAGAGAAGCTGTCTGCAGGCTTATTAAAAAAGGGCGTGACGGGTTATTTACCAACCCTTATAACCAGCCCGCCCGATCATATCACACATCAGCTGGTGGTGATAGCGAAAGCAATGACCATGCCTTTATCTTCAGTGATGATTAAAGGCATCCACCTGGAAGGACCGTTCATCTCAACGGAGAATGGTCCACGCGGGGCACATATGAAGAAATTCTGCCTCTCACCCGATCCGGATATGGTGAAAAAATGGCAGGAAGCCGCCGAAGGGCTGGTAATACTCATCACACTGGCACCTGAGTTGCCCGGATCAATAAAGCTTATCAGGTCCTGCATACGATCAGGCATCACGGTGGCAATAGGGCATACTGCAGCCAACGCAGAACAGATAAAAGAAGCAGTGGATAATGGTGCAAGACTGTCAACCCACCTCGGGAACGGAGCGCATAAAATAATTCCCAGGCACCCTAATTATATCTGGGAACAGCTTGCAGAAAAAAAGCTGTATGCAAGTCTTATAGCTGACGGATTTCATTTACCTGACTCCGTCCTGAAAGTATTTATTGAAGTCAAAAAGGAAAAAGCAATTCTGATAAGTGATGGCATGCCTTTAACAGGCATAAAGCCTGGCAGATACCGCACACTGCAGACAGGACGGGTGGTATTGTGTCCTGACGGCAGATTGCATCTCGAGGGTAACAAGGAGATTCTCGCAGGCTCAGCAAAAACTCTGCTGGATGGTGTACTGAAAACCATGGTGATGGAATCCTGCGGATTTGCCTGGGATATGGCATCACTTCATCCATCGGAACTGCTGGAGCTCGATACCAGTAAAGGTCTTGCGGCCGATGGCCCGGCAGACCTTGTGGTATTTGAGAAAAACGATGACAGGATACTGATACAACAGGTAATTCTACGTGGGAAAACATTCACAATGAACCAAAGTTCCTGAACCGGGCAATTACTATTGACTGGTACAGCCTTTTTATACTGTATCTTTTTTTTAGTTTCCTAAATTTTGACGCGACAAACATTAAGATATCTCGCAAGATTATTGCAGATTGAAACTGAAACTTGCAATTTGCACAAATTATTTTATTTTTGTAATTCAAATCAACTATATGAGTTACCTTCAAAGAAATCTGGAACAGAAAACTGAATATTCACTCAGGTATTATCCTATTGTTGCGATACTGGGACCCAGGCAATGCGGAAAATCAACCTTGGCCAATGAAATCATTTCAAAGAAAAAGGACAAGCTGATACTTGATTTAGAAAAGCAGAGTGATCTAATTCAACTTCAGGAAGCTGAGCTCTTTTTAGAACTTCATAAGAATAAATTGATTTGCCTGGATGAAATCCAAAGAAGAGCTGACTTGTTTCCGGTGCTCAGGGCATTCGTCGATGAACAAAAACGAAATGGAATTCTTCTCATTCTGGGCTCTGCCTCACCCGATCTTCTTAGACAAAGTTCAGAATCCCTGGCTGGAAGGATTTTATACCTGGAACTATCACCATTCCTGCTTTCAGAATTGATGGCCTCTGATAAGATCAGGGGATTTAATATAAAAAAACATTGGTTGAGGGGAGGATTCCCGAGAGCATATCTCGCTGAAAATGATGAATTAGCTTTCGAATGGCTGAATAATTTCATCCGTACCTTTCTGGAAAGAGACATTCCGCAATTAGGATTTAATCTTTCATCCCAAACTTTATATCGCTTCTGGAGAATGCTGTCCCATCTGCACGGACAAAGCCTTAACAAGTCGAAGCTTGGGGATTCAATGGGTTTATCACATACCACAATCAGAAATTATATTGATCTCCTTGTTAATACCTTTATAATCCGTTTGCTTGAACCATATGAAGCTAATGTTAAAAAAAGGCTAGTAAAATCACCTAAAATGTATTTCCGGGATTCTGGTATTCTTCATACGTTACATTCCATTTACAGTTATGAGGATCTTTTTGCACATCCTGTTATAGGAACATCATGGGAAGGCTATGTCATTGAAAACATGATTGCGGAAATGCCTGGATGGGATGCCACATATTACCGGACATCCAGAGGTTCGGAAATTGATTTGATTCTTAAGAAAAGTGATCGAATAATCGCAATTGAATGTAAGGTTTCATCAGCACCGGGATTTACGAAAGAATATTGGCAGGCACTTGAAGATATCAATCCCGAAAAAAGTTTTATCATTGCCCCTGTAAAAAATCCGTACTATCTCAAAGATAGTGTCATGGTTTGCAATCCTGAATACTTCCTGGAAAATAAGATTGATCTGACGGATCAGAAAAAGGTTAAGAATTTATGAGGCCAGTGATATTTAATCATAAGCAGTACGATCCAGGTTATTTAGTAATTCTAACGTTCATTCAAGGGATATTTAATCCACCGGTTGGCGTAACCGCCAGTGGGCGGGCCCTTGCTACTTTGGGGTTGAACTCCAAAGTAACAGCAAATCAGGGTCCAAAGCTTCCGCGAGCGCTGTCCGCTTGTCGCCGAAGCTTTAGCGGAGGCACAATCCGCCAATCGGTGGAAGAGGCGCTGCTCTGGAGTTTAATACCATTTAATTGAAAATATATGAAAGGAAAAGAACTGATAAAACAGGCTTTCAGGCTGGAAGAGACAGAAAGACCTCCATGGGTGCCGTTTGTTGGTATCCATGGCGGGAAGCTGATCAATGTGCCTGCAGACGAATACCTGAGATCTTCTGACCTTATTATCCGGGGAGTCAGCAAAGCTGTCGAGCTTTATGACCCGGATGGCATACCTGTCGCCTTCGATCTCCAGATCGAAGCTGAGGCATTGGGTTGTGAGCTGGCCTGGAGCAGGGAAAACCCGCCGGCGGTGATCTCCCATCCATTAGCGGTCGGGACAAAGCTGGAATCATTGGCGGTCCCTGCGCCTGATGCAGGCAGGATCAGTAGCATACTCGAAGCAACACGTCAGATAAGGCAACAGAACCCTGATCTGGCAATTTACGGGCTGGTCACCGGTCCGTTCACCCTAGCCCTTCACCTGCTGGGAACCGATATCTTCCTTAAAATGTTCGAGGATGAACCATACGTTCATCAATTGCTGGATTTTACCAGGGACGTGGGCCTAGCCATGTCATCCTGGTACCTGGAAGCCGGTTGTGACGTTATCGCTTTGGTGGACCCTATGACCAGCCAGATAGGACCGGATCAATTTACTCAGTTCATCCAAAAGCCTGCCTCTGAGATATTTGACTCCATCAGACATAAAAATGGTCTGGGTTCCTTTTTTGTCTGCGGCTATGCCCAGCAAAATATTGAGGCGATGTGCGCATGCCGGCCTGATAATGTTTCTATCGATGAAAACATTCCTCTCGATTATGTCAGGAAGATTTGTCTTGAGCATCATATAAGTTTCGGGGGTAACCTGAAACTGACGGTTGTCTTACTGATGGGAACTGTTGAAGACTGCCGCAACCATACCCTTGAATGCATGGATCTGGGAGGGAATAAGGGATTCATCCTGGCACCGGGCTGTGACCTGCCCATCAACACTCCTGTACACAACCTCCAGGCTGTATCCGCTCTTATCCGTGATCCATACCAGCAGCAGGTCATACGCGAGATGGATAAAACTACTGCCAGCCTCGTCCTTCCTGATATGAAAGATTACGGGCAGGCGGATAAAGTCATCGTGGATATCATCACCCTGGATTCAGAATCATGTGCACCCTGTCAGTACATGGTGGAAGCGGTCAGAAAGATCGCACCGGAATTTGAGGGTATTGTCGAATGGAGGGAACATTCAATCAAACAGCTTGATGCAGTTAATTTCATGAGTGCACTGATGGTCAAAAACATACCCACCATATGTATTGATGGCAGGATTGCTTTCGTATCCAAAATTCCTCCCAGGCATGAGCTGGTCAGAGCTATACAGGACAGGATAAATGAAAAGATGCGCCTCAAGATTCAATCCAGGAAGGGGGAATTGCTGATACTCGGAAGGACAAAGGAAGAATGTGCAGGGTTGGAAGCCAAGCTGAAGGAAGTCATTACCGAGCTGGGGCCTGTGGTAAGCTACCGCCTGGTGACCGATGAAAAGGAGATCAGGGCATATGGTATTATTCGCACGCCGGCGGTGATACTGACGTCGCACAGGATCAAGTCACAAGGATCGGACCCCTCTGTGGAGATAATCAAGGAATGGGTGAAGGAAATATTATAATATTGATCAGAACGGCGTTTTGTTTTTGCAGCGTAAGAAATTTAAATATTGCTCAAAACGGCACTTAATTTCTTGCTCCGCAATAAATATAGGTGCCTTATTTGAACAATATGAGAGGTTCTAAGAAAAAGAAAGGAGACAGGATAATAAGGTTACAAACATATATATTAATATCATACAGCCTAAAAGTCTTCAGCCTAAACACCTTCAGCCTGATTTTGTAGCGCCTTTATTGATCAATAGCAGAGGGGTAAAGAACAAGAATTTGAACAAAAAGTTAAAAATACCCTTAATACTGGTTACCGGGTTCCTCGGTTCAGGCAAGACTACATTTATCAGGCACCTGCTGGTCCGGTATGCTGATGAACACCGGATAGGGATAATCCAGAATGAGTACGCCAGTGCACACATTGATACAGCCGAACTAAATGCCACAGGTAAGAAATTTTCTATCCTCGAGATCAACAACGGATCAGTGTTCTGTGTATGCCTGCTTGCAAATTTCATCGATTCTCTGGCAGCGTTCATTGACGACCATTCTCCTGACCTGCTGATACTTGAGTCTTCAGGTCTGTCTGATCCGATCGGGATTGCTGAGCTTATGCAGCATGAGAAGCTGGTATATAAGACTTTCCTGTTGCAGTCGGTCTGTATTATCGACCTGGTCAATTTTTTTAAAGTAGTACGCCTGTCGGAACGCCTGAAACGGCAGATCATGATCGCAGATATGATCCTGCTGAACAAATCTGATCAGGGACATGAATCAGCCGGCCCAGTGACCGCACATATCCGGAAACTGAATCCTTTTGCAGTAATTGCAGAAACTGCTTTTTGCAGGAAGGATGACTTTCCCGATCCGTTCACCACTCACCGGAAAGCACTGGCTGTAAGAATGAATTATTCCCTTGAACCTTACGAAAGGGCAGATATTAAGACAGTGGTACTCAGGACTACCAGGCAATTTCCGGAAGATCTTGTAACCCGTTTTATTTCAGAGGTTGAGCAATATTGTATCAGGATGAAAGGATTCATAAACCTGGATAACAAAAAAATGATATCTGTCCAGTCTGAGTTCGGGAAAACGGAAATAAGGGAAATTGATTATTATGCCGGCCCTACGGAATTGATAGGACTGGGGCATGAGATCAGCCAGGAGCATTTCGGCAGACTCTATCATGATCTGCGAAAAAGCAGGACAGAAAATTAAAAGTGTTAGAATTTCTTCGGAAGAAATTCTTCCGAAGAAATTCTTCCGAAGAAATTTTTAAAAATCAATAAATTTTGCCGTTGTACCAGATCTTTGTTGTGTTAACACCGACATTATATATGATCAGGTTCCTGATCATATCCAGACTGTTTACCATCTCATAGCTGATATTAATCTTCTCGCATTTGCGGTAGGCTTTTATTCTCCTGTTGATGTCAGTATAGGCGATGGTCCTTTCAGATACCCGGTAAAGCTCAGGAATATACTTTTCAATTTCCTGAATACTACCGTCGCACCATGTTTTGAAGAATCCATCCTCTCCGAACACGAGGGTACTGTCAGTAAGCTGGTAGAAATCAGGGGTATAAGAACTAATAAGCTTAAGCTCTCCCTCTTCAAAGATTTTAAATGCCCCGTTAGCATCCACATAAGCCATCATTTCATCACCTACTTCGAATGATTCAGGCATGAAGGGTTCCAGCACATAGAAATCACCCTTGTAAAAAACCACGAAAGCGTTGGTGGGCTGGTTCATATAGGCGACAATATCCCTGCCGGCTTTGTAAACTGTCTCACGGACAAAATCATTGATCACCATGAGGCGGCCGCGGTAAAAAATCTTGAATTTATCATCAAAGCTGGTAATGTATGCGAAAATATTATCCCCGCCACGGTAGCTTCTGACAGGCCACTGCAGCAGACCATCCTCCAGTATCACCGTCGAATCCTTGTAAAACGCTTCAAGCCGCTGCTGCACCCTGTCATAATAAACCACCATGCTGTCCTCGACAACATACTGGTCGACGTTGGAACATATTACTTTTTGCTGCCCGTTTTCAACAACCTTTAATACATTATATATTGAATATCCTACAATATAATCGGTCACAGTATAGTCGGTTGGCGCCATTTCCTCAAGTCGTTTAACCTTTCCGTCATAATAGACTTTCAGGTTATGACTGTAATCCACATATAATACACAGTTGCCTCCGACAGCGTAAGAGGTGATCTTGTAATGCTCGAGTTTTTTTTGCTGCCCACTGTCGAACACATAAAACCTGTCCATATAATCCAGCCATGCAGCCAGGTGTTGACCGCAGGTCAACTGGCAGAGGAAGGACAAGCACAAAAAAAGGATAATGGGTTTTGACATAAGGTTCAAGGGTAATAAAGGTTCCTGGTTCCTGGTTCCTGGTTCCTGGTTCCTGGTTCCTGGTTCCTGGTTCCTGGTTCCTGGTTCCTGGTTCCAAACCGCCCGTACCAAACACCCATCCGTTCCGAACAAAACGTTCGGGCGGGCCTGCCTGATCCGCCAACTGGCAGAGTAGGGTTCCAGGTTTAAAGTTCAAAGTTCAAGGTTCCAAGTTCTCCTTTTTCCTGACAGTCTAAAAGCCTTCAGCCTAATAGCCTTTTTTCGACTTACGACTTGCGACTCACTACTTACTTTCTTTATTTTCCTGCTCACGACTCACGATTCACGACTCACGCTATTATAATGTGCTTGGACCAGAACTTCAGACTTACCAGATACCCGACCTCATCCTGGCTCTCCCTGTCAGGAAAGGGTGGTGCGTAAATACCCGGAAAAATAGAAATAATTTCAGGCTGACTGCCTGTATTCTGAAGGATGATGTTAGTCGTCCATGTTGGTTTGGGAGTGGTCTTATAGATAATACTGTGCAGGGTTTCAAGGTCTTTCCCGACAAATGGTTCCTTAATGATATCCGGTACCTCGTCAATGTGAATAATCTTGTCCTCCCCTATTCCATTAGGAAAATCATTGAACAGGAATCTCATTTGGAACTCACACTTATTACCAGACCAGTAGGTTTCTGTCTGCTGTCTCTGAAATTCATCCTTCAACAGATCAAACAGCTCGAGAGGATTCTCACAGAATGACTCCCTGAATTTTGATCCCTGCATACTTAATTGTTTTTCAATATCTTCTGCAGAAAAATCAGAATTTTCCGCCATGTATTCCCTATATTCCTGATCAACTGACTGGAAATGTTTAAGGACATGGAACTGCCGGTCGGTAGTGAACCTGGCAAAATTAAAATCTGCAAAAACCAGTGGTATCGGCATATAACAAAAATAGGAAATAATCATTTAGAACCTGTTTAAGACCTTATTATGTTCCCCGGAAGGATATATTCTGATTGAATATTTGTAGATTTATCCTGTGTTCCCTTCAAAAATCCGATGAACAATCCTCTGCCCGTTACCGGCAAAACCTATTCCCTTTTCGGGAATAATAATGCAACCCTCCAGTACTACTCAACTATCAGACAGGTTACAGACATCCTGCTGACACAATATTCAATGGATGAACAACAGCTGCTCGAGTATATCAATATTTACAGCGAGAAGAGACAATTCCTGAAGAAAATCACCCTGAAAAATTCCAGAAGCAGCATAATGGCAGGGATTCTTCGAAGGCTTGATGACACATTGCGGCCTTATACCATGGATATTGAGAAACATATTAAGTCGACTGTTTCATATAAAGTCCTGACAGACAGGAGATTACTGACAACCAGGGAACAGTACTACCTGTACATGATTGAGATTGAACTGGACAACCGGATTAACAAACCGGCATTCATTGGCAGCAATTATAAAATTGCACTCCTTCCCTACTGCCTCCGTGAAAAACTATCTGATTGCCCGGCCGAACCTGATGATATTGATTATGTCTGCAAGGGATGTTCAAAGACCTGTTATATAAACAGTATCAGTATACTGTTGCGTCAGAACAATGTACATCCGTACATCCTGGGTCAGGCAAAACTCAGCAGGTTATTAAGGCAGCTGGCATCTACACACGGTCATATCGGTGTGCTGGGTGTGGCATGTATTGTTGAACTGACCTGGGGTATGAGACTATGCAGAAAAAGCAGAATCCCCGTGACAGGACTTCCTCTTAATGCCAATCGCTGTATCCGATGGATGGGGGATTTCTTTCCGAATTCTGTCGATCTGAATGAACTTGAAAAACTAGTGAAATAAGATTGCCCGGGCAAATTAATACGTTTGAGCGGCAAAATCATTTTGCTGCATCAGCTTTATAAAATGTATAAAATGTAGTAAGGCTTCTATAGAAAAAAATAGTACCTTCATACACTTTCAAAATATACCGGAATGAAAAAAATGATATCAGTCGTAGTGATCAGCAGCTTCCTCCTGAATATATCTGCCCAGGAAGCCTGCAAGGTGATCCCCGAAGCACTCCAGGGAACGTACCAGGGAGATTGTAAAGAAGGTTTGGCGGATGGTGACGGTATTGCCAAAGGAACCGACACCTATGATGGACACTTCAGCAAAGGATTGCCTAACGGCTATGGTACCTATAAATGGAATACCGGTGCGGCATATGTGGGTCAGTGGAAAAAAGGCATGCGTAACGGACGGGGAAAATACACCTACATGGTCAATGATAAAGAAGTAACCGAAGATGGTTTGTGGAAAAATGACAAGTACAAGGGACCCGCACCCATAAAACCATATATCATCCGCCAGACAAATGTCGACAAGGTCATTACCCAGTACCTGGGAGAAGGCGACCAGATAATGTTGCGGTTTTTTTACGGGGGTTCACAGGTCAGAGATCTCACAGGATCCCAGATCGGGCTGGAAAACCAGATACTGAACCTGGTCATGGAAGGATCTTCAGGTACCGAATTCTTCCGTACAAACGAGATAGGTTATGAGAATATCGATTTCCCCTTCACCATCAAAATAACCTATAACTCTTATAACCAATTAAAAACCATGACTATTAACTGCCTGCTCGAGATGAGGATAGACCAACCCGGATCATACCTGATACAGATACACAATATGGGTATACCAGGCCAGTCTCAATAGAACTAAGCAATCCCTGCGCAAATTTCCCGGACGGTCCCATCGGGAAAATGCATACCTTCCTGTCTGCATAGAATCTCGGGTTTAAAGATATTCCAATCATTGCGAAGCTCATCCGGTTTTTGGGAGAGAGTAGCTATTCTTCTTCGATCAGCTGTGAGATGCGTTCTATCTGCTTCTGCTTGTTGACCTCACGGAGGCTCTGGGCGGTCTGGGTGAAATACTGGTGACCGGAAATAAACCTGACCTGCATCTTGTTCCAGTCGTTGAAGGTGCCGATCTTATTCTGTTCTTTAAGCTCCTTATACAAGGTGTTTGAGACAGGTATCATATCACTTCTCCCCAGGTAGTCAAGGTCAGCATCACAGATGATCGATTGCAGGAGATCTTGGGGGCGGGGAGGCAGTTGTGTGGCCATGATGATTTCGCATATCCTGTCTATCTCCTCTGGCGTATAACCGTATTTTGGTAAAAAATCCCTCGCAATATCACATCCATAGTTCTCATGCTTGTCATAACCGATGGTATGCCCGGCATCATGCAACAGACCGGCGGTTTTCAACAACAGTATTTCCTCATCGGTACACCCTTCCGTCCAGCCAATGAGTTCTACTTCCGTCACCACATCTACGGTATGTTTTACATTGTGATAATACAGGTAGGCAGGCAGTTCTTTTTCCAGCTTGTCAAGTATGATCTCTTGGATATCAGTGAACTGTATCAGTTTAAACTTGGTATCAAACATATTGTTGGGTACCAATCCTTCGCCGTTTATGCTGAATTCAGGCTTCAGTCCTTTGATCATGAACATCTCGAGATCACCTTTATATTTGACCGGCAGTTTACCATAATATTCACTCACAAAGAATTCCTTGACCAGCTCATATGTCATGACCGATATGAGTATCTTGCCCACTTCTCCTGCAGATTCCAACCGGGTGGCAATATTCACCGTATCTCCTTTGATATCATAGGAAGCTTTTTTCTTGCCGCCAATGATATTTGCTGTAACAGGTCCGGTATGTATGCCCATTTTAAGGTCCCATATCTGCAGGCCGGCATGATTTTCCTGCTGGTGTTTTTCCAGGAATGCATGCATCTCGAGAGCAGCCAGCACCACCTGGACGGGGTTGGTGATATTTTTAACCGGTATACCACCTGCGCACATATAAGAATCACCGATGGTTTTTATCTTCTGTATGTTGTATTTCTTCAGTATGGCATCAAACTGGAACAGAATGATATCGAGCTCGTCCATCAATGCCTGTGTATCCAATCCCTCGGTCAGTTTGCCGAATCCATGTATGTTGGCAAACAACACGGTCACCATCTTGAATTTCAGCGATCGTGGCTTTTCCTCCAGCTTTTCCTCAACAACGGCACCTTTCTTTTCGAGCTCTGCCAGCATAGCCTTAAGCCGTTCCACCTGGTCCGATAATTTCTCGTTTTCCTTGCTGAGCTTCTCATGCTGGTCGATCAGATCCTGGTTCTGCTTTACCAGCTTTTTAATCCTCTTTAATAGTTCTTCATGTTCCTGTTGTGCCATCCCTTTCTTTTTTTGAAATGAAATATTGAAAAAATTTAATTTTTATGTCAAAATAATAAATGTAAATAATTCCTGAAAATATTTGCTCTTTTTTAATTGACCCGGTACTCTTAATTGATAATTTAGCCATTCTGTTTTTGGAATGGAGGAAACGGGGAGATACAATTGCCCAAAAGAGCTCAAATATTAATATTTATCTGTATGCTTTTCCTGCTGCATAATCCTCTGGCAGGACAGAAGAATATCCAGATAATTCATACTGATACTCTTCCCACGATAGACGGTCAGTATGCTGATATTTCAGATAAGCTGGCCGGATACCATTTCATCCGGCTTGAACCCAATAATGGGGATACCTCACTATCACAAACAAGTATTGCTGTCATGCAAAACACTGAGGCTATGTACATAGCTGTTGTCTGCTTCCAGGAGGTGCCCGTTACCGCAAATATCCAGGTACGTGACAAATTTGCACAAAATGACGATGGTATCTATGTCATGCTGGGAACCTTCAATGATAACCGGAATGCATTCTGTTTTGCTGTAAATCCGCTTGGCACACAGACTGATTTCAGGCTTATGGATGATGGCCGTACAGTCGATTATAACTGGGACACCCAGTGGCAGTCAGGGTCCGGGATTTTTGAAGGGGGATGGTGCGCTGAATTAATAATCCCTTTCAAGAGCATAAAGTTCAGGGAAGGACTATCAGAATGGCAGATCAACTTCAGGCGGAATATACGTGAGCAATCTGAAATTTCTTACTGGGACGGGAAAGTGACTGAAGAGTACAAAATTTCCTTGTCCGGGCGGTTGACAGGTATTCGTCCTGGTGAAACAAGAAATACTCTGGTGCTGATCCCCTATGGGATGGGGAAGATCACATTTGACCGGGTCGATGGGGGCGATTATTATTTTGATAAACAGGCCGGAGGGGATATCATCTGGCAGCCCAATTCAAACCTGACTGCGAATATTACCGTGAACCCGGACTTTGCGACTGTTGAAGCTGATGAGGATGTGATAGACCTTACAAAATATGAGATCCAGTATCCTGAAAAGAGGGTTTTTTTCAGGAAGGGAATGAGATGTACAGCACACGATTGAAGACATTCTATTCAAGGCGTATTGGTGATATTGCCGGCGCAGTAAAACTGACCGGTAAAGCTGGCAAAACCAGCATAAACCTCATCAATGCATTTGATAAAAATGAAGGAGATACATTGGGAAACAAACCAATGTACACAGTGTTAAGGGTAAAACAAGACGTAATGAAATCTTCCACCATTGGCCTTACGGTCACAAATAAGCTGCTTGACGAAAAAATGAAATCCACCCTGAGCGCAGATTATGTACTGAATCTCGGATCGCTATGGAAGCTTACGGGACAGTACGTTGCAGCTATTGACAACTGGGATTTACTGAAGAATGCAGGCTACGTCAGGTTTGCTGCCGAGAATAATTTTTTTCACTGGCATATAAGGTACACATACATCGATGGAGGCGGTTTTATGAATATTCTAAATGAGACTGGATATATCAACGACGATGACAGGAATGAATTTGACTCGGATCTGTCTTATAAATGGTGGATGAAGAACTCTTCCATAAAATACATATCCATAGGTACTGCTAATAACATATACTGGAACGATAATTTTTCAAAGTTCAGGAGCTGGAATTTAAATGAAAATGCGGACATCTTCCTGATAAATAAATTTGATATCGGGATAAAGTACAATAATGAATACAGGTATCTGAAGCTTGACAGCAATGATTACTATAATTATTATTACTCTGCGGCACTTGGTTATAATACGGAAGCGTATAACAACACGAGGATCACATACAGAAGTGGGCGCAGCTTCGGATCCCGCTACTATTCAATTGAAGGAGCAATGCAATTCAAGCTGATCGACAGACTTGCAGTCGAGCTCAAGCCCAGGTATATTCATTTTACCCCGGAGACAAGTT
>Ga0172365_10000985_pt1 | contig 20119 bp, 22 predicted proteins | sample LakKivSesite48cm_FD_114535 | JGI IMG/M metagenome (GOLD analysis project Ga0172365, IMG submission 114535) | Sediment microbial communities from Lake Kivu, Rwanda - Sediment site 48cm | ecosystem: Environmental > Aquatic > Freshwater > Lake > Sediment | place: Rwanda: Western Province, Lake... | reverse complement strand
GGAAGAAGATGCGGGCAAAGCTTTTGGCTATTATACAGGAAATGCCCGCCGCCTTGATAGCCAGCGGGGCATGCTCCCGAGATGAGCCGCAGCCAAAGTTAGTCGTTGCCATCATTATATCCCCCGGCCTGACCCTGGCAACAAACTCTGGGTCTATATCCTCCATAGCGTGCTTCGCCAGCTCCGCCGGGTCAGAAATATTCAGATAGCGAGCCGGGATAATGACATCCGTATTTACATCAGCCCCGTATTTATGAACTTTGCCTTTGAGCATGAAACAGTAGTCTTCTCTTTTAAAGTCTCTGGAGTATAATGCTTGCGATGCTTAGACCTCTATATACTCGGTAAACGAGGTCGGCTCGGGAAGCGGTAGCCCGTCTTCTATAAGCCCCTTGATATGAAGGCTTAAGGCTTCTCTTATATTCTTTTCTGTTTCTTTACGAGTGGTACCCGTAGCGATACACCCCGGTACATCTGGAGAATAGGCAGAATAGTTGCCGTTGGCTTTCTCAAATATAACTAGGTACCCACGGATACTCTCACCTTGGTACCGGATATTCCACTTTTGACACAGACGAAGAACGTAATTCTTTATGTCAGGGTCAGCCCCACAATAAAGGTCTACCAGAAAACCATGTAAAAGTTCGCCACTACTCATTCCCGGAGAAGGTTCTCTCGGCCCAGGCAAATTGATATAAACCACTTCTGTCTTTAATTTTTCTTTTTCCCTTACCGAACCCATAAGAGTTATCTCCTTTGTGCCACTACTTTAGCTTTGCCTGCTTCAAAATGCTGTTCAGCGTTCCTTGTGCTACATCGTGATTCGGATTACCAGCGATAGTAACCCTGCCTGGCTTTGCCGGATGCTTATACTGGCGGTGACTACCACGGGTAGCAACAAGATACCAGCCATCTTCCTCAATCATCTTAATTATATCACGAACTTTCATCAATCAAACATCGCCACTTAACTAAATCTCCACCAGCGCCTTCTCAAAATCCTTTACTCTTGGCGGCTTTTTGCCCTTGCCCGGCTCAATAGTGTGTCCTTCTTCTCTCAAGCGGGTGACCTGGGCTTCCACCCCGCCGGGGTATTTTTCATTAAGCTCCCCGCCGACTTTAAGCGTCCGCCAGTAGGGAGTAATATCCTTTTCTCCTGAGGCCTTTGCTTCCTCGGCGGCGTGGGCCGCAATATGGGCAAAAATTCCAGTGGTTATCGGGCAACCGATGCTGGCGCCGTGTTTCTTAGCCAGCATGGCGCGGATTTGGTTTATGGTAATAAGTTTACCTCTGGGGACTTGTCTCATAATTTCGTCCACTTCTCTTGGTGTCGGGATAACAACCGTGCCTGTCCCCCACCTCTGGCTCATTTTACCGGTGATTTCCACCACTCTGGGGAAGTCTTTATCATCAGCCAGTTTTTCTCGCCAGGTTTTGTGTCCTTTAGCCATAGGTTTCCGCCTCCTAAGAATTAGTGCTAAATGACGTCACATACCAGCTAGTATCTTGATTTCTTGCCGGTAATGCGCTCAATATCAACCCTTGCCACCAAAACAGAATCCAGCTCTGCTTTTGGAAAGCTGAAGTCACCTCCGGTATAGTGTTTCAAAATCAACCTCAAGCCGTAAGATTTTTCTTCATCACCTTCTAGAATATGGGCTCTCCCCACTCCAATAACACTCCTGTATTTCATTGTCCAATCGCAAGAAGGCTCTTCAGGTTTTACTACTTCCACATCAGTATCTATCTCAAAACAAACCTTGTTATTTTTTCGCATAAGTTCTACCTTCCGCCCCTCCGAAGCACTGTGAAAGTAAAGAGCGTTCCTTTCATAGCCAAAACAGACAGGAACTATGTATGGCTCATCACCATCCACCAAACCAATCCGACAATAGATTGCCTTCTTTATTATCCCTTCAATTTCTTTAATATCGGTAATTTCCTTGTCTTTTCTCCGCATAGCTCTCCTTCCTTGGGGCTACTGCCTAATAACCTCCTCCGGGCTGGTAATCCTACCCGTTATAGCGCTGGTAGCAGCCACTGCTGGGTTAGATAGATAGACCTCCGATTTGGGGCTACCCATCCTGCCGACAAAATTTCGGTTGGTGGTGGAGATACAGCGCTCGCCGGCAGCCAGAACCCCCATGTGCCCGCCAAGGCACGGACCGCAGGTGGGGGTGCTGACCGCGGCACCAGCCTTTATAAATATCTCTATCAGTCCTTCGGCTAAAGCATCAAGGTAAACCTGCTGCGAGCCGGGGATGATAATGCACCGCACCTCAGGGTGTACCTTCCTCCCCTTTAGTATCTGGGCAGCAACCCTCAAGTCCTCAAGCCGACCGTTGGTGCAGCTACCAATCACCGCTTGATTGATTTCTATATTCCCTACCTGGCTAACCGGTTTAGTATTGGCTGGGGAGTGGGGCAGGGCAACCTGAGGCACAATAGCTGAGACGTCATACTCAATGACCTGGGAGTATTCAGCGTCATTATCCGGCTCATAGACAGTGTAGGGTCGTTTTGTCCGTGGTTTTACATAGTCCAAAGTCTTACCATCTACCCGGAAAATGCCCGCCTTAGCCCCGGCCTCAATCGCCATATTAGCCATAGTAAACCGGCTGTCCATAGATAAATAGTCTATAGCCTCGCCGGCAAACTCCATTGCCGAATACAGGGCACCATCAACCCCAATATCGCCGATGGTGTACAGGATTAAGTCTTTACCGCTTACCCATGTGCCAAGACTGCCGTGGTAGATAAGCTTAATGGTGGGGGGCACCTTCATCCAGATGTCGCCAGTTGCCATGGCGGCGGCAATATCGGTTGACCCCATGCCGGTGGCAAAGGTACCTAGAGCGCCGTAGGTGCAGGTATGGGAGTCAGCCCCGATAACCACCTCCCCGGGCAGCACCAGGCCCTGCTCGGGCAGGAGCACATGCTCAATGCCCATTTGACCCACTTCAAAGTATAGTATTTCCTGCTCACGGGCGAACTCTCGCATTAGCTTTGTCTGCTCGGCGGAAGCGATGTCCTTGTTGGGGACAAAGTGGTCAGGCACCATTACCACCCTTTTGGGGTCAAAGACCTTGTCAACCCCTATTCTGTGAAACTCTGTTATGGCAATAGGGGCAGTAATGTCGTTAGCTAGAATCAGGTCAACCCTGACATTTAAGAACTCTCCCGGGCTTACCTTCTTCTTGCCAGCATGGGCAGCGAGTATCTTCTCGGCTAGGGTCAATATAGTTTCCTTTCTCTATGATAAATTTAGGCTTAAGACAGGTTATTACCGAATAGGGTGGGGGAGAAGCAATACTATCAATATTATCACCGTGGTAACGGCAGAGACCAAGTACAGACCGGCGCCAACAGCCAGACCTATGCCGGCTATTGCCCATATACTAGCGGCTGTGGTCAATCCCTCAACAATACCTCCCTCCCGGTGCAGAATAGCCCCGGCACCAAGAAAGCCGATACCAGCCACTATTCCCGCCGCAATTCGGGCTGGGTCGGCTTCACCAAAGCCATAAATAGAGGCTACGGTAAAAAGGGCAGCGCCAAGACAAATCAGGGTATGGGTTCGCAAGCCGGCAGGCTTGCCAGCTCTCTCTCGCTGGTAACCAACAATGGCTCCCAGGGCTGCTGCCAGCAGCAGGCGCAGAATCACTTCTATTTCAGTGTTCATATTAAAGCATCCTATTTCAAGATTATTTATTAACCTCACCCCCTTTATCCCCCTCTCCTTAAAAGGAGAGGGGGAAGAGATTTTAGAGAGGGGTTTTAACCCCTCTCTTACTTTCACTCCCCCTTCCCTTAGCAAGGGAAGGGGGTCAGGGGGATAGGTTGCTAAACAATCTTTACTTTATTATTTCTTTCTGGCCGCTAGCAGCCGGTTGAGGGCATTCATATAGGCTTTGGCGCTGGCGACGATAATGTCAGTATCGGCACCCCGCCCGGTATAGGTTATGCCCTCGCTTTCTATCCTTATCAGCACCTCACCGATGGCGTCAATACCCTCAGTTACCGATTTAACCGTAAATTCAGTGAGCTCGTTAGGCACACCTACTATTCTATTAATAGCCTTATACACCGCATCAACCGGACCGGTGCCCAGGGCAGCATCAGCTAGAACCTGACCATCGGGAGTAATAAGCCTGACGGTAGCGGTGGGGATGCCTCTATCGCCACAGGACACCTGGACACGGTCAAGGTGGTAGACTTCAGAGACGGTGCGTTGTTCCTCAGCAATCAGCGACTCAATGTCTCTATCGGTGATTCCCTTCTTTTTATCCGCCAGCTCTTTGAATGCAGAGAAGGCTCGGTTAAAATCTTCCTCGCTCAAGCTATAGCCTAACTCTGCCAGGCGCTCTTTAAAGGCATGGCGCCCGCTGAGCTTGCCCAGCACCAGGCTTGAGGCTGGGATGCCTACCGTCCTGGGGTCCATTATCTCGTAGGTTATCGGCATCTTGATGACACCGTCCTGGTGGATTCCTGACTCGTGGCGGAAGGCATTAGCCCCAACGATGGCTTTATTGGGCTGGACGACAAAGCCGGTCAGCTCGCTTACCAGTCGGCTGGTCTTATAGATTTGGGGCGTATTAACATTGGTGGTCAGGTTGAAAAAGTCCTTGCGGGTGTTGATAGCCATGACAATTTCCTCAAGGGAAGCATTGCCTGCCCTTTCCCCGATACCGTTAATGGTACACTCCACCTGTCTGGCTCCCCGTTTGATTGATTCCAGGCTATTGGCTACGGCTAGTCCTAGGTCATTGTGGCAGTGAACGCTAACTATAGCCCGATTGATATTAGGCACATTGTGGGAAATTCCCTCAATGAGGTTGCCAAACTCATCAGGGATGGCGTAGCCCACGGTATCGGGGATATTTACCGTAGTAGCGCCAGCGTCAATAACTGCCTCCAGGATTTGGTAGATATATTCAGGCTCAGTCCGGCTGGCATCCATCGGCGAGAACTCTATATCATCGGTATATTTCTTAGCCCGAGCCACCGTCTTCCGAGCCGTATGTAAGACCTCCTCACGGCTTTTCTTCAGTTGGTAAACCAGGTGTATATCTGAAGCTGAGAGAAACACGTGTATTCGGGGGTGTTCTGCCTCCCTAACTGCTTCCCAAGCCCGGTCTATATCTTCAGGGGCAGCCCGGGCTAAGGCACAGATTATGGGAGTGCGAACCTCTTTGGCAATAAGGCTTACCGCCTCAAAATCACCTGGCGAACTGATGGGAAAGCCAGCCTCAATAACATCAACATTAAGCCTTTCCAGTTGCCTGGCAATCTCCAGCTTCTCATGGATATTTAATGTCCCCCCCGCCGCCTGTTCCCCATCCCGCAATGTGGTGTCAAAGATTATTACTTTATCCATAACCCCCCCAATCTTTAATAAACCCAAGTTTTTGCCTCGCCTCTTGGCGCAGTTTTTCACTCCCAGTCTTTATACTATTTGCTATAAAAGTAGATACAAACTCAGGATTTTCGTCAAACATCCTTGTAAGCAACGGAGCATCTGAAGTAGTTATATCCTTAATCGCGCTTTCTATGCCACGCCGCAGAAGAATTGCAATGTATATGTTCCAATCGGTGAATTCTGTATCTTCACCCATGACGCAGTCATATACTATCTTGAATGACTTTAGCCTTTTGTATTCATCATCATCTAATTCTAGCGTATGCCTTTGCTTTGAATTACCTCTCCTTCCCATCTTACTCTCCTGTAGTATTGCTTTTTAACCTATCCCCCTGACCCCCTTCCCTCAAGGGAAGGGGGAAGTGTTTTGTAAGAGGGACTTCGTTCCTCTTTACGCCCTATAGCTAAAGAGGCTTTGCCTCTTCTCCCCCTCACGGGGCGTATAAGAGGGGCGTTAGCCCCTCTTTCTTCTCTTTCCCCCTCTCCTAGAAGGAGAGGGGGATAAAGGGGGTGAGGTTACTTCTCCAGCCACGGCATCATCTGGCGTAGCTCAGCACCAACCTCCTCAATAAGGTGCTCCTCGTCCATGCGCTTTAAGGCATTATACACCGGGCGCCCCGCTTGGTTTTCCAGAATCCACTCTTTGGCGAAGCTACCATCCTGAATCTCAACCAGAATTTGCGCCATTTCGTCCTTGACCAATTCGTCAATTATCCTTGGCCCCCGGGTATAATCGCCATACTCGGCGGTATCACTCACTGAGTTGCGCATATGGCTCAAGCCCCCGTGATATATCAGGTCAACGATAAGCTTAAGCTCGTGGAGACATTCAAAGTAGGCTACCTCCGGCTGATAGCCAGCCTCAACCAGTGTCTCAAACCCAGCCTTAATCAGGGCTGAAACCCCGCCACATAGCACCGTCTGCTCGCCAAAGAGGTCAGTCTCAGTCTCTTCGGCAAAGGTGGTTTCAATAACCCCGGCTCGGCTACAGCCGATGCCCTTAGCATAGGCAAGGGCGATATCCATCGCCTTGCCTGAGGCATCTTGATGCACCGCCACTATCGCTGGCGGTCCAGCGCCTTCAGTATAAAGTTGCCTTAGCATATGACCGGGGCATTTAGGCGCTATCATGGTAACATCAATGTCGGGGGGTGGAATAATCTGCCCATAGTGGATATTAAAGCCATGGGCAAACATCAGCATATTGCCCGGCGCTAGCCCTTTTTCAATTGAGCCATAGTAGATTTCCCGGTGCAGGTTATCCGGAGCCAGCATTACAATAATATCTGCTTCCTTGGCTACCTCAGCTGCCGTCAGCACCTTAAAGCCAGCACCCTGGGCATTCTTCCAGCCAGGGGTTCCCTTAGCCTCAGCCACTATTACCTGGCAGCCGCTATCCCTGAGGTTCTGAGCCTGGGCATGCCCCTGACTTCCGTAGCCGATAATGCCCACTACTTTGCCCTCAAGCAGCTTAAAGTTACAATCGCTATCATAATATATTTTAGCCATAATCCTTCTCCTTTACGATGTTTTTTGTCCTTTAGGCTTAGGCGACTTTTTCTCCGTTGGTAGTGGTCCTGAAGTACCTCGGGTCATCGCTATACGCCCTGTCCTGGCTATTTCCTTGATACCAAAACCACGAAGCAGATTGAATAGGGAATTGATTTTTTCCTCGTCGCCGGTAACCTCAATAGTTACTGAATCAGTGGCAACATCGACTATATTTGCCCTGAAGATATCCACAATCTGAATAATCTCGCTTCTAGTAGAGGAGGTGGCTTTTACTTTAATTAATGCCAGTTCCCGAGCCACTATGTCGTCTTCGGTAATATCGGAGACCTTGACTACATCTACGACCTTATCTAGCTGCTTCCTAACCTGCTCCACCATAGCGGCTGCTCCATCGACGACAATGGTCATGCGCGATAGATGGGGCACTTCGCTATGTCCTACAGCAATGCTTTCAATATTGAAGCCACGCCTTCGGAAAAGGCTAGCCATCCGGTTAAGTACCCCGGGTTTATCCTCAACCAGGGCGACTAGGGTATGCTTTGTCATGCGGCACCTCTTTTCTAGTTTAGATATTGCTCACCGGAAGCGTTGCCGAATCGGTGACCACTTTCCTCTCCTTCCTCGGCTCCTCAAGAACTTCGGCTAAAGACGCTCCTGGCGGCACCATGGGATAGACATTCTCCTCTGGTTCTATCTTAAAATCTATCAGGAACGGACCTTCCTCCGCCATTGCCTTTTGGATAGCCGGAACCACCTCTTCCTTATGTTCTACCCTTAAGCCGGAAAAGCCATAGGCTTCAGCAATCTTTACGAAGTCTGGGCCACTCAATGGTGTGGCTACATACCGCTTTTTATAGAACAGTTCCTGCCATTGCCTGACCATTCCCAAATAGCCGTTATTCATAATGGCTATCTTAACTGCCAGCTTTTCTTGAACTATGGTGGCTAACTCCTGAATTGTCATCTGAAAACCACCATCGCCAGCTATACACCAGACAACCTCATCAGGACAGCCTACCTTGGCGCCCATTGCCGCCGGCAGCTCAAATCCCATAGTCCCCAATCCGCCTGATGAGATTAGGCTGTTCGGCTTATTATACCAGTAATGCTGGGCTGCCCACATCTGGTTCTGCCCCACCCCGGTAACAATTATCGCTTTACCTTGCGTTACCTCATATATCTTACGGATGACAAACTGGGGCAGGAGCCCCTGGCTGTCTCTGATAGTTATTGACGGGTGTTCCCTTCGCCAATCATCAAGCTGCTGAATCCAATCAATATGTCGGGCAGAAATAATTAGCTTATTTAATTCTTGAAGGACGGCTTTGGCATCACCAACAATGGGCACATCCACGCGCACATTTTTGCCGATCTCGGCTGGGTCTATATCAATGTGAATAATGTGAGCGTGGGGGGCAAAGGCACTTACCTTAGCCGTAGCTCTATCATCAAACCTCATCCCGATAGCAATAATAAGGTCGGCGGCATCAACTGCCAGGTTAGCATAAGCCATGCCGTGCATCCCTATCATCCCGTAACTTAGAGCATGAGACTCAGGGAAGCAGCTAATGCCCAGCAGGGTAGTAACCACTGGCACTTGCGCTTTCTCTGCCAGTTGCTTAAGTTCAGCATATGCCTTGGAGATGATTACCCCCCGGCCAGCAATAATCAGAGGTCGCTGTGCCTCATCTATCAGATTAGCTGCCTTCTTGACCTGTGCCGGGTGCCCCTGGAGGGTTGGTTTATAGCCAGACAAATCAACCTTGCTCGGGTAGTGAAATTCCGCCTGGTCTATTTGAACATCCCTCGGTAGATCGATAAGTATCGGTCCCGGTCGACCGCTCCTGGCGAGATAAAAAGCCTCTTTAATTATTCTGGGCAATGAAGCGACATCAAGAACAAGATAGTTATGCTTGGTAATAGGCAGAGTGATGCCGGTAATATCTGTCTCCTGGAAGGCGTCCTTGCCAATAAATGGTCGGGCTACTTGACCAGTTATAGCCACTATGGGGACTGAATCAAGATGAGCATTAGCAATGCCGGTTACCAGGTTAGTTGCCCCGGGACCAGAAGTAGCTATGCATACCCCCACCTTCCCTGTGGCTCTGGCATAGCCATCGGCGGCATGGACGGCACCCTGCTCATGACGCACCAGAATATGGCGGAGCTGAGGATATTGGGGTAAGGTATCATATAGCGGTAAAACGGCTCCGCCGGGAAAACCAAAAATAACCTCCACCTCTTCCCGTATTAAACTCTCACATAGCATTTGCGCCCCGGTCATCTTCATAATAGCCCCCTTATCTACTGAACACTGCCCCGGTGCTAGCCGAAGATACCCTCTCGGCATAGTACCTGAGGTAACCTGTCTTAACTTTAGGCTCAAACTCGCCTAGCCGTGCCAGACGGTTAGATATCTCCTTATCAGAAAGCTCTACATCAAGCTGGTAATTGGGAATATCAATGTTGATTATATCTCCGTTCCTTAAGGCGGCAATAGGCCCTTTACTGACTGCCTCAGGGGAGACATGTCCGATAGCTGCCCCCCGGGTGGCTCCGGAAAAACGCCCGTCAGTGATAAGGGCTACCTCCTTATCCATACCCATGCCGCTGAGAAGAGAAGTCGGGGTGAGCATCTCCCTCATCCCCGGTCCGCCCTTAGGTCCTTCATAACGGATGACTATTATTTCCCCAGGCTTTATTTTCTTATTCATAATAGCCTTGGTGGCTTCTTCCTCAGAGTCAAAGACCCTGGCTGCCCCGCGGTGAACCATCATTTCAGCAGCTACTGCCGCCCTTTTTACCACTGCTCCCTCCGGCGCCAGGTTGCCAAAAAGGATAGCAATACCGCCTGTAGGCGAGTGAGCATTGGCAATGGGGCGGATAACCTCTTTATCCATATTCCGGCTGTCGGCGATAACCCCAGCCACTGATTTTCCCGATACTGTTTTTGAATCCAGGTGTAATAGTTCCTTTAATTCTTTCATCACTGCAGCTATACCACCAGCCCGGTCTAAATCTTCAAGGTGATAGTCGCCGGCTGGTCTTAGCTTGGCTAGGTGAGGGGTGCGCTGGCTGATGTGGTTCACCACTGACAGGGAAAAATCAACCTCAGCCTCATGAGCCAGTGCCATAAGGTGCAGGACTGAATTGGTGCTACCACCTAATGCCATATCAACAGTAAAGGCATTATGAATAGAATCCTTGTTTACAATATCTTTAGGGCGAGCGTCATTAGCCAGAAGCTCCATAACCTGTTGTCCAGCTTTTTTGGCTAGCTGGAGCCGTCTGGCATCGACTGCCGGGATGGTGCCGTTGCCTGCCAGTGCCATTCCCAGGGCTTCAGTCAGGCAATTCATGGTATTGGCGGTGAACATCCCAGAACAGCTGCCGCAGCCGGGGCAGGCAAGCTCCTCCAGCTGCTCCAATTCTTCCACAGTCATTTCACCGCTGGCTACCTTGCCCACTGCCTCAAAGACAGAGCTAAGGTCAATCTTTTCCACTTTGCCATTATTGTCCAGACGCCCCGCCAGCATCGGGCCACCGCTTATGAAGATAGCCGGTAGATTTAATCTTACCGCTGCCATGAGCATCCCGGGGATTATTTTGTCGCAGTTGGGAATAAAAACCAGGGCATCGAAGGCGTGGGCTTCAGCCACTATCTCCACTGAATCAGCGATTAATTCCCGGCTGGGAAGGCTATATTTCATGCCTGGATGGTTCATAGCAATGCCATCGCATACGGCAATAGTATTGACCTCAAAGGGAATACCCCCGCCGCTATATACCCCAGCCTTAACCGCCTCGGCAATATTCCGTAAATGGATATGTCCGGGGACAATCTCGCTGAAGCTGTTGATAACACCGATAAGCGGCTTATCTATGTCAGCCCCCCGCCAGCCTAGGGCGTGGAGCAAAGCCCGGTGCGGGGCACGCTCTACACCTCGTTTAATAGCATCGCTTTTCATCTCTCCGCTCGCTCTATTAATTAAAAACCGTCCCTACACGGACGGATTAGCGCCTCCGAAACCCCAACTTTGAGTTATTATCACAACATAACATAACAAAACAACCATTCATTGTCAACTAGCCCCTTTAACATCGTTTATTAACCTCACCCTCTTAATCTTACCCCACGAAATCAGGATTTCGTGGGGACCCCTTTATCCCCCTCTCCATAATAGGGAGATATATTCTTAGCATGAGGGGGAAGAGATTTTAGAGAGGGGCGAAGCCCCTCTCTTATCTGCACTTCCCCTTCCCCTCAATAAAATAATAAGGGAAGGGGGTTAGGGGGATAGGTTTCTAAATAATCTCCTCCATAGCCCTTATCTTATCTAGCCTTTTTTGATGTCTTCCGCCTTCAAACTGCGAGGTTAGGAAAGCCTCAACCGTTTCACGCACCGTATCTGGTGCTTCCTCTGTCCCCAAACAGAGGATATTGGCATCATTATGCTGGCGGGCACGGCGAGCGCTGAAGGCGTCATGACATAAGGCAGCTCTGATTCCCTTGACCTTATTGGCGGCGATACTCATGCCAATGCCGGTGTCGCATACCAAGATGCCGTATTCAAAATTACCCCTGGCTACTGCTTCCGCCACCTTTTGGGCAATATCGGGGTAGTCTACCGGGTCAGTAGTATAGCCGCCAAAGTCCTCATAGCTATGCCCCATCTGGGTAAGGAGCTTCATAATGAATTGCTTAAGCTCTAGCCCCCTATGGTCACAGCCAATGGCAATATGCACTAGCTTGCCTCCTTAAATAATCTATGTATCAACACTTCTCCTTGGCAAAGAGTGCCTACCCTTTCAGCTTAAAGAAAACAGCTCCCCAACAAAGAAGTACCAGACCGCCAACAATTTTAGCTATGCTGAGGCCTGTTCCACTCTGCACTATAGTCCATCCTGACCAATAGGCTTGAAACAAGAGGAACGCTCCATAAGCCACAGTGAAGATAGCAGTTATTAGAGCCCACTTACGCTTGGTCATTTAATCCCACATACTTGTTCGAGTTCTTCCCGTGATATAGCCCCCTCCCGCAAAAGGACGGGAGCCTCCCCGGTCAAATCAACTATAGTTGACTCCTTGCCACCCGGGCATCTGCCGCCATCAATAATTAAGTCTACTTTACCACCCAATTGAGCGTAGACCTCCTCAGCGGTCAGCGAGCTTGGCTTGCCACTCAAATTGGCACTTGTGCCCACAATAGGAGCCCCCAGACCACGGGCAAGAGCAACAGGGACAGGGTGAGCAGGGATGCGGACAGCTACCGTTGCCCCACCGCCGGTGATGATATCGGGGACGGATTTAGCCCTGGGTAACACCATGGTCAGGGCTCCAGGCAAGAATTTGTCGGCTAAGAGCCAGGCAATCGGTGGCACCGGCTCGGCAACCTCGCCTATTTGAGATTTATCAGCTAGAAGTAATGACAGCGCCATACTGCGCGGTCGCTCCTTTACCTGATAAATCCGCTCTACAGCCTGAGGAATGCTGATACAGGCACCCAGCCCATAGACAGTATCGGTGGGGAAGGCAACTATCCCCCCCTGTTTAAGGATAGAGATAGCCTGCTCAACCTGTTGTCGGGTAGATGAAGATAGCTTATTTCCCATCGCCTTTCTGCTTGACGACAGTATATCACAGTGATAATCTATCTTCTATATATGGCTAAGGATAAGGCGAAACAACCAGCGGAGAAAAGCCGCCGGATAGCCACCAGCGGCGATATTGAGGTCTCCACCTATTTGGAAATTGCCAAGGAGATAGCCGGTGAGCAGCCGTCTGCGCCAAAGGAGGCTATACCTCCTGTCCAGCGTGAGGCTATAATTGTAATTGACTTTGGCTCGCAATATAGCCTGCTAATTGCCCGGCGAGTGCGCGAATACCAGGTATACTGTGAGCTGGTATCCCCTGACACCCCGTGGGAAAAGATAGCCCCGTTAAATCCCAGGGGGTTTATCCTCTCTGGAGGTCCAGCTAGCGTCTATGAATCTGGTGCCCCACTGGCTCCGGCTTATATCTATGAGAGCCGCCTGCCAATATTGGGCATATGCTATGGGATGCAGCTCCTTACCCACCAGCTAGGCGGACAGGTGGCACCAGGAGCAAAGCGTGAGTATGGTCACGCCATTCTTCATTTGAGTGATGTAGATTCACCTATATTTGTCGATTTGCCTCCTTCCACGCCGGTATGGATGAGCCACGCTGACAGGATTGAACAACTGCCTCCTGGTTTCACTACCCTCGCCTATACTGAAAATTCGCCCTTTGCTGCTATGGGCAACGATGAGAAAGTATTTGGTCTCCAGTTTCACCCCGAGGTAGCCCATACCCCTGAAGGAAAGACAATATTAAAGAACTTTGTCTACCGGATATGTGGCTGCAAGGGAAACTGGACAATAGGCAATTTCATAAGTGATAGCATGGCTAAAATTAAGCAGCAGGTAGGCAAAGGCAAGGTCATCAGTGCCCTCTCGGGAGGGGTTGATTCAGCGGTAACTGCCACCCTCATCCACCGTGCTATTGGTGACCAGCTAACCTGCATCTTTGTCAACCATGGGCTGCTGCGCCGTGAGGAGGTAGAAAGAACCTTTAATACCTTCCGACTCAACCTGGGCATGAATATCATCTATGTAGATGCCAGTGAAAGATTCCTCAACCGCCTGAAAGGGGTAACCGAGCCTGAGGTGAAGCGCAGGGTGGTGGGTGAAGAATTTATCCGGGTATTTGAGGAAGAAGCCAAGAAAATAGGCAAGGTTGACTTCCTGGCTCAGGGGACGCTTTACCCCGATGTCATTGAGAGTGCGTCTTCGGGAAGCACCGTCGCCGCCAAGATAAAGACTCACCACAATGTTGGTGGACTGCCGGCTAAAATGACGCTCCATCTTCTTGAACCCCTGCGCAACCTGTTTAAGGACGAGGTGCGCCAGGTAGGGCTGGAGCTAGGTCTGCCTGAGGAGATGGTGTGGCGGCAGCCCTTCCCCGGTCCCGGTCTGGCAATCCGCATTATTGGTGAGGTGACCGGAGAAAAGCTGGAGATATTGCGGGCGGCTGACTGGGTGGTGATGAACGAGATTAAAAAGGCAAAGCTATATCGCCAGCTTTGGCAGAGCTTTGCCATCCTCACCGATGTCAAGAGCGTGGGGGTGATGGGTGATTATAGAACCTATGGCTATCTGGTTGCCGTGCGTGCCGTAACCAGCGAGGATGCTATGACGGCTGATTGGTCGCGCCTCCCCTATGATGTCCTGGCTCGCATTTCCAGCCGCATCGTTAACGAAGTCCCTGGTGTTAACCGCGTTGTCTATGATATAACCTCCAAACCCCCATCAACTATTGAGTGGGAGTAAGGCAGGTAAAAAGAAATGGGATTTCTTGATAAATTCAAGAAACAGAAACCGAACTGTCCGTACTGCGAGGCATCATTAGACCCAGTCCCTACACGAAAGAAAAAGTGTCCTTCCTGTGGTCAGTTTATTTATGTACGAAGACGCCCATCAGACCGCAAGCGTATCTTAGTAACTGAGGAAGATGCCAAAAGAATTGAGGAGGAGTGGAAGAGAATTCATGAGGAGCAGGAATACAAGCAACTGTTAGAGCACTTTAGTGTAAGTCAGAAAGAATACCAGAACAGAGAGAAGGATTTACTCAAGAAATTCAAGACTGTCCCTTCACAAAGAGATGTATTCTGGGCAATTCTTAATGACAGACTCCTAGAAGCTATGAAAGGCAAGAGTTGGGGTAAGATAAGCGAATTATATCGTGAGCAAGCCCACTTCCTTATAGATGAAGGTAAAGACCCATTCCGTTCATTACAGGAATCAATGCGATGCCAACTCAGGGATTACCACTCATCTGGAGTAGTTAAGAAGGTACAGGTATACTCTGCTGGCAATTCTTCCTGCGATAAATGCAAAGAACTTCGTGGCAAAATATTGACCGTTGAACAGGCTCTTGAAACTATGCCAATTCCAGTGGACAACTGTGCTAATTCGTATGGATACTGCCGGTGCGTATATTTGCCTATAGTGGATTGAACTGCTACAGTCTGGCAGGGTAGTTTGAAGGGGCTTCGCCCCTTCAAAAAACTTCCTTCCCCCTCTCCTTGAGAAGGAGAGGGGGTCAGGGGGTGAGGTAGATAAAGATACTGGTTGTTGGTGGTGGGGCTAGGGAGCATACCATTGTCTGGAAGCTAGCCCAGAGTCCAAAAGTAAAAAAGATTTTCGTCGCTCCGGGCAATGCTGGCACGGCTAAGATTGCCCAGAACCTTAATATCAGCCCTACAGATATAGAGGGGCTGGCTAAAATAGCCCGGGAAAAGAAAATAGAGCTTGCTGTTGTTGGTCCCGAGGCGCCTTTAGCTGAGGGCATTGTTGACCACTTCATCGTCAGGGGGCTTCCCATCTTTGGTCCGACTAAGAAAGCCACTGAGATTGAGTCGAGCAAGGTCTTCGCCAAGGAGCTGATGCAGAAATATAACATCCCCTGCGCCAAAAGCACCAGCTTTTCTGACTATAATAAGGCAAAAGAATATCTCCAGCAGCAGAAACCACCCATTGTAATTAAAGCCGATGGTCTAGCCGCTGGCAAGGGGGTGATTGTAGCCGATTCCATCCCGCAAGCCTTAGATGCTCTGTCCAGTATAATGGAGGCTAGAGCCTTCGGTAGCGCTGGTGACCGGGTAGTTGTTGAAGAGCGTTTGCAGGGGAAAGAGATGAGCGCCTTCGCCTTCACCGATGCCCACACCGTAATCCCTATGGTGGCGGCTTGCGATTATAAACGGTTATATGATGGAGACCGGGGACCTAATACTGGCGGTATGGGTAGCTATAGCCCGCCACATTTTCTCAATCCAACGCTGGCTAAAATGGTAGTGGAAAATATTATGAAGCCGTCAGTGAAGGCAATGCATGACGAAGGAAGAGCGTATAAGGGTGTCCTTTATGGCGGGTTAATGATTACCAATAACGGACCAAAGGTGCTAGAATTTAATGCCCGGTTTGGCGACCCGGAGGCACAGGTTACCCTCCCTCTGCTTAAGACTGACCTGGTTGATATTATGCTGGCGGTGGTTGATAATAAACTTGGGCAGATAGACGTGGAATGGAGTAAGGATGCCTGTGTTGGGGTAGTAATGGCATCAGCCGGCTATCCCGAAAGCTATAAGACGGGTTTTCCTATCACCGGGCTGGATGATTTAGATAAAGACATTGTGGTGTTTCACGCTGGAACCAAGCTCGGGTCGGAGGGGGAGGTGTTAACCAGCGGGGGAAGGGTGCTTACCGTGGTCGCTACCGGCAAGACCATCGCCGAAGCTAGAGACAAGGTCTATGCTAATATCCTCCGGATTCATTTTGACGGTTGCCATTATCGCAAAGACATTGCTCTAATTAAAGAGGGTAACTTTAAGGGGTGAAGCCCCTTCCCAATATATACTTTTTCCTTTTAATTAAGAGGGGATACTGAGGAGAGTTAAAGAGAGGCGAAGCCTCTCTTATATAACCAGTTTCCTCCTCTCCTTGATAAGGAGAGAGGGATACAGGGGGTGAGGTAGATTAAGATGCCACTAGTAGCTATAGTCATGGGCTCCAAATCAGATGCTGAAGCCCTCAAGCCAACGCTGGATATATTAAAAGAGCTTGGTATTGATTATGAGGTTAATGTCATATCCGCCCACCGCAACCCGGAGAAGGCTCGGCAATATGGGCTGGAAGCGCAAGGGCGGGGGATTGAGGTTATAATTGCCGCTGCCGGTGGGGCAGCACATCTGCCTGGGGTTCTGGCGAGCTGGACAACCCTGCCCGTCATTGGTGTGCCACTAGCTAGCGGTGAGCTGGCGGGCGTTGATGCCCTCTATTCTATAGTCCAGATGCCAGCCGGGATACCGGTGGCGGCGGTGGCTATCGGCGGTGCCGGGGCAAAGAATGCCGCCTATCTCGCCGCTGAAATCCTGGGTCTGAAATATGATAAGATACGGAAAGCCTACGAAAAATATAGAGCCGGGTTGCAAGGAGAAAAGCCATGATTGAGCGCTACTCTAGACCCCAGATGAAAAGAGTCTGGTCGGACGAGAATAAATTTGATAAGTGGCTCAAGGTAGAGATTGCTGTCTGTGAGTCGTGGGCTGAGCTGGGCATTATCCCCAGAGAGGCTATACCCAAGATAAAGCTAGCTAGGGTTAACCTTAAACGGATGGAGGAGATTTTAAAACAAACCCACCATGATATGACTGCCTTCCTTGACTCGGTAGCAGAAAGCCTGGGGAGTGAATCGCGTTTTATCCACCTTGGTCTCACCTCGTCTGATGTAATGGATACTGCCCTTAGCTTGCAGCTAATTGAGTCGGCTGAACTTTTGACTCAGAATATAAAGGAAACCATCTCAGTATTGGCACAAATGGCAATGAAGCATAAATATACAGTTATGATTGGTCGCACCCACGGCGTTCATGCTGAACCGATTTCCTTTGGTTTTAAGCTGGCGCTATGGACTGAGGAGATGAGACGCAATCTACAAAGACTGGCTGAGGCTAAGAAAGCCATCGCCGTGGGTAAGATTTCCGGGGTCGTGGGCACCTACGCCACTCTATCTCCTGAGGTTGAGGAGAAAGCCTGCGCTAGGTTGGGGCTCGCCCCGGCTCCAGTCTCAAGCCAGGTTTTGCAGCGTGACCGCCATGCTCAATTCGTTACCACATTAGCTATAATCGCTAGCTCACTGGAGAAGTTCGCCACCGAGATTAGGGGCTTGCAGCGAACTGAGACGCGAGAGGTAGAGGAGCCCTTTGCCGCCGGTCAGACTGGTTCTTCAGCCATGCCTCACAAGCGGAACCCGGAGCTTTGTGAGCGAATCTGTGGCTTAGCCCGGCTGGTCCGAAGCTATGCTACGACCTCACTGGAAAACATTGCCCTGTGGCATGAGCGGGATATTAGTCATTCGTCTACCGAGCGCATTATATTGCCCGACTGTTGCCTGGTGGTGGATTACGCCCTGAACCTTTTCACCTCAATAATGCGGGGGTTACAGGTCTATCCCCAGAGGATGAAGCGGAACATAGCGCTTACCAAAGGCTTAATCTTCTCCCAACGGGTAATGCTAGCCCTTATTGATAAGGGGCTGAGTCGGCAAAAAGCCTATGAACTGGTGCAGCGAAATGCGATGAAGGCGTGGGGGGGGAGGAGGAGCTTCCTCACCTTGCTCAAGGCTGACCCTGAGGTTACTGCCACCCTGCCTCAAAGCGAGCTTGAGCCATTGTTTGACGAGAAATACTACCTGCGTTATATAGATGACATCTTTAAGCGATTGGGCTTAACTGAGGCGCAGTGGAGAGGGGGATATAGCTAAGTCCACCGAGCCGACTCCCAGAGCAATATAATGAGTACTAGCCAGTTAGTTTTGCTGAATACAGACTTGCCCTTACCAATGTTCGTTCGGGGTAAGGTGCGCGATACCTATGACCTGGGCAAACTGCTGCTCATTGTCGCCACCGACCGAATCTCAGCCTTTGATGTTGTCCTACCCTGTGGTATTCTCAACAAGGGCTTGGTGCTTAACCAGCTGTCTGTTTTCTGGTTTAACCAGACCAGGGAATTGGTGCCCAACCACCTAGTGGAAGCAGTGGACGATGTTCGTTGTCTTGACGCTTATCTTCCTGCTGAGAGCCGTTTTGCCTACCCTTCTTACCTGGCTGGACGGTCAATGGTAGTTAAAAAGGTCAAGCGTATCCTGGTTGAGTGTGTGGTGCGTGGCTATCTTTCCGGTTCAGCTTGGGATGAGTATCAGCAGTATGGCACTATCTCTGGGCTACCCTTGCCCCAGGGACTGAAACAAAGCCAGGAATTACCCCAGCCGTTATTCACCCCCACCACCAAGGCGGAAACCGGGCACGACCAGCCGCTATCTATGGATGGGATGGGGAGGCTGGTGGGCGAGGCTCTAGCCGAGGAGTTGAGGCAGAAAAGCCTCGCCATCTACAGCTATGCCCAAGGTTATGCCATAGCCAGGGGAATAATCATTGCTGATACCAAGATGGAGTTCGGGCTGGACGGTAACAGGCTAATCCTGATTGATGAGCTACTGACCCCGGATTCAAGCCGGATATGGGATGCTGAGCGATATCAAGTTGGTCAGTCCCAGCCCAGCTATGATAAGCAGCCGGTCAGAGATTGGCTTATCCGGTCAGGGTGGAACAGGGAACCACCAGCCCCCATGCTACCCCCGGAAGTTATTGAGGCTACCACCAAAAGGTATGAGCAGGCTTACCAGAGGTTGACGGGGAGGAAGCTAGAGCAACACAACTAGCGGGAATATAATGTACCCTTACCAGGACTGGAAGCGCTAAGCTTTTCCTCTGAAAGGTAGAGCTTCCCGTCTTCAGTGGTCTTTACCACCCCAGCATTCATCAGGGCAGTCAAGGCGTACGGTTTATAATCACGCGTCCGAAGCATCCTTTCCATTAAGCCCCGCGGTCTGAGTCCTAGCTCGTCAATCGTCTTGGCATTCTTAGCGCTAACGGCATTATGCTCTCGGAAAATGTCTATTACCTGGCGAATAGCCCGCTTCAGACGCCACCGGGGAATTATGAACATTGCCACCAGCAGGACAATAAAGAGGAGGACTATAATAAGTATTGCGTTTGTATCCAGCGCTATTCCTCCAATAGACCCTTGGTGCTGGGCAGTTCGCCTAAAATCCGTTCATCAATTCTGGTCGCCATATCCAGGGCTCTGCCTAAGGCTTTGAATAGTGCCTCTGCTTTGTGGTGGTCATTGGTGCCGTAAACAACCTTGGCATGGAGGTTGAGCCTGGCTTCAATGGCAAAAGACTCGAGGAAGTGGCGGATGAGGTCGGTGGCAAAGCCAGCCATGTCATTATCAGAAAAGGGTAGCTCCAGCACGGTATATCCCCGGCCACTGATGTCCACTGCCACCATAGCCAGGGCATCATCCACAGGCACAGTAGCATCGTCCATCCTGACAATACTCCGCTTCTCCCCCAGCGCCTGGCTAAGGGCTTTGCCCAGACAGATAGCGACATCCTCTATCAGGTGGTGCTGGTCATCACCGCTGGCGGAAATCTTCAGGTCAAACCTTCCGTGCTGGGCAAGCTGGGATAGGAGGTGGTCAAACATCTTAATTCCGGTATTTATCTCCCACTTACCACTACCGTCAAGGTTAAGCTCCAGGCTGATG
>Ga0172365_10000978_pt1 | contig 20183 bp, 15 predicted proteins | sample LakKivSesite48cm_FD_114535 | JGI IMG/M metagenome (GOLD analysis project Ga0172365, IMG submission 114535) | Sediment microbial communities from Lake Kivu, Rwanda - Sediment site 48cm | ecosystem: Environmental > Aquatic > Freshwater > Lake > Sediment | place: Rwanda: Western Province, Lake... | reverse complement strand
CGGTTTTGTAGTCTTTCCCTGCAATCGGCAGGTTTTTTGCTCTGGCCAGGTCCATCATTGCGGGGATATCTACGGTGAGATTTGGAGCACCATTGGCAAAAGGAACACCGCTTTGAAGGGCAGCATAGGCATAGATCATGGAATTGGGAATCGCATCGTGGTTGTTTTTGAGTCCCTTTTCAAAACTGTCAAGGTCTTTGTGCACATCCTGCTGCCGGATAAAAATTTCAGTAGAAGCACACCAGATCATGATCATTCGGTCCACATTTTCTTTGTCCTTAAAGTTTTGAATGTCTTCCATAAGCGCCTTGGCCAGATCCATTTTGGTTTTCCCTTTTTTAGTCCAGGTTCCGTTGAGCCGTTTCACATATTTCTGGTCAAAAACAGCTTTCATGGGTTTTATGGATGCGAGTTTGTCTTTGACAAGATCCAAGTCGGATTCATTGAGAACGCCGGCTTTCTGTGCGGCCACAAGACCCGTGTCCTCAAAAATGTCCCATGCCCCAAAAACAAGATCTTCAAGTTTGGCAAGCGGTACAAAATCTTTAATCTTGGGAATGCGATTTTCAGTGCGTTTTCCCAGCCGGATGGTTCCCATTTGAGTCAACGATCCGTAGGGAAGATGAATATTTCGGACGATGGCTTCCACGCCGGCAATAAAGGTGGTTGCTACGGCTCCCAAACCTGGAATTAAAACGCCCAATTTGCCCTTGGGCTCTCGGATATGAACGCCTTTTTGAATCAATGTTAGCCTCCCCTATGAATTTGATATGATAACGTTTTTGGAATTTATCTGTTTTTCGTTTTTGTTCTTTGAGCCCTTAGAGATTGAATAGTCAGATCCACCGGAACTTTGGTAAATCGAAGAGTGGAATGGTCATTCTGAGTCCCGACTTTTCGCGAGGAAAAATCGGGTGTGTTTGGACTTCCATCGTCGGAGCGTATTCCTTCACTTTGTTCAGAACAGATTCTGAGCCCTCGCCTATTGCCAGGACAGGCTTGACGAAGGACTCAGGATGACAGATGAAATATAAATTCGCCAGAGTTCAGATCTAATTTACAAAATCGAAAACTGAAATCCAAACTATAAATCAATTCCGATTCGGAGTTGTCCTGATGAGGATTTTTTTCAAGGTTGGCTGTCTTTATCGTCTATGAAGGTGAGGATCGCTGATTTGAGTGAGTCGAACACACCAACAACCATTCAGACACGTTTTCCCGTAGTGGATAAAGCGGCACTCGGTGGCTGGTTTCAAGATGAAGAAGTCGGTTTCGATGTGTCTGATAATGTCGTCAACAATCGTTTGAACACTAACCCCAAGGGTTGAGGATTCTGTAGATCAGGATTTGATGGAAGTTTTTTATTGTTGATTCAAAAGACGTGGTCTTTTGAATCAATGGCTATGCCGGAGACTTGGCCGATGATCCAGTTGTTGGGCAGAGGTTTCGGCCAGTACGGATCCACTTTGAATTCTGGAATTTTATCAGCGATGGTCATTTTTTCACATGCTGTCCAAGTGGCCACGGAGACAACAAGAACAACCAGGACAGCAATCCAACAGCGATGATGGACGTGTTTCATGATGTTTTCTCCTTCGAAAATTTATTTGTTCATTTTCATAGTTTCGGGTGCGCCACAGGCGCATGATGACTCCTATTTTTTAATTTCCGGACCTTTTCTTTGGATTCCAGACTACAAATTCGATGAGGAGAAGGTTTCTCTGCAGACTCGTAAACCTCGATGCAGGTCTCTTTAAACTATTCCTCGCGTACGATCGCGCTAATGCCCACGAGTCTTTTGCAGATATTCCAGCGCGATGGACGTCATCAGCAGCGTCCCACTTGGCAAGGATCGCTCGTCAATGTCAAAACCGGGATGATGATGGGGAAATTCCATGCCGTCGCCTGCACCCAGGAATAGAAAAGCGCCGGGAATTTTCTGCAAATAATAGGCAAAGTCTTCGCCTCCCATGATGGGGGCAAAGTCCGCGAGGCTTTCCTTGCCGAGTGTTTTCAAGGCAACATCCTTCACCAGTGTGACCATCTCCGCATCGTTGATGAGCGCAGGATACCCGACGTCGTAGTCCACATCCACCGTGGCACCCAGAGTTTTTGCGGTCCCACGGGCAATTTCAAGCACGCGCTTTTTTGCCAATTCGTGGACAGATCGTTCAAAGCTGCGCACAGTCCCGGACAGTCGGACTTCGCTGGGAATGACGTTGTGAATCGTCCCGCCGTTGATGGTGCCAAACGAAACCACTGCAGATTTTAATGGATCCATGTTGCGGCTGACAATGCTCTGCATGTTCACAACGATCTGTGAGGCGATGTAAATCGGATCAATGGTTTGATGGGGCATGCTGCCGTGGCCTCCTTTTCCTTTTACGGTGATGACAAATTCGTCCGGTTGGGCCATAGATGCGCCTGCCACAACCCCGACCTTGTTCGTGGGAAGGGGCTGCCACAGGTGCAGGCCGAAGATGGCATCAACGCCTTCCAGCGCGCCATCTTCGATCATCTTTGGCGCACCGCCCGGAAGCCTCTCTTCCGAGGGCTGGAAGAGAAACACGACCTTGCCGTTTAACCGATCTTTTCTTTCCGAAAGGAGTTTTGCCACGCCCATCAAGATGGCCATGTGGCCGTCGTGACCGCAGGCGTGCGTGGCTTTGGGATTTTCGGATAGGTATTCTTTTTCACCTTCTTCTTTCATCAGGAGCGCGTCCATATCTGCCCTCAGGGCCACGGTCATTCCACTGCCCTTTCCCTCGAGCTCGCCCCGCAGGCCGGTCTTTGCAACCGTCTTGACAGAAATTCCCAGTCCTTCCAGGTGTTTACGAACGACCGAAGAGGTGCGCTCTTCCTGGAATGCAACTTCCGGATGGCGGTGAAAATCGCGCCGCCAAGCGACGAGTTGATCGTTCATCTGGGCGATTTCTTTTTTTAAGGCTTCGATCATCTCTTATTCTCCATGATATTAGGTTAAATCCACGGGTTTCATTTTTGTCAGCAGGCTGACGACAGCGGCAATCAGAGTGTTGATGGTCATGCCGATGATTCCCGCGTTCAGTCCAAGGTAGGGATCTTTCTTGGTGATAATGAGAACCAGGACGATAGCCACACCCACAACCATGCCGCTCCAGATTCCGGCCCTGGTTACACGTTTCCAGAACAGGCCGAATACGACACCAGGAAAGAACTGGCACACGCCGTAATATCCGACGATGAGCAGCCTCACGATTTCGTTGGGAATGAGGATGGCAAAGACGAGGGCAAATGTGGCGATGACCAGGACCATGATGCGCGACAAACGCATCACAGACTCTTCTTTCGCTTTTGGATTAAAGCCCGTCTGATAGATGTTTTTAGCGATCAGAGTGGACGCGAAGAGAATCAGGATGGCCGAAGGCACCATGGCCGTGACGGCTCCTGCTGCTCCGATAAATCCCATGAACCAGGAGGGATAGGTTTTATTCACGAGCTCCAGAAACGCGGTGTCGCTGTTTTTTAATCCTGGCAAGACCAGAACGGCCGTAAACCCGACAAGAAATATGAGAAGAATCGGGATCTGGTACAAGGGCAGGATGATGGCGTTTCTCTTGATGACCTTGTCGCTCTTTGCCGAGAAGGACGAGCCGACGATGTGAGGCCACATGTAAAATCCCAGGCCCATCATCAAAGCGGTGGACATGACCCATCGAACATCCATGGACGGGACGGATCCCGGAAAAACAAGATGGTGCGGCATTCTTTCAATTAATACGTTAAACATGTTGCTGAAACTTCCAAAATAGATGATCGGCACGCCGATGCCCACGACGGCCACGGCAATGATCATCATCACGTTCTTAATAATGGACACCCAGGCGGCGCCTCGGATGCCGCTGGTAAACACAAAAATACAAGTCAGAACAAAACCGATGCCGATGGCTACTTTGTCATCAATTACGTCGTTGCTGGCAACGCGGACAATGAATCCCAGCCCAGAAAGTTGGAGCTGAAGGTAGGGTATAATCGAAAAAACGCCTATCAGCGCAACAAAAACACCGAGCGGCCGGCTGTCGTATCGCTTGATAAAAAAGTCGGGCTGTGTATGAAAGCCGTGTTTTTTCCCCATCCGCCAGAGGGGAGGCATGACAAAAAAAGAGAAAGCAAAAGCCAGTGTCCCGTAGATGAGGATGTAAAACGCGGGTGCTCCCTTGGAGTAGGCCCAGCCGCTGGCTCCCAGAAACGTAAATGTCGTGTATATTTCACCGGCCATCAAAAGCCAGATAATAACCACACCAAATTTTCGGCCGCCTACGGTCCAGTTTTCCAGGTTCATCTTGACGTGCCTGCCTGCAAAAATACCCACAAGGGAGGAAATCAGGATGGTGCCGAAGATAACGATTAATGCCAGATTCATTGTTCACCTCCTTCCTCCTTGGGATTAAACTTCTTTTCACAGAGATACGCAAGCAAGAGAATTGGAGGGGTCATGGCCACCCAGAAAAGAATCCAGAACAAAAGGAAGGGAAATCCCAATATCATAGGTTCAATCCGATTCACAAATGGGAGTGCCAAGACCATGGTGAGGTAGGGAATGGCCCCAAATATCAATGCCAATTTTGTCCCCTTTTTCATAGAAACCTCCTTCAAAATAGGTGATTAAAAATGGGTTTTTTAACCAATGCGAGAGCATCTATTTTTTCTTCGGCTTCAGGATTTCCCCTGGAAGATGGCCGTTCCATTCACCTCTGTCCAAGACGACCTTGCCGTTGATCAACAGGTATTCAATGCCTTTGCTGTAAAATTCATTCCACGATCCACATGGGTATGAAGGGTGATGACACCGGGGCAGAGATAAGGCTCTTTGGCGTCAATAACTCTTGCCGCGGTCCCGGCGATGGATTCGGCGACATCCGCTTGAAACGGATCTTTTAAAGAGCCGTCAAATACGTTGGCGTTCTTGATGAGAAGATCGTAATCAACGCTTTGTACTACAGAAGGAGTCGCGGGGAAGAAAAAACAAAGCGTGAGAAGAATTCCGTATCTATCGATTTTCGTTTTCATGGGATCACTCCTGCATTGAATCCCGCCAGAGGCGGGCAAGGGTTTCATTCCCCGCCCCTTGGGGCGTTCAATGCTTTTGGGTTTTGATACCCCACTGCTTGCCCGCCCCGGCAGGCTTGCGGCGGGGTAGTTCATTTGATGGATGCTTGTCCTGTCCGAAGTTTTTACTTAGACAAATATCCGTGGGAGCATCGGGTTCATGAGAATCGGAACTTTGTATACCGAACTGTCCCCCCATTCGGCTACCTCGCCGATTGAAATCTGTCCATTTCCCTGGGAGCCAAAAAGTACGACTTCATCCCCGATTTTAACATCCCGTGCGTCGGTAACATCCACGAATGCATGGTTGGCTGACATGTAGGCGATGAGGGGATACCGGCGTCCGTGAATGAGGACTTCTGCCTTGTCCACGGCATGGTACGGATATCCATCGGAATAGCCTAGAGGCAACGTGGCCAGAAGCATCTCCTTTTCGACTTTGTATCTTCTGTGATAGGCGATAGTATCTCCCGGTTTCATTTTTTTCACGTAGATGATTCTCGTTTTCAGGGACATCACCGGCTTGAGGTCCATGTTGGAAAGTGGCTCTAGGCCGTAGAGGCAATTGCCCGGCCTCACCATGTCCAGAAAAGTACCCGGGGAATTGGCAATTGCGAGACTGCTGGCTGCATGCCTGATCCCCAATGAAATGCCTTTCTTTTTTGCGTCCTCGCAAACTTGGAGCAGTCGTTCGACCTGAATCCTGTCGTCTTCCAATTCTTCGGTCAGCGTCGTAAAAATGCCCTCGATGGCGATGTCCGGCATGGAGGCCATCTTTTCGATAAAGGGTATGGCCTCAGAGTAAGGCACGCCCACACGGGCCAGGCCTGTGTCAACTTTGATGTGAACCCTGGCCCGCTTGTTCAATTTGCGTGCCGCTGCCGCCAGCGAAGCCACCGCCTCTGAGAAGACAGATTGAGAGATGTCGTAACGTACGAGTTGCTCGGCTTCCTGCGCCGAGAACGGACCGAAATTGAGGATCGTGCCTTTGATCCCGTTCTCCCGCAAGGCAACGGCTTCCTCGACTTTAACGACCGCAAAATGCTGGAAGTTGTATCCTTGAAGGACCTTGGCGAATCCGACGAGCCCGTGTCCGTATGCATTGCATTTGACAACGGCGATGATGGGACGGTTCTCTACCCTTTTCCGCACCTGCGCCACATTCCAGGCGATGTTTTTCGAATTCAACTCAAGCCAGGGATCTACGAATTCGCTCGGATGATCAGGAGAAGGGATGGAGCTGTTCGGCCTGTTTTTCGCCAGGGCGAGACCCACAGGAGCCATGCCCGCCAGTGCGAGAAACTCTCTTCGATTCATTCTCATTGTCATAACAACCTATCCCTCCTAGGGTTCAACACCCTATCAAGACATCCAGCCAATAACCTCCCCGCCTCCGGGATAATAAACTACAGCATTGTCACGCGGCCAACAATTTTCTCAATGAATTATAACGTCTATTTATACTGTGAGATATTTTAGGACCGCACCTGAACAATGCGGTTGTTTTCGTCTACCAGAACAACAATCGGTGTACTCATGGAAGCCTCTTTTTCCTCCACCAGTCCGTAGGAAAGAATAATAAGAGGATCTCCTACTTGTCCCAATCTGGCAATGGCCCCGTTCATGACAATTTCGCCACTGTCGCGTTTGCCCTTGATGACGTAGGTTTCGGCCCGAGTTCCATTGGAGATGTTCAAGACATGGACTTTTTCGTAGGGTAAGATACCGGCAGCCTCCATCAGCGTTGAATCAATGGTGACGCTGCCTTCATAATTCAGATTGGAAGCTGTAATCCGCGGGCGCTGAATTTTGGCTCGAAGCATATTTCTCAGCATGATCAAACTTCCCTTTTTGTTTCATTGGATTGGGCTTGCTTTCCTTGGTCTTTTCTCCAGACATGAACGATGCGCTGTATGGCGGTGACGTTGGAAAGAACAGCGATAATCCAAATCGCACCAACCAAAGTATACAGGTGGATAAGTCCTCCGAAGCCCAAAAGCAAAAGTCGTTCAGCCCTTTGGAGAAGCCCCACATTGCACTCGAATCCTAAACCCTCGGCCCTGGCTCTCACGTAACTCACCATAAGCGATCCCCCCAGCCCCACGGCTATGGCTACAGACGTTAGGTACCACCCGTTTTTGATGAAATAAAAAGCCATTCCAAAGAAAAAGATAACTTCAGAGTACCTGTCTATGGTTGAGTCGTACAAGGCACCAAACTTGGTTACCTTTCCACTTTGCCGGGCCAGCTTTCCGTCAACGGTATCGAACAGACCGGAAAGAAGAATGAGAGAGGCGGCTGTCCGAATGAAGCCCGCAGCCACAAAATAGGTGGCAATGCAACCGATAATAAAGCTGACTGTGGTTAATGTGTTGGGATGAAGGTTGAGTTTTGTTGATACCCTTACAAGTGGACTGAGAAAAGAAAAATAGATGTTCTTCAGCCTGTTGGGAATAATTTTACTGCGATGTATTTTTGTCATTTTTTTTAGATAATCCTTTTATAATAAGAACGAATTCCCCTTGAATTTTGCGGTGAGAGAAAAGGGTTACCATCTCCGAGATGGAACCACGGAGAATCTCTTCAAATTTTTTTGTTAGCTCCCGGCAGACAACAATGGGACGATCCCCCAGATTTGTTAAGAGATCAGAAAGTGTCCGCACAAGACGATGCGGTGCCTCGTAGAGAACAATGGTTCTGGATTCTCGAACAAGCGTTTCGAGTCGGTTTTTCCTTCCCTTTTTTGTAGGTAGAAAGCCTTCGAATAAAAACCGGTCTGTCGGCAATCCCGACACGGTAAGACCAGCAATCGCAGCCGTTGGTCCGGGAATAGAGACAACAGGAACGGATGTTTTTATTGCCTCACGAACAAGATAAAAAGCCGGATCTGAAATTCCTGGCGTTCCGGCGTCAGAGACTAAGGCCACAGAATATCCCTGCGAAAGTCGGCTCAAAAGGTGAGGCGTTTTTTTTTCTTTATTGTGGTCGTGGTAACTTTCAAGTTGGTTTTTGATCGCAAAATAGTTCAGAAGCAGTCCTGTCCGCCGTGTGTCTTCTGCGGCAATGATATCCGCCTCTCGGAGTACGCGAAGCGCACGCAAGGTAATGTCTTCCATGTTGCCGATGGGCGTACTGACTAAGTAGAGCGTTCCCCTCTGTGCTGAATCATCCAATGCGACAGTTTCCCCCATTACGTATTAAACTACAGATGCCTTTTCATGAAAAACGATTCCCAGTGTTTCCAGTTCATCCAGAATAGGTTCGTAGACAGAAGGGACCACGGGAATTTGGACGCCTGTTTCTTTGATTCTTTTTTCTAGAAGGAGTCTCACGGCAATCGCTACGGGCAGGCTGACCGTTCTGGCCATGGACGTGTCCTGGCCGGGAATTCCAAAATGGATTAATGTCGAAGTTATTTTTTCTTTACGATTTTCTCGGGGGTACTCCACTAAGAAATCGTGATGAAGCACAATCATGTCCCGTTCGTTTTTTTCGTAGCGAAGTTTTTCGAAGAGTCTGCCCGAGAGTACGTCCAGATATGTGTTTGCGCCCGGAGGGATGGGATCGTCGTTAAAAAGTCCAAGCCATTCGAGGCGATCCATGATTTCCGAACGCGGGTCCAGATGTAAGTAATTCGCAAGGGTCTGCTTTATACCATCCACATTGGCGTGGATGGCCTTGGCTGTAAATTCCCGAAACGTTAGGCCCTCCAGATCGTTTTTCACTTCTGAATTTAAGAGACCCATGTCTGCTATTTTTTTCCACGTCTCGCACCAGCCCGGATACCGAAGTGTGCCCCGATACATGGAGGAAATTCCTTTTAGGCCGTACAAATCAATGTAAGGGAGGGAGTTCCGATTCGGATAGGCCTGTAAGGTTCCCACGCCTTCGATTTCGATGTTCCAGCAATGGGAGAAGAGATCCTTGCCGGCCACGTCAACAATTTTTCCATTCTTGAGATAGCGTCCAGAATGGGTTCCTGCAAGGACGACCCCCTTTGGACTCCAAGAGAATTTGTAACCGAAAGGATTCGTGTTGGCTTCCGGGGCGGGCAGACCGCCGCAGTAAGAAAAGAAACGGACAACCCTTCCATCTCTCTTACGGACCCTGTGGATGATGCGCATGGCAGACATGTGGTCAATACCCGGATCCAGCCCGATTTCGTTCAGGAGAAGAATTCCCGCTTTTTTTGCTTTTTCGTGCAGATTTTTCATTGCGTCACCGATGTAGGAAGCGGTGACCATGGGTTTTTGCAGAGCGATGCAAAGCTCAGCGACCGCAGGATGGTAGACATAGGGAAGAAGGCTGACAACGATGTCGGACCGAGAGATGGTCTCTTTTAATTTTGTAGTGTCTTCCACTTGCAAGATGCGGGCAGCACCTCGGGGATGTCCGTTAATGAGGCTTTCTGCCCTGCCAAGTTCACGGTCTACTACAGTAACCTTAATGTCTGACAGGTTGAGAAGATATCGGACAGCGGGTCTTGTCACCAGACCTGCTCCCAAAATCAGCACATTTGCCATTCCGAATCTCCCCGGCTTAAAAATACTTTTCGATGTACTTATACGGAGGTGTTAATCGGCCGTTGTATACAATAACGGCGTTTTTTATCTGTGGTGGAAGACCGCAGTTCTTAAAGTCTTTGGAGAAATCTGCTCTGGAAATTTTGGGTACAAATGGAAGCAGTGTATTTCCAAAGTAGACGGAAGATTCTATGGGAAGTTCGCAGGGTAAATTATCCACGGCCAGAACCACAAATCCCTTGCCTTCATATCCCTCAGCGGCTTTGTCTTTTATGGGATCGAAGACGAACACCGGATTGTCCGGTTGCGTGGAGCGCAGAGTACATTCTATGGAGCCCTCAATATCGCAGGTGATGTCACCAATAACCCGAAGCCGTGGAGCCGGCTGATTTTTGTATAGGAGTGCCAATCCTTTTTTTGTTACAAGCCGAGGATACCCTGGAGCCCAATAAATACCATTCACCAAAAGGATCATGAAAGGCAAATAGGATTCAAAGATGGATTTGTACTGTTCTGGATGTTCATAATAGTCCTGGAGTTCAAAATGTTTCGCGGGATCAATGGGTTCCACCGTGTGTTTTTCTTCAAAGACAACTTTGTACAGACAATTTTTAGAACGTGCCGGATTGTTAAATACAGTGGTGATGTCTTTGGGGGCAATTTCACAATGGGGAAGAAGATCAAAAATCTCTTGGGCGCCTTGGGAGACATGACCATACCCGACAAATCCACAGACGAAAGGGAGCAGCGACGGTCGAAGCCCTTCTTCTTTGATTTTTGTTCCGACCATTGCCACGGCCTTTTCTGCTTCTTCTAAGGATGGATATTGATATGTCTGCTTCAGGGACGAGAAGGGATTGGGTATTCCCTCCCAGTCAAGGCGTTTTCCCAGAGCCCAGAGCGAATCGATCATTCCAGCCAGTCCAGCGTACCTTCCAAAAAAGAGAAGCCGTGCCCCTTTTTCGTCCCTCACTTTTTCGTAGTCAACGAGATGACATTTTAGGGACATCATTTTTTTTAACATGGGAATGTTGTGTTTTTGGCCCTTGGTAATATGAGAAAAGAAGATATAGGCCTTTTCATGCTCAAAGAAAGCAGGAGGTATTTCTTTAATGCCGAAAATAACGGGACAAGAAGAAAGGTCTTCCTGAACAGAGGCACCAATTTTTATATAGTCATCGTTTGAGAAAATGCGAATTGCCGAGGGCTGAATTACTGTTTTGATATTGTAGGCTGCTTTCAGCTTCTGAACATTTTGAGGAGTTAGCGGAGTTCTGCGTTCCCACTTGTTTTTATCCTCGCGGCGTATTCCTATCCGAGCTTCGATATTTCAAATCTCCACAATAAAACAGGTATTGAATTAAAGTTTATTATTATAATAAGAATAAAAGAAAAAGTCAAGCTGTTACCGTTTGTCCCTTTACCGTCTGTCCAACCGGGTTTGTCAACACGGGGAGACGTGGCCGGTTTTAGATCTATCGGGATGTTTAAAAAGCTTTGTGGGAAAGCGATGTCACGGCAGGGCTTTTTGTCTGCGCAATGGAGACAGAGAAAAAACGGATTAGCTTCCCGTGAGGGAGATCACCACATTGAGACCGAAGTCGGTTACTGTAGTCATCCCCAGTTTTTTATCTTCTCGCTTTTTTACTTCGAGGTACATTCCGCCCCGGAGTGTGTTTGTGAAACTGTAGGAGATTTCCGGCTTCAGAGACCAGTTTTTTCCTTTTGTGATGTTGTCTGATCCCGCAGAGATTCCTTTGTTAAGATAGATCACCTCTCTGTGGTTGTTGTACGCAAGAGAGAAGTCAATGGTGTTTTCAAGTTTTTTACCTTTGAGGAATGGGAGTCGAATGCCTCCTCTTTTTTTGTATTGAGCAGTTATGGAAATGTCGGATGTAATTTTTCGCGTTGTTCCAAGATTGTATCCTGACTTTTGTTTTTCCAAACTTTCGAGTGTATTGTATTGCATGGTAGCCGATAAATCGTTTTTAAATGTGAGAGAAAGACCCACAAGAGGTCGAAAACTTCGACTGACATTCTCTCGGGTAATGGATGATCGTGTCTCGCTCCACATGTCCTGTCTTTCGCCCAAGAAGGCATGGTTCAGCGAAGCCGATTTGACTATCTGTGATAACAGAGGAAGTTTCTCGAGACCTCGCCACTGGAGAGACCAGTTGGGGAAGGGGAAATCTTTATTTTTCCACAAGAGAGTTGATTTAGAAAAGGTGCCTGTGGTTTGGGCAGCGCGATTCTCCGCATCGGTGATTTTGTAATCCAGGTTGGCAGAGATCCGAGATGTGATCGTGAAACCCGATCGGACAGAGAATCGGCGTTCTTTGCTAATAACAGCCGGTTCAGTTACATTGGGAGAAATGTCAACGCCCGGGTCGTTGATGGAAGTGCCCATCTGATACGCAAAGGTGGGTATGCCTTGTACTCCAGCATGATTTGCGGATTTTGTCTCACCGATGTCTACAGAGACGGGATCAATTTTCTGTATTAGATTTCCCATCCATGAAAAAATGAACAACAGGGGGAAGGATTTTTTTCGCTCTGTTTTTTCTTCAGATTTTTTGTCTGGCTGAGTAGCCGGGCGACGAATTCTTCCCTGGCGGCCGGAGCTTTTTTTGAAGATTTGCATAAAATTTTTTGGATTGAATTGACCAGTGAACTGAAAATTTGTCTGGACTCTGGCGTTCTGGCTCGTGCCTCTTTCTTTGGTCGAAAGGTTGTTGTTCCAGCTAAAATCTGTACTGTACCGGAGGGAGTTTGTAAGCCAAGAGAAAAGAGTGGGTGTGAAATTGGTACTGAGGTTTTGCGTTATGGCTATGCGTTCTCCAGGGTCAGAGAACAGTTTGACCCATCTGGAGTGGCGCATGTCGGTCATTTCGGATCTGGAATAATCAATCGAAAGGGCTTGAAAAGGACGGAAACCGGTACGGTAGTCAAGTTTGAATTTGGAAGTAGGAGTTTTACTTATCACTCCTTCCCGATCTTCTTTTGCCTCGTCAATATCGTTTCCAGTTGCGTTTAGATTGACTTTGGTAGGGAGGTAGAAAAATTTAATCTGGGCAATTTTTTTAAGAAAGCCTTTCTCCCCCATCCATTTGAAAGGCTTCCAGTAGTTCTGATTATTGAAGGAAAGGTTGTAATTGACGGACATTGTCTTGTTCACATTATCGGAATATTTTATTTGTGAATTGTTCGTATGGGAATTTTTATAATTAAAATTTGCCGAAAATGGATCAATAAAATATCGGACCCAAAAATTGCGGGATTTGACATTTTTCGCAAAACGGATGTTGAAACTTTTTTGTTCATTTTCTGTGCGTATGACTTTCAGAAGCGAGTCGGACTCGACAGCAGAAACAAGTATATCGTCTCCCGGGAGATACTTGGGCGTTTGTCGGGTTTTCGAATAAGTTAACGTGACCGGAAGCGACACCCCCCAGCTTGCAGGAAGGAGTTTGTGAAGCTGGATATTGGCATTGGCGAGGCCGCTTTGAGAATGATCTTTATTGCTGAATCGCTCGTTTATTGTGTGAAAATCGGCATCCTTTCGTTCATATTCTCCTCCCAAAATCATGAAATCCGAAAGCTTGATGTCGGCCCTGGCTCTCATGGCCATGCCTTTTTCTTTCCTTACTTTGGAGAGGCGGAGTTCGTCAATCCATATCTCGCCCGTGAAAGAGGCGTTCCCTTTGTTGCGAACCCCGACCGTGAGCCAGCGTATGTTGCGCAAAGAGGGATTGCCGGCAATGGTGATGATGTGGCCATTTTCTAGGAGGAGGCTGTCGGTTTCAAGAGATTTTGACTGCATTTCCAGTTTCAGCCGGTTGAGGTCATCGAAAGCGATTTCGACGGTGTTGCTGTCGTGCCAGGCAGGATACACGCGCGGGATAATGACTTCATAATAGACTTTGTTTTGGGTGTCTGAACCCCACTGGAGGAAGAATTCGATGTTGTCCGGAATCTCGTTGTAGATGTTCCCGCCGTGAACGAACATTTTTAATGTGCGGTAATTGATCAGATTTTCGGACTGGTAAAACTGCTTCTGGGCAGCGGCTGTGGCATTGGGTTTTAAATTGTCCATTTTAAGAACCAGAGATTGTTCTTTGGACATGATCTTCTGGATGGGATCAACGATGCCTTCAACGCCCGGCGGAGCTTTGTATTCGGGGTTGTCGTGGGTATTGATGACTGTAAGACTCATGGTGGAATCGTCGCTGAGATTGTAGGTGGTATCTGGAGGAGTCATCACTCCGCGTAATTTCCACTCGTTTCCAGCAAGGTTGATTTCGGCAATGGTAAGTTTTGCGTTTTGATCCAAGCTGTCAACCCACACACGGACGAATTCGATACGCGACCAGTCCGGCGTACCCACAACCTTTGATGGCCTGTCGAGGGGGATACGGTAGAGGCGCCAGCCATTTACGTTTTCTTTGCCTCCAGCGATGAAAACCGTGTCGGGCGTGGTTTTATCCAGAGAGAAACGAAACTCAAAGTAGTCGTTGTTTAAATCCACATTGCCGTTTCCATTCAGATCTTCTTCGTCAGGATAAATCGTTCTGCCGGACGTTCGGTTGTTTTCGGTTCCGTTGATTCGATTATACGCCCCACCGGTTGTGTATTCCCAGTCGTCGTAGCTCCAGGGTTCGTTTTCTTGCTTGATGCCGTCTCCGTTGATGTCCCAGAAATCGTAAGGTTCGCCGTAAGGTTTTCCGTCTTTCATTTGTATTTGAGCCGGTTCGTGAGCATGGAAAAAGGTGAGAGGATTCTGCGGGTCGAATTCTGGATCCTTGCCGAACATTCCGTCAAGTCCTGTGTCTTCGTCTTCATTTAGGATACCTTCTCGAATGCCTCCTCGCAGTTTGTCCTCGGTGTTTAACTGTTGATTGGGGATGACGTCTTCTGAGATTCGGCCCAAGTCCACGTTCAGGCGTCCTTGGTCTCCCTGTACCCAGACCTCGAGGAACCGGCTGTCGGTCTGGTCTGCATAGCCGGCAGAGAGCGCTCTTTGAATGCCTCCCCAGGAGAGTCGGGGATCTTGGAGGTTGTTGTTGGGCGTGAAGTCCAGGGTAAGGACCTGTATACGATCTGTACCACCAAAACTGGTAGTCACTTCCCTCTTTGGCCAAATTTCTTTGATGAATACTTGTGAAAGAGGATTGTACCAGAACAGGCGTCCCTGCCGGGTTAGCAGAGCCGATGCGCTGTCCGCTTTGGAAGGTGGGCTTGCGGGTGTCCAGTTGATTTGAAGAACTCCCAAGGAGACTTGCCTTTTAGATCCCTCAAAGTCATCGAGGTAGGCGACACCGTCGCTGTCGCCTGTCGGCTCATTGTTGAGGGTGTTTGGATTGGGAATCACCTGAGCGATTTCTCCTTCCAGTGCAATGCTGGAGGATTCGGTGACGTTGAGGAGGGGCAGGCTGTTGAGAGCCTTGGTGATGAAGTTTGGCTGGAACTGGAGAGCGGTATTGACGTCCCAGACAATGTTTCGCATGGGTGCGTCTTTGCCCACATAGACGCGCCGGTCCAGGGTCATCTGATTGAAGTAGAGAAAGGTGCCCCCGATAAACGAGCGGCTCATTCCGTTGTCCCAAAGAGTGTATTCAGCGCGTGCCCCCACAAGGGACTTTTTATCTATCGAAAAGAGCTGTTGGGATTCGTATTCGATTTCGATGTTGGCGTCCGGATTGGTAGCCTCGTCACTGAGAAGTGTGAGGGTTCCGAAATCATAATCAATGGTATAGTCCACGTCTTTCCGAAGCTCTCTCCCATTCAGTCGTATTTTTTCGCTTCCCGGGATGACGTTCATCCCGAGATTATGTGTCGGGCTGCGCCGCGAAGACGTGACATCAATATAAAACTTGCTCTGCTGATGGATATAGCTGGCCACCGTGGTGTCGTAGATGGCGGGCGTCCGCTTGTCATTCATTTCATTTGGGAATGTCCCCAGATTGCCCGAAGTAGAATCCGGATCGAACGGCCGAAGATTGGGAAAAATCAGTTCGCCCCGGCTCAGGTTCAGAATATTCGGGTCAATGTCCACTTTTTTGTCCGGATTGGGTTCTCCGTTTGTGTCTGTGTTATCCAAACCGAAGATGTTAAGATAACTTTTGGATTCCCCATTGATTTTGATGGATTGTTGAGGGTCGCCGTTCGACGTTTTAAAATAAATGGTAATATCGAATCCTTCTTCAAATTCTTCTTTAGTAATGTTGCGGGCTCCCAGCGAATAGACGTTTTTCCATTCCAGGTTCCAACTTTTATCACTGGGGCGAGGAGTCCTGGGTTTAATAAGTTTCAAAACGGCTGTCTTGGTGGAATCAATTTGCAGTGTTCCGTATTCTCTACCAGAAGAATCCTTGTACGCAACAGCCAGGATTTCACTCTCCTGAAGAGGCATATTCATGTATATATAACCCAAATTTTTATTGATAAAGTAATCCACATTGGGTTCCAGTCGCAGGAAGTGTTCTCTCACATTTTCTTGGGAGATGTTCGTTTCGGAGGTGTTAGGATCCGACGGTTCGAGAACAGCCCACGCCTGAAAAGCGTCTACATTGTTTTGATAGTTGTAGTCCGATTTGTAGACTTCGAGCTTTGTGATGATTCGGCTTGGGTCCACAATGTACCTTCCTTTGTCGTCAAGAACGGTGAATTGGCTTCTGTAGTAATAATCGAGAAAGTAATAGGTGCCGCGCTTGTACTCATAATCGTGGATTTCCTGACGGGATTCATCTTTTCCACCCGTCAACTTTTTTCTGTTTTTTTGACCTTTTTCCATACTGGCAATCGCCGTAACATCCAGCTTACCGATTTTCATCTGGGATTTTACACCGAAGAGGCCGGTGTTTTGTGCACTGAAAGTAACAAACCGCGTGGAAGGAAGGGAGAGTGAGATGTTTCCGGCTTCGATTTTTTGAATGATTCCGTCTTCATCGCTGGTATATTGAAGTTTCATTGCATTTTCAAATTCGAAGGGGCGTTCGCTGTCCTGATCGACCAATACAGAGACGTTCTCCCCGATCTTTCCTTCTACCCTGAATCTCTGGGTTTGCTTCATTTTAAAGTTGGTACTGGGAGCTCGATCCGTAGCTTGGATAACGCGCCCCTTTCGTTTTTCGTGGCTCAGTCCGCCGTCAATGGTAATGTTTCCCGTTACGTTGAGTTTGAAAGTTTCGCCTCCAAAGACTCGGCGAAAGGCTTCACTTTTTATTTTCGGTGTTTCAATGGTGATGCCTTGCGTTTCTTGGTCTGCTGTTCGTGTGGGGGTTACATGCGTGCGGACGTATTCGGTCCATTGGTTTTGAGTTTCAATGGTGGATCTTCTGGTAATATAGTCTTTCAGCGAAAGGTACTGGGGAAGGCACACATTCCAGTTTTGAAAGGTTTGAGCGATTGTTACGTATTGACCGGTCGGGTCAATGGAAACAGAGTGAACAAAGGCACGGGGATATTGTACAGGAACACGTGACAAGGGGACGCCGATGGAGAAAGCAGGCAATCGCTTCGTATCTACCAAGGGAGCTATAGGTGTTTTTATAGGAGGCAAGCGGAGTCCTACTTCTGCCCTTGCAGAGAGAGGAAAAAATAAAAAGTAGATCGAAAGGATCGTTGCCCAGCCGACACATTTCGATCTTTTAGTAAAAGACAGGACCATCGTTTCCTTGCTGGTATTTTGCTTTTCTTGCAGCGCTTTCGATGTTTTCTAAAAGCATGAAAATGTCACGCGATAACCAGTATCAAGGATACGATAGGCGACTCCTGTGTGAGAAATACAATTAGCAATAGAGACGTTTAAAAATAGAATATTTATTCGTCAATTGCAAGAAAAAATTGTACCATTTATTTCAAAAATATTCTTGCAAAAACTGAGCCATTTATCTATATTGTTTCTATAGAAGATGAGGGAGAGCAATTGTTTATTATCACACGATACATACTCCGAGAACATGTCGGCCCTTTTCTGTTTGGAATATCAGTGATCACATTCGTTTTTCTCCTGAATGTTCTCTTTCGAGATTTGGGAAGATTGTTGGGGAAAGGACTTCCGACCGGAGTGATTCTTGAGTTTTTTATTCTTAATCTTGCCTGGATATTAGCACTGGCAGTTCCCATGTCTGTTCTTGTAGCTACACTGATGGCATTTGGTCGGCTTTCTTCAGATAATGAAATTTCTGCTCTGAGAGCCGGTGGTGTCCATTTGTACCGATTAATTCTTCCCGTTTTGATTGTGGCTGGTTTCTTAACCGTAGGCATGGAGAGGTTTAACAATGGCGTGCTTCCCGATGCCAATCATCGTTTTCGTCTTCTCTATTTGGATATATCCAAGAAAAGGCCGACACTCACATTGGAATCCAATGTTTTTTTTGATGAAATTCCCAATTACAGTTTGCTTGTTCATAATGTTAAGGAGAAAGAAAACATATTGGAGGGCATTATCATTGATGACCGAAGTGATCCAAAAATAAATAAAACGATTATTGCAGAAAAGGGGAAGTTGTTTTTCTCTCCAGAGAGGGAAAAGCTGGTGCTAAATTTATTCAATGGCGAAGTACACCAAGTGGAACAAGGGAATCCTGAAAATTATCGGAGAGTCAAGTTTGAGAGGCAGGACCTTTTTATTTCTGTGTCGAACATGGAGTTGGAAAGAAGTAATTCCGAACACAGAGGCGAACGGGAAAAGAGTGCAGGGATGATGCGTGAGGACATTCGAAAGTATATGGAGGATATCCATAATCGGGAAGATCGGATTCGCGATATCGTTCGAAAGGACATGGATGGGACTTTTTCAGAAAATGTCGGGATGGGATCAATAGACGAAAAAGAGGAGGAATCGTACCGATTAAAATTCTCTTCTGAGAAAGAAAAATATCACAACATACAGAATTTATACCAGCGAATCGATGGTGACGTACGGGCAATACAAGGATATCAACGGGCCATCAGTGCCTTGAAGGTGGAGATTCAGAAGAAGTACTCTATTCCTGTGGCATGTATCATCTTTGTTCTCATTGGTGCCCCCCTAGGAATTATGACCCGTCAAGGAGGGTTGGCTGTTGGGGGTGGGATGGGTCTTGTCTTTTTTCTTATTTATTGGACGTTCCTAATAGGAGGAGAACAGCTTGCAGACAGAAGGATTGTCGGGCCGGCTGTAGCCATGTGGACTCCCAATGTCCTTGTGGGAATAGGAGGGATCTATTTGGTGCTTCGTTCGTTTCGAGAGACGACGTTCATTCATTGGGAGCATATGGGCCGACGATTCAGGAGATGGGTATTGAGGAGAAAATCATGATCCAAATCCTGCCGCGCTATCTCCGGTCTCGATTTTTAGGGCTGTTTTTCTTCTGTCTCTTGAGTGTCGTTGTTCTTTTTTTGGTTGTGGATCTGGTGGAGAATTTAGATCAATTCATTGATAAAAAGGTCTCGTGGAAGATCGTTTTGGTGTATTATCTCTATTTTCTTCCGTATACTATTGTTCTTGTCCTACCGGTGGCTACACTCATGGCTTCGGTTTTTTCAGTGGGAAACCTTGCCAAACACAATGAGATCGTTGCCATGAAATCCCTGGGGTACAGCCTCTATCGTGTGATAATCACGCTTCTGGGAGTTGGTTTTATCATGAGCATTCTGTCTTTTATTATGGCAGAAGGGTTTGTTGCGCAGACCAATAGAAAAAAAGAAGAGATGGGTAGAATTTATTTGAGCGGTCTTCAACCGACCATTTCTTCAAGATTGCAGGATCTCGAAATTCAAGAACCTCCGGACAAGATAATCACGATCGGGTATTATGATGGGGAGACACAGACCGCTTTCCGAGTGAAGGTGGAAACTTTTCAAAATTACAAGTTGATTTCCCGGGTGGATGCATCCTCCATGTATTGGGATGGTCATGCATGGGTAATACCCAATGGGTATAAAAGAGAATTTGAGGGAGAAACCGAAAGGGCCTTTTCTTTCTATGAACCCGAAACGTATCATTTTCAGTTTAATCCAAAAGAGCTTTTATTGGCTCAAGTGAAACCCGATGAAATGAGTTTTCAAGAGCTCCGCTGGTTTGTGAAGCGTGTGCGGCAGTCCGGTGGTGAGGTATACCGCTGGATGACAGAGCTTCATCTAAGAATCGCGTTTCCCCTGAGCAATGTTATTATTGTTCTCTTTAGTGTGCCCTTGGCTTACAACCGAAGAAAAAAAAATACCGCTGTTGGAATAGGAATAAGTTTGGCGGTGTGTTTTTTTTATTTTGGGCTGGTAAAAATGGGGCAGACGCTTGGGCAAAGTGGTAGTGTACATCCCATTATAGGGGCATGGCTGGGGAATATCATTATGATCATGGGGGGAGTTATCAATTTGGCGAAGACGAGAAAATAACTTGACTTTTCAAAATAAAATATTACTTTAATAAAGTTTATAAAAACTGGGATGCATTTGGAGGAAAGAGGGAATGAAAAGGACGTATCAGCCTAGCAATAGAAAAAGGAAGAACAAGCACGGATTTCGCGCGAGAATGTCCTCAAAGTCAGGGCGTTTGGTTCTCAAAAGGCGAAGAGCAAAAGGAAGGTCCCG
>Ga0172365_10000977_pt1 | contig 20186 bp, 30 predicted proteins | sample LakKivSesite48cm_FD_114535 | JGI IMG/M metagenome (GOLD analysis project Ga0172365, IMG submission 114535) | Sediment microbial communities from Lake Kivu, Rwanda - Sediment site 48cm | ecosystem: Environmental > Aquatic > Freshwater > Lake > Sediment | place: Rwanda: Western Province, Lake... | reverse complement strand
CCCGAAGCTCGGTTCGTCCCTCCAGTACGGACATCAGAACCGGGATCTGGTATTCGGGAATGTAGCCCGACAGATTGCCCAGGATGAATGCCCTGGCCTGCTCCTTCAACGTCTCGTTCGCATCCATCATGGCATTGGCAATGGCGTAGACCGCGGCGGTCGTGGGCGTGCGAAAGCCCAGGCACCCCCAGGACATGTCATGGTAGAGGATGGCCGCTTGGTAGTCCTCGCCCGCGCAGGCATGATACGAAGCCTGTTCGTACCACCAACCTGATTCATTGAGCTTTCCCTGGAACGACTCGCGCCTTGCCGTAGTCTCCCAGAGGGAGACCGCATTCAGGTGCTCCGCGGCATTCCTGACATTCGACTCCGCTATCTGGTTGCTCAGCCTCTGCGCCTGGGTCAGGTAGTCTTCGATGGTCTGGTTGTAACCGGCTGCCTCACGCAGATCCTCCAGAATGAGGGTGACTATGCCACGAGAGCGCTGCAGGAAGAGCTGTGAATTCAACTCGCCGGAGAGCACGGTGGAAAGGCCCCTGGCGAGTGAACCTGCCAGTGCGAGGGAAAGGTCCTCGAAGTATTCCAGCTGCAGTGCATCGTAGGCTAGGGCAAGCGCGGGGGTCCACCGGACCTGCCCCTCCTGCTGTGCTACTATGACGGACGAGAGGTAGTCATACAGCGCCTTTCTCGGGGGGTCCATTTCAACGCCTTTGCCGGAGACATCCTCCAGGAGGGATCGAGCGACGAGGGGCTGGCTGTTCAGGAGGACGGAGGTCGCCAGAAGCAGCATGTCGGTGACATATGAACCATAGGCGAGCCCCGCCTTTGCGTTCAGGGCTATGGCGGGGCCGAGCTGCCCCATGAGATCGTAGCCCCCGAAGGCAGGTCCCCCAAAGAATGAGACGGGGTTGGACACGTAGCCCGAGAACGCCCTGGTGTCGGCGAACCTCCGGCTCCTGCCGAGGATCTGAAGGAACTCGAATTCCTGCCACGGCCACATGTACGAGCTAACCCCCACTGCGTTGGTGAAATCCTCCAGGCTCCTGTAATACGCCGCGGCCGCCTCCCGGTACAGCCCCGCCGAGTCATACGCTGCCCCAGCTTCGAGTTCGAATGCGTAGTTCCTTGCCGGGTTGGTCGAGGCCAGCTCCTCTGCCGTTCTTGCTGCTTGAACGTACATCTCCTTGGAGAGCTCCATCATGCCGGACTTCGCATACATGAGTGCGGCCTGGCTGAGATTGCCCAGGCCATCCGAAAGGTTCCCGAATTCCACGAGCTTCACCGCGGCTTGGGAGAAGGCGTCGCCGGCTCTGTGGTATAGCTCGCCGCTGTCGGAGGAGTTGAATCCGGCCGAGACAGCCGCCAGGAGGTACAGTTGGGCACTGTGGGAGAGGTTTCCCGGCCCAGGTTGCTCGGCCGAGGATATGGACTCGGCAGCCCTGGATAGGTACTGGGCCGCCATCCCGAAGAGATCGGACGCCGTCGGTTCCTGGATCTCATATGATCGCAGCGCAGCGTCATGGAATCTTCTCCCGGCATCCTCCCAAAGGCCGAGGAGGAGCGCGTCCCGAGCCTCGGACGCAAGTCGGTCCACCTCGTCCAGAACGAGGCTTTGGTATCGCTCGAACGCGTAGTCCGCGCCGTCGGAGAAGTTGTTGAACTGGAGGAGGTAGCCTGCCTTCCGGACGTGGGTTGACGCTGAGGCAAAGTCGTTGCCTTCGGCAGCTTGGAGGTACGAGAACGCCGACGCGTTGATGTGGGAAAGGAATCTTGAGCTGAGTCCAGCCTCGGCTGCATAGGAGGCCGAGTCCAGATACATGCCGCCCCTTTTCGCCGGATCAACCTCCTTCTCGGCCAGTGCGGAGAGGAGGTCCGAGGCTTGGGCCATGTACTGCTCGAGCAGATCCGAGTTGTTGAGCCTGTCCTTCGCAAAGCAGCGTCCGAGCTTGGCCAGTATTCGGGACGCGGCAAGGTCCTCACCGGCCACAAGCGCGAGCTGTGCGGACTGGTTGTACTTCTCGGCGGCTTGGGAGAACTGTCCCGACGCAAGCAGCTGGTCGCCCTCCGTCTCAAGGTCCGTCCAGCCGTCCGCCGCATGGGCCGTCGGCTGGAAGAGCACAAGAAAGGCGAGGAGGGTGGCGCAGGTCGTCGATGGTCCTTTCCTCATAAGACCTACTCTCGGGTGCTGCCAATCCAGAAGAAGACCTCTTCCCCTGTGTCGAGCTGCGCGGTGATCTTTGCGCTCTGGGCCGCCGGGCCCAGAATCTGGGTGACCTCCTCGCTTGAAAGGGAGAAATCAATCACGCACGTCTTCTGCCGCCCCTTGCCAACCTTCACCTTCTGCAGGATCTTCGGGCTTGATGAGTTCCCGATTGCCAGGCTCACGTTCACCCGGTATTCGTAGTCGTCGCCGAGGTCGTTCTCTACGACAAAGGCAAACCTCACCCTCCGGGAATAGAGAGTCTTGGGATATTCGAAGAAGAGCATCTGGTAGCTTTCGGCGTCGACTGCATCCAGGTATAGCGCGTTGCTACCCAGCCAGACCGTATCCCCGGTTGAGTAGTACCTCGAGAAACAGCTGGCGAAGTCCGAATGAGGCCCCCAGCCCAGAAGGTCGGTCGACAGCCCCACCCTCAGGGATGAGCGATCGACGTAGAAACTGTTCCCGAAAATCGTCGATGACGCGACCATCGAGGAACTGTCAGCCTCCGGCGCGAGAACGTCGAGAATGGGATCCCCCGCCGACAAGTTCGAGAGGTTGAGCTTCCATGGCTTGAGCCAGAGCTGGGTGAATGGCTCCCTCCCCCTGGGGGTCAGGACGATGAGCGCTGCGACTGCGATTATGCCGATTACGCAGGCCACGATCACTGCGTTGCCGACCAAGCCTTCTGATCCATCGCTCTCGGGAATCGCTTCCGGCACGCAATCCCGTGAACACCGAAAAGGTAGGTATATAGCTGTTCCTTGGTGTTTGCCGCCAAGCGAGCGCAGATGCTCGCCATTCGTCTGGCCGGATATCTCAGGAGCGGGGCATCGGCAGGTGGCCTCAGTACGGGATCCTAACCTCCTCCCAGGACACCTTGCCCTGCTGAATCACTTCCCTCACCTTTCTCTGTGCCTTGGAGAGCTCTCCGCTTCCGGACTTGACTTCGATGAAAGCGATGCGCCTGAGCGATCCGCCTTGCTCTCGATCCTCGGACAGGCCGTCGAAAACGATGAAGTCCACTGGGCTCCCGATCCACACGGCGTCATGGGGATCAAAGGGGAACTGCTTCATCAACGGTGAGAACCTCTCAAGCACTCGCCCGGACATCGCCCTTCCGCTTCTCGCTGCCGCGTCCCGGCGAAGCTCCCACTCCCGCTCGGTCACTCCGCTTCTCACCCGCTCCTCTACCCTTTCCCGCCACAGAATGTCCAGATCCCGAAGCCTGCCCGCCGCGACACGGGAAGCGATGAGGTACCCGAAGGCGATTCCGGCGACGAGAAGCGCGATGTAGACAACCACTGGATCAGCGTTCAAGTGCAGCGATCATCCTCTCTCGATGGCTTCGATTCTCGGCAGGTAGGTCGTCAACGCCTGAGGGATCACGACCCTGCCGTCGGCGGTCTGATTGTTCTCGATGATCGCTATCAATGTCCTTGAGCTTGCGATGGCGGTGCTGTTGAGCGTGTGGACATACTGGGTTGGTTTGCCGGGCGCTTCCCTGAAGCGGATTCCCAGCCTTCTTGCTTGGTAGTCGGTGCAGTTGCTGCAGGAGACCGCTTCACGGTACCGGTCCTGCCCGGGGAGCCATAGTTCGAGGTCGTACTTCTTCGCGGCCGTCATGCCGAGTTCGCTAGTGCACACGTTCACGACCCTATATGGCAGATGAAGCTCCCTGACCAGCTCCTCGGCGATGGCGATCATCCTTTCGTGTTCGTCCCAGGACTGCTCGGGCAGACAGAAGACGAACATCTCCACCTTCTCGAACTGATGGACCCTGAAGATCCCCTTCGTGTCCCTGCCATGGCTGCCCGCCTCCGTGCGGAAACACGGCGAGATGCCGGCGTACCTTATTGGCAGCTCTTTCTTATCCAGGATCGCGTTCTCGTGTAGGCCTGCCAATACCTGCTCGGAGGTCCCCACCGCAAACAGGTCTTCGCCCTCGATCTTGTAGATGTCCTCCCGGCCCTCGGGAAGGAAGCCGGCGCCCTGCATCACGCGTTCTCTGATCATCGCCGGCGGGTAGATGGGCGTGAAGCCCTTCTCCGAAAGCCTGTCTATGGCGAATCTCATGAGCGCCATCTGCATCAGGACCGCCTCGTTCTTCAGATAGTACCATCTGGCCCCCGAGACCGAGGCAGCCCTCTCAAGGTCTATCAGATCCAGCTCAAGGCCGAGGTCGATATGGTCCTTGACCGGCATGGGGAACTTGGGCTTGGTGCCCCAGCGCCTGACCTCGACGTTATCCTCCTCACTTCTTCCGCTCGGCACGGATTCGTGGGCGATGTTGGGCAGCCGTAGGAGATCCCGATCGAGGATCTCTTTGTGGGATCTCACCTCCGCCTCAAGACCGCGGATGGTCCCGTCAAGCTTTCTGCTTGCCTCAATCTCCTTGCTCGGATCCTTCCCGGCCGACCTGACCTCGTTGATCTTCCTGTCGAAGACGTTCTTCTCGTGCCTCAGCTGATTCAGCCTGTCTTGAGCCTGCCTCCATTCCTTGTCGAAGCGCACGGCTTCCTCCAGGACCGCCAGTCTATCTTCTTGAAACCGAATGCGGATATTTCTTCTAATTACTTCCGGATTATCCCTGAGAAGTTTCATATCGAGCATACGATCTGATGTAGGCGGTCCGTGGCCTATTATGTGTTACCGGTTGTTGGTTCTCGATCGGCAGCGTCCGGGCTGAAAGGCCATCGTTCGAGAGGTTTGGGTAGAAGTTATCAGTCCGGCGGGCACGCCGTTGTGGCCACGACCGCGGGTGCTCGCCGGAGGAAGGATGATGCCGAAATTCGCCATAGTCATCAAGTCGGATGAGGTAGGGGTCCTAAAGGCCGAGATAGATGGCAGCAAGAGTCCCAAGACCGTAGAGAAGCTCATGAAAGCCCTGCCCATCGAGGCACGGGGGGAAATCTGGGGCGAGGAAATCTACTTTGCCATTCCGGTGCGCATGGGCCCAGAGAATCCGCAGGATGTGGTAAACAAAGGGGATCTTGCCTACTGGCCACCTGGAAACGCGTTCTGCATATTCTTCGGGAGGACCCCGGCCTCGAGAGGGAGTGAGATCAGGCCGGCCAGCCCGGTGAACCTCCTGGGATGCGTCCTCGGGGACCTTTCTCCCCTGAGCAGGTTCTCATCCGGGTCGAGAATCAGGATCGAGCGGGCCTAGTAGCCCGAGCCGTCGGTCTGGCTGGGGGGTCAAACGGCCTCGTCGCGGTTGGGGTGTCCGGCTCCGAGATGAGCCACCAGCAAGGGTGCTATGTCCAACTCCGAGTAACGGGTCACTATGCTGTTCGTCACGACTACACGATCGGCGCCTGCCTCGGCCATCCGCAGGTCGGCTCCGCCGACGAAGAGCCCATGGGTTGCCAGTGCAACCACCCTTGAGGCGCCAGCCTCCTTGGCCAGGGAGATCGCCTTGATCATCGTACCTCCGGTGGCGATCATGTCATCGACGAGGTAGACGGCCTTTCCTGCGACATCCAAGCGGCCCTCGGTCTTGGAGTACCTCTGGAAACCGGATGCCCCCTGCTCGTAGCCGCCCCTGACCTTCTTGAGTGTGAATCTCTCCTTCCCGCCTTCTGCAAGGTACTGGGCTCCCTCGTCCGGGGACACTATCACGGGCTCCTTGCTGTGCTCCCTCGCGTATGCGAGCAACATCCCGGCGGCGCTCAGGTTGGCGTAGTTCCCGCCCCACATGCTGACGGTCCCTTCCCTCTTTATGAAATGGCAGTCCAGGGTCACGATCTCGTCTGTCCATCTCGACAGCCAGGCGCCTACCATCTTCGCACTGACCACCTCGCCGGGTTGGACCTTCTTGTGCATCTTCGCGTAGGGCAGGTATGGAGTGACAAGCTGCGCCTTCTGGTTTCTGTCGGCCAGCTCGGAGAGGATGAGCATGAGCTGCAGGAGGGAGTCATTCTGGTTTGGGAATAGCCGGTGAACGAGCATCGGGTTCGGGTCTGCCGTCTCCTCCGGAACCCTGACGTACCACTCGGAGTCCGGGAACTGGTTGATGTATATCGCCAAGGGCTCGATGTTCAGGGCCTTGCCTAGTGGCTTTGCGAGGTCCTCGGCCGCGGGCGTGTAGAAGAGCGTCCGGCCCCTCACATCTCGCCCGAGGCGCCGTGTTCTGAAAAGTCTTTGCCCCTGGCCCATGTCTGTTGGGTAGACCCACATGTGTTACACTTTGTGTAGGCCCTCAGAGTGCCTCACTCCGGGGAGTTATGCCGCCCCGACCCGCGACCGAGTGTTTCCAAGGGGTAGGCTGACTTCCTGAGGTTTCTTCTCCCTCGGAGGGGGGAACGGACTCAACCCATTACCCGAAGCCCTTATTCGAGGCTCCGTGCATCGATCTGCTGTACCGATCTGAACCGCCTGGTGAAATGCAGCCAAAGCGGGAAGGCGGATGATTGTCCCTTTCCCTAACAGCCCGTCCCTGTCGCTGGCTTGGCTGAACTGTCCCACCCCTCGAGTTTCTCCTGGGTGCCCCTCCTTCCCAAGCTGAACACGTCCTCGCCGAGATAGGCGCCCGCGTAGGCGGCGGCCTCCCCCAGGACAGGCAGGAATACCATCTGGGCGATCCTTGCATTCCTGAAGATCCTCACCTTCCTCGTTGCGTGAGTGTGTATGAACGACCTGCCGCTGTATCCCGGATCCCAGAGGGCCGAATGTATGTGGATGCCGCAAGCCAGGGCCGAGCTTCTCGGGAGGAGCAGCCCGCACAGGTCAGGCGGTATCTTGATCCATTCGTTCATGGCGCAGTGATAGACCCCAGGCCCAATGTCCCAGAAGGATTCCTTTGCCTTCTTCTCGGAGTAGCTGCAGATCACCCTCTTGGAGTTGTCGAAGTCGAGCGCCCCCTCTCCGACGAGCTCGTAGACCTTGCCCACCGTGAGATCGACGCCGGCCTGCTGGATCTGTGTCCTGGATACTAGGTTGGACACCAGTTGGCCTTCCTCGATCCTGCGAAGGATCTCTTTCCTGCCTAGGATCATCCCGGTCGCCCCGGAGCGCCGACCCTTCCGGCATCTTAAGAATGCTTTCGCGGGCCTTGCACCGCCGTCCGCAACATACAACTATATAGATCGTCGAGAAAACGTTTATAAAGCGCAGATCCAGACGGGTGGTGCTGGGTTGGTCACTGCAGCATCTGCGGTGTGCCACCTTTCTTCCTCGAGAGGATCCACAACTCACGTTGGAGGATAGCTCGTGGGCAACATACGAAGGTCAAGAAGAGGATCTTTGGCGTTCCATCCACGCTCAAGGGCTAGCGACCACGCCGGAAGGGTCAGGTGCTGGCCTGCAAGCGACAAGCCTGGGTTCCTGGGTTTCCCCGCCTACAAGGCGGGCATGACGCATATCCACATGATCGAGGACCGGCCGAACTCCCCCGAGAAGGGCAGGGAGGTGTTGAGGCCGGCCACGGTGGTTGACTGCCCGCCCGTGAAGGTTTTCGGGATCCGGATGTACTCGGCCGACAAGTTCGGCAAGTTCGTCGCGTCGGAGGTATGGTGCAACGAACTCGACAAGGACCTCGCCAGACGCATCAAGCGCCTGCCAAAGGAAATCGACTCCGAGAAGCGGGTTGCGGAGATGGAGAAGCGGGCTGACTCCGCGGCCGACTTCGCGGCACTCGTCCACACTCTGCCGAGATCGACTGGGCTGAAGAAGAAACCCGACGTCATGGAGATTGGTCTTGGAGGGCGCTCCCCCAAGGAGAAGTTCGGGTACGTCAGGAACCTGCTCGGCAAGGAGATCAAGATCTCAGAGGTCTTCAGGTCCGGAGAACTCGTTGACGTTACGGCCGTGACGAAAGGCAAGGGCTTCCAGGGCCCGGTGAAGAGGTTCGGCATCAGGATAAGGCCCAGGAAGACCAATGACGCGAGACGCAATCCGGGCAGCTTGGGGCCATGGCACCCCCATCAGGTCATGTGGAGCGTCCCACTCGCCGGCCAGATGGGCTATCACCAGAGGACTGAGTTCAACAAGAGGTTGCTCCGGATCGGGAACTCGCAATCCCCCGTGAACCCCGAGGGCGGCTTCCTACGGTACGGTCAGATACACGGTGAGTATGCTTTGCTGATGGGTTCGACGCCTGGTCCGACGAAGAGGCTGGTGAACCTGAGGAAGCCGGTGCGTCCTTGGAGACACCTCCCCGAGGGAGCCCCCAATCTGACGGCGGTTTCGGTTGCATCCGGCCAGGGCAAGTGATCGTATGAAGGTCAAGGTATACTCTCTGGACGGGTCCCCGACGGACGATGTCGAGCTGCCCAAGGTCTTCCACACCCCCCTCAGGGAGGATCTCGTCAGGCGGGCGGTCATCTCGGCCCAGTCCGCCAGATTCCAGCCTTATGGCCCCTCCCTGGTTGCGGGCAAGCAGACCAGCGCGGAGTCCATAGGGAAGGGGCGTGGGATGGCGCGGATCAAGAGGACCAAGAGCGGACGACACGAAGGCGCCTTCGTTCCCCAAGCCGTGGGCGGCCGTCGCGCCCACCCTCCGAAGGTCCAGAAGAAGCTTCACAAGAAGATCAATGACAAGGAGAGGGGTTTGGCGATCAGATCAGCGATCGCGGCAACCTCCTCTTCGGACCTTGTGAGAAGGAGGGGGCACAGGATAGATGATCGGCAGGTCCCGATCGTGGTGTCCGATGACTTTCAACAGATGTCCAAGGCGAACAACGTCAGGGAGACCCTCGTCAAGCTGGGGCTTGGCGAGGAGGTGGAGAGGCTTCACAGAGGCAGGAAGCAGAGACCAGGGAAAGGAAAGATGCGGGGGAGGAGGCGGAGGGTCCCGAAGGGCCCCCTTTTCGTTGTCGATAGGGTCTGCCCTGTGGAGAAGGCCTTGTCCAATCTCCCCGGGATCGACGTAGCTAGGTCCGAGAACCTCAACGCCGAGGCGCTTGCACCGGGTGGCGTTGCCGGCAGGCTTTCGGTATGGACTCTGTCGGCCCTCAAGAGGGCGGGTGAGATTTATGGCTGAGGGCATGGATTCGAGGAATGTGGTGCTCTACCCCGTAGCGAGCGAGAAGGTTCTCAGGCTCATGGAGATGGAGAACAAGCTGGTGTTTGTGGTGGCGAAGACGGCCGACAAGCGGACGATATCCAAGGCCGTGGAAGATCTCTACGATGTGAAGGTGGCAAAGCTCAACGTCGTGAACGCGGCCAAGGGGATCAAGAAGGCATATGTCCAGCTTGCCCCCGAGTATAGCGCGGAGGAAATCGCGACCAGGCTTGGTGTGCTGTAATGGGAAGGAACATCATTCCCCAGAGGAGGGGCAGGGGCTCCCCGACCTACCGGGCGCCCACGTTCAAGTCCCGCGGCAGCGTTAGCTATCCATCTGCACAGTCCGACACTGATGCCCGGGTCATTGAGGTCCTGCATGACCCCTCGAGGACGGGACTCGTTGCGAGGATCCGGTACAGGAACGGTGACGAGAGGCTGGTCCTTGCGTCCCAGGGGATCAGGGTCGGCGAGACCATCCGATGTGGGGTCTCTGCGCCCGTCGAGCCCGGCAATACTCTTTCCCTCGCAGAGATACCCGAGGGGACCCTGGTGTTTGGCATCGAGACTCGTCCGGGATCTGGACCCAAGCTGGTGCGTGCGGGCGGGTGTTATGCATCCATCATCTCCCACGATGTGGGGATCGCGACCATCCAGCTTCCATCCGGGAAGGTGAAGGTTCTTGACCCGAGATGCAGGGCGACGATCGGCATGATGTCCGCGGGCGGGCGAAAGGAGAAGCCATTCCTGAAGGCGGGAAACCGGTTCATGGAACGAAAGGCGTCGAACAAGAAATACCCACGGGTCAGGGGGGTCGCGATGAACGTTTGTGATCATCCCCACGGAGGGGGCGGACACCAGCATCTCGGAAGGCCGTCGTGCGTCGGCCGGAACGCGCCCGCGGGAAGGAAGGTGGGCCACATTGCCGCAAGGAGAACTGGCGCCGGCAAGAGGGTGCCTAGGAAAGAAACCAAGTAGGAGCTGATCACTTGCCAAGAAAGAAGTTCACTTACAGGGGCAAGGCGCTGGAAGAGCTGTCATCCATGTCCTTTGAGGAGTTCCTGAAGCTGCTGCCAGCTCGGCAGAGAAGATCGATCAGCCGCGGCTTCTCCAAGAGGCACAAGAACCTCATCGAGAATATACGGGGCACTGCCCGGTCTGGCAAGGGGAAGCAGGTGATCAGGACCCACTGCAGGGATTTCATCGTGCTCCCCGAGATGGTTGGCCTCGAGATGGAGGTCTACAGCGGCCAGGTATTCCAGAAGTTCGAGGTCCAGCCCGAGATGATCGGGCATTACATCGGCGAGTTCGTCCAAACGAGGCAGAAGGTCAGCCACAGCGCCCCCGGGGTTGGCGCAACCAAGAGCTCCAAGTACGTGCCACTGAAGTAGGCGGTTTCATGGTCAAGTTCGGATACTCCTACAGCAAGAAACACGACCCCGCAAAGGTCGCAAAGGCCATGGGCAGGGAGATGAGGGTATCCCACAAAGACGCCATGGAGATCTGCAGGGAGATCCGTGGGAAGGGCCTGGATGACGCCTTGGATTATCTGGACAAGGTGGTTGAGGGCACCCAGGCAGTGCCGTACAAGACGCACTGCAAGAAGCTCTCCCACAAGAAGTCGCTGAGCAAGTGGCACTCCGGGAGAAGCCCCGTCAGCGCCACCGAGGCCATCATCGATATCCTGGAGAATGCCAGGAGCAATGCCAAGTACAAGGGCCTCGATGAGGATTCGCTTTTCATCAGACATGCAAGCGCGAGGAAGGGTTTCATCATCAGGGGATTCAGGCACAGGGCAAGGGGCCGGGTTGATTCGTTCGACAGCCCCACCACAAACGTTGAGATCTGGCTCGGTGAGAAGTGAGTTGGCGCGGGAACGGGAGTTTGTTGAGGAAGGCATAAGGAAGGCCGATATCAAGGAGTTCCTTCGGGATAGCCTTCAGAAAGCCAAGTTCGGCGGGGTGGACATCCGAAGGACGGCACTCAGGACTAGGATGATCATATATGCCGAGAGGCCGGGACTGATCATCGGCCGTCGGGGCAGGAACATCAAGGACCTCACCGACGCGCTGCAGGAGAGATACGGCTTTGAGAATCTTCAGATAGAGGTTGAGGAGATATCCATCCCGGAGCTCAACCCTCACATCATGGCAAGCCGGATAGCTGCGATGCTGAAGGCGGGGAGGCCCTTCCGAAGATCTGCCTACATGAACTTGGACAAGATCATGGAGGCGGGGGCCCAGGGTGTCGAGATCATCATATCCGGCAAGATCCGCGGGGAACGGGCCAAGTCGGTGAGGTTTGCCAAGGGGACCATCACGAAGTGCGGGGAACCAGCCAAGCAGGTGCTGCAGGGACTTGCCGTTGCGGATCTCAAGCAGGGGATGATGGGGATAAAGGTCAAGATAATGCCTCCCAACGTTCGTATGCCGGACCACGTGGACTTTGAGGCGCTTCAAGAGAAGGCCCGCGCTGGTGAGGCCAGCAAGGCTGAAGCGGAAGCGGCCGCGGCGGGTGGGGAGGCTCAAGCGCAGGTCGGCGAGGCTGCCCCTGAGGAAGCGGCGGGGGAAGGTACACCGCCCGTGGAATCCGAGGGAGAGGAAGAGGAAGGTACCCCAGAGGAGAGCGGTGAGGGGCAAGAGGGCAGCCAGGCCGGGCCTGATGATTCTGCTGGGAATGAGACTGGAGGAGAGCAAGGAGACGAGCCGGAAGACGAAGATGCGGGTGCATGAACAGGGAGGAGCAAGCGATGGCCATACTGAGAGCGGACGAGATCAGAAACATGCCCGAGACCGAGATAAGGGAAAGGCTCACCCGCTTGCGGGAGGAGCTCGCCAGCGAGAGAGCCACGATGTCCCTTGGCTCGCCGCCCCAGAATCCCGGCAGAATAAGGGAGATACGGAGGACAATCGCCAGGATCCTCACCATACTTGGTGAGATCTCCGAGGAGAAGGGTGCAACGAATGAGTGAAGTGTGTCAGGTGTGTGGCCTGCCGAAGGACCTTTGTGTCTGTGAGGAGATCGCGAGGGAGAAGCAGAGAATCCGAATCTACTCGACCAGGAGGAGGTTCGGCAAGCTCATGACCGTGATCGAGGGCATTGACGATAAGGACGTGGACACAAAGGATCTCACGAGGAAGCTGAAAGCGAAACTGGCGTGTGGAGGCACGGTAAAGGATGGAAGGATAGAGTTCCAGGGCGACCACAGGGAGAGGGTCAAGAACTTCCTGATCCAGACCGGATTCCCCGAGGAAACGATAGACGTCCGGTGAGAAACGGGCGGATCCGGCATGCGGCCCTCGAAGGATATGCTGAGGCGCGAGTTCATAGGAATGGATGCCAGGGTGGTCTCACCCGGCCTGCACAGGCCCATCGCTGGCAAGATAGTCGACGAGACTAGGAACATGATCAGTCTGGAAGGACGAGGAAAGCATTGGTCGGTGCCCAAGAAGGGATCGGTGATACACCTGAGAATCGGCGATGATGAGGTGGCAATCCAGGGGGACTGGATCCTGGGAAGCCCTGAGGATAGGATCAAGAAGAGGATTGGGAGGCCGATGCGATGAGTGCAACGAGCCTTGTTTCCAAGGTGCCGGAGGCCAAGTGTAAGGACGAGAAATGTCCCTTCCACGGGCACCTGAAGGTCAGGGGCAAGATCATCGAGGGAGTCGTTTCCAGCGACAAGATGCAGAGGACGGTAGTGGTCACTGCGGACCACCTCCTGTTGCGAACGAAGTACATGCGCCTTGAGAAGCGGACCGGAAGGTACCATGCTCACAGTCCCGAATGCGTCGGGGCCAAGGTCGGGGACCGCGTCAGGATCGCCGAGTGCAGGCCTTTGAGCAAGACGGTATCCTTCGTGGTGATCGAGAAGATGGAGGCCAGGTAGATGGTCAAGAAAGGCATGGGTGGAACGAGGGGAAGCCTTCACTATGTTCCCACAAGGTGTCTTCCTGTGGGCGCGCGCTTGAGGTGCATAGACAACACCGGTGCAAAGGAGGTGGAGCTTGTCGCCATCATCGGCTACAAGACAGCCCTCAACCGATACCCGTCGGCCGGTGTGGGCGACCTGGTCATCGTCTCGGTAAAGAAGGGAACGCCGGATATGCGGCGCCAGATATTGAGGGCCGTGATCGTGAGGCAGAGGAAGGAATACAAGAGGCCCGCCGGGCTCCGTGTCAGGTTCGAGGATAACGCCGCGGTCCTCGTCACAGAGGAAGGGGTCCCCAGGGGTTCCGAGATCCGAGGGGTAATCGCAAGGGAGGCGGTGCAGCGCTGGCCGCGGCTCGGCACGATCGCGAGCGCTATTGCCTAGGAGGGATACCATGCAGCATCCTAGTTCATCCAAACCCGGAAAGATGAGGAAGCGCCAGATGGCCTGCAGCAAGCATCTGAAATCCAGGCTGCTGGGCGCCCGCCTTTCCGGGCAGCTCTCGACCCAGTATGGGACGAGGAGCTTGCACGTCAGGAAGGGCGACCGAGTCAGGGTCATGCGAGGGGATTTCGCGGGCCATGAGGACGATGTGACCGAGGTGGACCCGCAGAGGGGATTCGTCTACATCAAGGATGTGACCCAGGAGAAGGCGGACGGCACGAAGTCCTTCGTTCCCGTGAGGGCTTCGAACCTTCAGATCGTTAAGTTGGCCTTGGATGATGAGAAGAGGCAGAAGATAGTGCAGAGGAGGGGGATGCCTTGAGCAAGCATCTGAAGAGGTTCTCGGCCCCCAGATATTGGCGCCTGCAGACCAAGGGCGTGGCCTTCGCCACCAAACCATCGCCGGGGCCGCATGCTGGCGAGCTTTCCATCCCGTTGGTTGGGATAGTGAGGGATCTGCTGGGTTACGCGCGGGACCGGAGGGAGGCCAAGAGGATACTGCAGGAAGGCGAGGTACGGGTCGATCAGGTCGTAAGGAAGGAACACAAGTACGGCGCAGGGCTTATGGATGTCATATCCATCCAGAGGACCGGCGAGAACTTCAGGCTGGTGCCGGATCCGAGGGGATTGAGAATGCAGCCGATCCCTGACGCGGAGGCGAAGATCAAGCTCCTCAGGATCATGGGCAAGTCTTGGCCGATGGGCGGAGGTCTGCAGCTCAACCTTCACGATGGCTCCAACCTGATGCTCCCCGCGGCCGAGGGCGAGAAGTACTCGGTGGGGGATGTCATCCAGGTGTCCCTGCCTGAAAGGAAGATCAAGGATCACCTGAAAATCGAGCCGGGCAATGTCGCGTTCCTTGAGGGCGGTAAGAGCGCGGGACAGGTTGGCACCATAGAGAAGGTGACTAGAGGTCTGCCCACGCAGCCCACCATGGTGACGTTGTCCATTGGAGGGAAGGAATTCCAGACTCTGGAGGAGTTCATTTTCGTCGTTGGGGTGAAGAAACCGAAGATCAAGGTGGATTAGGATGCCGGCCGACAGGAAGGGTAGGAAGCCAGGGGAAGAAGGACCTGCGGAGGAGAAGGAGGGCAGGAAGGAGAAGGTCGAGCAGAAGGAGAAGGCCCCCGGGGCCAAGGAGGCAAGGCCGGCCGACGAAGGTGTGGTCAAGCGGATCCGCATAAGGCGGAAGAGAAAGGTCGTGGAAGAGGAAGAGGAGGGTCCAGTCGATCTGGGTCCGCAGGAGGAGTACAAGAACCCCATGCAGAAGCTGCGGCTTGAGAAGGTCGTCGTCAACATCGGCGTGGGCGAGTCCGGGGAGAAGGTTGTCAGAGCCGCAACGCTGCTGGAGAATCTGACGGGCCAGAAATCGGTCAGGACCGCGGCGAAGAAGACCAACCGCGATTTCAACTTGCGGAAGGGCGACCTGATCGGGTGCAAGGTCACGTTGCGGAAGGAGGCCGCCAAGGCCTTCCTGAAGAGGGCCCTTGACGCGGTCGACGGCAGGGTGGAGAGGAGATGGTTTGACGCGGAAGGCAACTTCTCTTTCGGCATCGATGAGCACATAAACATCCCGGGGGTCCAGTATGATCCTTCCGTCGGCATCTACGGGATGGACGTCTGCGTTACGGTTTCGAGAAAGGGTTACAGGGTGAAGCATAGGAGGCTCAAGGTCAGGGCGTTGCCCAGGTCCCACAGGGTGGCGAAGCTAGATGCCATGAGGTTCATCCGAGACAGCTTCAACGTGAGGGTTGCGTAGATGAGACTGAAGAAAACCGGGAAGAGGAAGTACGGCAAGGATTCGTACCACTGCCGAAGGTGCGGTGCCTGCGTCGCGGTCATCAGGAGGTACGGGCTGCAGGTCTGCCGGCGTTGCTTCAGGGAGATATGCGAAGACGTCGGCTTCACGAAATACTACTAGGTGATGCATGTGGCTTTGAACGACACCTTGGGAGATGCCCTCTCTGCGATAAAGAACGGGCAGACGGTTGGGAAGAGGACGTGCATCATACATCCTGCTTCGAAGCTGATCGCGGGCGTTCTCCGCATAGCTCAGAAGGAAGGTTTCGTCGGGGAGTTTGAACTCTACGACGACAACAAAGCAGGAGTCTTCAAGGTCGAACTCTGCGGGAGCATCAACGACTGCGGAGTCATCAAACCGCGGCATCCCGTCACGAAAGAGGAGTACGCGAAATGGGAGCGGTTGTACCTCCCCGCATCCGATTTCGGTCTGCTGGTCGTGAGCACCAACCACGGGGTGCTTTCCCACAGGGAGGCTAGGGAGAAGGGGCTGGGCGGAATCCTCCTGGCTTACTTCTACTGAGGCAATGCTTATGGCAGTTCCGATGGCAAGAAGGGAGATCGTCGTCCCAAACGGGGTTGAGGCAAAGCTGACTGGCCGAGTCCTGACGGTGAGTGGACCCAGGGGCATCCTGACCCAGGAGTTTGGCGACACCGCCATCGAGGTGAGCGTAGATGAGGGTTGGGTCTGCCTCGCCGCCCACTTCCCGTCCACACGGAAGCTTGCCATCTTCGGGATGTACGAGGCGGTCATCAAGAACATGATCAACGGAGTCAGCAGGGGCTTCAGGTCCAGGCTCAGGATGGTGAGCTCGCACTTCCCAATGAGCGCTGAGGTCAAGGAGGGTGAGGTCCTCATCAACAACTTCATCGGCGAGAGGTATCCGAGAAGGGCCAGGATATATCCCGGCGTGAGCGTCGCGGTGGAGGGCGAGTACATAACGGTGAGCGGCAATGACAGGGACGGCGTGGCCCAGACTGCGGCGAACATCGAGCAGGCGACCGTTGTGAGGCACAGGGACCGCCGGATTTTCCAGGACGGAGTCTACCTCGTCGCCAAGGCCGCGCCAGCGGAGGACTGATCGGGATGAAGCGATCGACCCCGGACAGATCCAAGAGGACGCCTCGGTTCGTGCGCAACAGAGGCATCTACATGAGGAGGCTTGGGGTCAAGTGGCGGAAGTCCAGAGGCATAGGCAGCAAGATGAGGCTACTGATCGGCGGCAAGACGAGGAGGCCCAAGGGCGGGTACGGGTCCGACAGGCGGGCAAGATCGATCCACCCGTCCGGATACTGGGAGGTCATCGTGTCAAACCTCGATGAGCTGGAGTCCGTCGATCCTTCCAGCCAAGCTGCTCGGATATCGGGCAAGGTCGGCCTCATGAAACGCGAGAAGATCCTGGCGAGGGCAGACGAACTCAGGATAAGGGTGCTGAACAGGTAGGGTTTGATTTGACCACAAGGCTTGTCAGGAGGGTGGCGGCCGACATACTCGGCGTCGGAGAGAGGAGCGTGTGGTTCCACCCCGAGAAGTCGGGCGAGATCTCTGCCGCCATCACGCGGAATGACGTTCGTAGGTTGATAAGCGAGGGCAAGATCGTGGCGCGACCCCCCAACACGATATCCAAGGGGAGGCTCCGGGCCAAGCGAGTCCAGATATCGCGAGGCAGGAGGAGGGGCCACGGAACGAGGAAGGGCGCCCTCGGGGCCAGAACGCCCAAGAAGGCGCGGTGGATCCGATCCATAAGGGCCATCAGGGCAAAGCTGACCGAGATGCGGGATCAGCGGAAGATAGAGCGAGCGGACTACAGAACCCTGTACGTGATGGCGAAGGCGGGCTACTTCAGAAGCGTATCCCATCTGGAGACGTACGTGACCGAGAAGCAGATGCTGAGGGGTTAGCTATGGCGAGGGGACCCACATACAGGCTCGCCTTGAAGAGGAGGCGCGAGGGCAAGACCGATTACAGGAGGAGAACCCGGTACTTGGTATCGGGCATTCCCAGGCTGGTTGCGAGGAGGTCCAATGCTCACTACTTCGCCCACGTTGTGGTTCCCTCGGAGAATGGGGACATGACGGTGGTTTCGGCGCACTCCAAGGAGTTGGCAAGGGACTTCAACTGGCAGGGCCACGGGGCCAGCGTCTCGACCGGGTACCTCACCGGCTATCTGGTGGGGAAGCGGGCCGCCAAGGCCGGGGTCGAGAGGGCGATACTTGACGCTGGGTTGTTGATTCCCGGGGCCGGATCGAACATCTTCGCCTTGGTGAAGGGAGCCGTGGACGGCGGTCTGAAGGTGCCCTGCGACGAGGGGTGCTATCCCAAGATGGAGAGGATCAGAGGAGAGGAAGTTGCGAAGGCGTTCGCGGAGGACCAGTCCATTGCTAGGCACAGGAAGAAGGGTCTGGACCTTGCTTTGCTGCCCCGGCTGATGGACGAGGTCCTGGGCAAGATCAACAGCAGCGTTTCGGAGGCCTAGCATGGAAGAGAAGGCTTGGGTTCCTAGGACTGTGCTCGGGAAGAAGGTCCTAGAGGGCTCCATCACCTCCCTCAAGGAGATCATGGAGAAGGGTTTGCCGATACTGGAAACCGGGATCATCGATCGTCTTCTTCCAAATCTGGACAGCGAGATACTCGAGATCGGACGGGTCCAGAGGAGGGATCGGTCGGGGCGAAAGCTCAGATATCGCGTGACCGTGGCCGTTGGCAACAGGGACGGGTATGTGGGCATCGGGCAGGGCAAGGCCAAGGAGGTCTACAACTCGATACAGAAGGCCATAGAGGACGGCAAGAAGAACCTCATCTGCGTGCGGCGCGGATGCGGCAGCTGGGAGTGTGGCTGCGGGAAGCCCCATTCGGTCCCATTCAAGGTCGTGGGCAAGTCGGGAAGCGTTGAGGTGACCTTGATGCCGGCGCCGCGCGGCGTTCACCTGGCCGCGGGCGATGTCGCCAAGACTGTGCTTCAGTTGGCTGGGATAGAGGATGTCTGGTCGAGGGTTGAGGGCGACAGCAGGACCACCCTGAACTTCGCGACGGCGGCCTTCAACGCCCTCAAGATGACCAGCGCCGTCCAGGCCGGGTCTGACGACATGAAGAGGCTCGGCATCGCCTTGGCGGAGACCAAACAAGTTCAGATCGTTGCAGCCCCAGTCGCCCCAAAGGTCGAAGTCGGGGAGGTGGTGAAGGAGTTGAAGAAGGAGGGCGTGGAGGCGGAGGTTGAGATTCCGCTGGTGGGCGAGGAGGAGGCTGGGTCGGAGGAGGCTGGGTCGGAGGAGGCTGGGTCGGAGGAGGCTGGGTCGGAGGAGGCTGGGTCGGAGGAAGGGGCTGCTGCCGGGAACGATCAGCCTGAAGCCACGGAAGTAGGCGAAGGGCAATCCAAGCCTGAGAAAGAGGGCAAGGAAGAGAGCTAGCCTGGTGTGTGATGATGAAGCTCGCGGTTGTCAGGATAAGAGGGTCAGTGAATGTCCCCAAGAAGGTCAGAGGGGTCATGGATCAGCTTGGACTGGAGAGGCCGAACAACGTTGTACTGATCGATGACAACGAGACTTACCTTGGGATGCTTCAGAGCGTGAGGCACTTGGTGACGTACGGGCCGCCTTCCCAGGGCGTCGTGGACATGCTGCTTCGCAAACGCGGGGAGGTTCGTGGCCTTGGCAGGCTGACCAACAGATACATGTCGGATAAGACAACATTTCGATCGATCACGGCCTTCGCCGAGGCCCTGCATCAGGGCAAGGCCAGCCTGAATGACGTTCCGCAGCTTAAACGCACCTTCAGGTGCAGTCCCCCGTCCAAGGGTTACAGGAACGTGAAGAAAGGGGTAGAGGATGGCGGAGCGCTAGGCAACAGGGGCGGGGCAATAGATCTTCTGCTCAAGCAGATGATATAGGTTGATTCCATGGCTCTGAAGAACAGGAAGACTCGGAAGTACCGCGGCAGCAGGACCTGCGGCGGCGGGAACGCCAAGATGCGCAGAGGCGCCGGGCACCGGGGAGGGAGGGGCAACGCGGGCGCTTTCAAACACCACAAAAGCTGGTACATGAGGTACGATCCCTCGTACTTCATCCACAAGGGCCCGGGCAGGCCGGACGTGCCCCGGGTGATCCCGCGGGCCATCAACATCGGTGCCCTCGAGGAAAGGCTGGATGCCTACATCTCATCCGGCCTAGCCGAAAGGAAGGACAGCAAGGTCTACATTGACCTTTCGAAGATCGGCTTCGACAAGCTCCTCGGCGGCGGCGTGACCAAGAACGCATGGGTCATAATGGCCAAGAGCTCCAGCCAGATTGCGTCCAGGAAGATCTCGGAAGCTGGAGGAGAGCTTCGCACCGAGGCCGTAGCTTCACAGGGCCAGGGCTCATAGGAAGGTGATTGGCTTGTCCAGGCTGGAGATATTGGATCCGATACTCAGGTTCCTGCCGGAGGTGGACAAGCCGAAAGGGCACGTCTCGTTCAAGGAGAAGTTCATGTGGACGGGTGGAGTCCTGGTGCTGTACTATGCCCTGCTTGGCATACCGGTCTACGGCGTCACCACTCAGTTCATCCAGGACGTCTTCGGCCCGCTGCGAGCCGTTCTCGCCGGAAGCCGGGGATCCATTCTGGCGCTCGGCATCGGCCCAATCGTCACGGCCAGCATAGTGTTGCAGCTCCTGGTCGGCGGCAAGATAATAGACCTTGACCTGAGCCAGCCCGATGACAGGGCTCTATTCCAGGGGACCCAGAAGCTTCTCACGATCATCCTTTGCTTCTTTGAGGGGTTGGTCTACAGCTACTCCTACGACTTGGCGGTTCCCAGTTGGATTATCGTGGT
>Ga0172365_10000970_pt1 | contig 20236 bp, 21 predicted proteins | sample LakKivSesite48cm_FD_114535 | JGI IMG/M metagenome (GOLD analysis project Ga0172365, IMG submission 114535) | Sediment microbial communities from Lake Kivu, Rwanda - Sediment site 48cm | ecosystem: Environmental > Aquatic > Freshwater > Lake > Sediment | place: Rwanda: Western Province, Lake... | reverse complement strand
GTTTATAGTAATGGCTCCGGAGAAAAACAGAATTTCCAAGACGAAGTCTTTAAAGAGTTTATCGAAAAATCAGAAATTCCTGAAATTTTAAAGAAGTACAGAATTAACTACAGAGATATTTTAGATGACTCAAAATTCCCATTAAAAGAGAAAGAGCTACCTGATTTATGTGCTGATAGAATAGATTATTTTCTAAGAGAATTAAAGGTAACCAAAAAAGCCACTCAAGAGGAAATTGATGAATTTGTAACTAATTTTACAATTGTTGATAATCTTTGGGTGTTTAAAAATAAAAATTCAGCCAAAAAGTATGCATACTTATTCTTAGAAATAAATAACTGGTTTTGGTCGGGATTAGAATCAGCAGTAATGTTTAAAACTACAGGAGATTTAGTAAAGTACGCTATTGATAAAAAGATACTTACTAAAGATGATTTGTTCACCACAGATGACGCAGTTTGGGCGAAGATAAGACCATCGGCTGAGAAAGATGATAATTTAAAGCTATTAGTTGATAGGGCTAATAATAAATTTGAATATAGCTCTCGCAGTAAAGATGATTATGATTTACACGCCTTTTGTAAATCACGAGTGGTAGACCCTTTATTTTTGGAGGATAAAGACTTGAAAAGGGTTTCTGAAATAGATTCTGAGTTTCTAAAACTAAAAGAAAAATACTCCGAACCCAAAAAGTATTACATAAAATTTTTAGAAAGAAGAAACTAAAAGAGAACTTCTAAAACTCTATGGCATCGGGCCCGCCATTGATTGGTTAGAAAAAGAAATTAGGTTATGAGAGTTAAATTAATTAAGGTAAAAGCGAAGGAGATTTTTACTAGAACTAAATTACCGGGAACAAAATGGGCAATAAACCAATATGTTGGTTGCCAGCACGCTTGCCTTTATTGCTATGCCAAATTTATATCTCGTTGGAGACCGGGCAATTATGGGAGGTGGGGAAGTTGGGTAGAAGCTAAAATGAATGCGCCAGAGCTAGTCAAAGGAAGATACATTGATGGTTGGGTCTATATGAGTTCTATTTCTGACCCGTATCAACCAGTTGAAAAAGAATTAAAATTAACCAGAAGTATTTTAGAAAATTTAGATAAAAGAACTAAACTGGCAATCCAAACTAAATCCGATTTAGTTTTAAGAGATATAGATCTTCTCAAAGAATTTAAAACAATTCAGGTCGGATTGACAATAAATAGTTTAAGCGGAAAGGCAAAGAAAATTTTTGAACCATTTTCGCCCTCAAATGAGGCGAGGGTTAAGGCCTTAAAAACTCTTAAAGAAAACGGAATTGAGACCTATACTTTTGTTAGCCCAATAATTCCAGGGTTAATAAACCTAAAGGATGTTATTCGAAAGACTAAAGCTTTTACCGATTCTTACTGGTTTGAGTTTATTAATATCAGAGGAGCAGGAAAAGAATTTATGAATGTATTAAAGAAGAAATTTCCCAAAAGTTATGATATTTTAATAGATAAAAAGGATTTTTCAGAATTTATTAAAGAATGCAGGAAGATTATTTCTTCGGAGAATATAAAAATTCAAGGAATCGTAATCCATTGATCATTTATGAAAATATATTTTGCGGCACATTCGACAACAAAAGACAATGAAGCAGGGATCGCTTCTGGCTGGAAAGATGTTGAGTTATCTCAACTTGGTATTCAGCAAGCTAAAGAAATGGGAGAGAGGTTTAAAAATGTTAAGATAGATTTAACCTGCTGTTCAGACTTAAAAAGAGTGGTAGATACGGTAAAAATAGCCTTCGGAGACAAATCTATTATTGTAGACAAACGCCTCAGAGAGCTAAATTATGGCGATTTTAATGGTAAGCCAAGCGAGGTTGTGGAACCGATGAAGAAAGAGCATATAAAAGAACCTTTTCCTAATGGTGAAAGCTATGAGCAGGCAATGATTAGGGTTCACGACTTTCTCAGCGAAATAACAGAGAAATATCCGAATAAAATAGTTTTAATAGTTGGTCATCGGGCAACACAATATGGATTGGATACAGTAGCTGGTAAAACACTTAAAGAGTGTTTAGAAAAACCATTTAAGTGGCAGCCGTATTGGGAGTATGACTTGCCAAAAATAATGGGGTTTCACGAAAGTGTGGTGCCGCAAGTTTTTGACGGGAAAATAAGCACTTGGAGGCTTAGAGACCATAAATTGAAAGTGGGCGATATCGTGGCTTTTGAAAACAGCCAAACAGGGGAAATATTTGGTTATGGGAAAATCACAGAGGTTGCCGAAACAACTGTGGGAAAAATAGACTTAAAAGATAGGAAGCACTATAAAACATACAAGAATAGACAGGAGCTTATAGAAGCATTCAAACGTCATAATCCTGCCTATGAAGTTAACAACGATACACCAGTTTTTGCCTACACATATAAATTTAAAAAAATCTAAATAAAACAGTATAAATATTTTCTAAATTATGGCTGAAGTCAAGATTTTAATCGAGGGTTATACAAATGCCGATTCAGTTGCATCATCTGGTGAAGAAAAGACTTGCCCTACAATTACTTTGGTGAAAGATAAAAATCTTATAATGGTTGTTGATCCAGGCGTCTTAGAGGACCAAAAGATACTTATTGGTAAGTTAAAAGAAGAGAGCTTAACCATAGACGATGTAGATATTGTTTGTATAACTCATTCCCATATTGACCATTATAGGAATATAGGCATGTTTCCAAGGGCAAAAACTTTAGAATATTGGGGATTATGGGATAAAAATACAGTTGAAGACTGGAAAGAACAATTTACAGATGATATTCGAATTATAAAGACGCCAGGGCATAGTTATGACAGTATTACGCTTTTAGTTAAGACGGATAAGGGAATTGTCGCTATATGTGGTGATGTTTTCTGGAAAGAGAATTTTCCAGAAGATGATGCTTATGCCAGCGATAAAGAAAAATTAAAAGAGAGTAGAAAGAAAGTTTTAGAGATGGCCGAATGGGTAATCCCTGGCCATGGAAAAATGTTTAAAGTTGAAAAATGATTATGAAATTACAATCAATTAATCCGACAACTGAAAAATCTATAGGGAAATTTAAATTATATTCTGAAGAAATGGTTGCTGACGCTGTTAAGAAGGCCCAAAAATCATTGAAAAAATGGGAGGATACTAATATTTCAAAAAGAGAGAAAATTATCAAGAATTTTTCTAAACTCCTTAGTAAAAAGAAAAATGAAATTGCCATACTTATAACTAAAGAAATGGGAAAACCCATAATAGAATCTGAAGGTGAAATTGAAGGTTCGATTAGCGATACAAACTGGTTTGTCTCAAAAACGAAAAAATTTATACAAGATGAAGTTTTAAAACTCGATGTAGAAAATACAAATGCCAAGATAAGATTTGAACCTGTAGGTGTTGTCGGATTAATAACTCCTTGGAATTTTCCCATCGGTACTCCTATATGGAAAATAATTCCTGCTTTATTGACTGGTAATACAGTTGTTTTCAAACCATCGGAGCTTTCAACCTTTTGTGGTCTGAAAATAGGTAAATTACTAAAAAAAGCAGGAATACCCGAAGGTGTATTTAATGTTGTCACAGGTGATGGAAGAACTGGAAAATATTTAGTTACATCTAAAGTGAATATGATATCTTTTACTGGAAGTAGTAAAGTGGGAAAAGATGTTTTTAGTAAAGCAGGGAAAGGATTGAAAAAGGTTGTTCTTGAGCTTGGAGGAAGTGACCCATTCATCATTTTTGAAGACGCAATATTTGAACAAACTGTGAATGCTGCTGTTTTTGGGAGGTTCCTGAATTGTGGTCAAGTGTGTACCGCAGCTAAAAGGATTTTTGTTGAAAAGAAGATATATGATTCATTCTTAGAAAGTTTTGTTGAAAAGGTTAAGCAACTAAAAATTGGTGATCCTTTAGACAGAAGCACAGAAATAGGTCCTATTGTAAGTAAAAAGCAATTAGAAACCTTAGAAAGACAGGTAAGAGATGCTGTGAGTAAAGGAGCGAAAGTTCTTTGCGGTGGAAAAAGAGCGAGAAGAAAAGGTTACTTTTATGAGCCTACTGTTTTGACGAATGTTAAACAGGATATGCTTGTCCTAAAGGAAGAGGTCTTTGGTCCCGTGGCTTCTGTTCTTAGTTTTAACTCGATTAAAGAGGCAATCAATTTAGCCAACAATACGAAATATGGTTTAGGTGCTTCGGTATGGACTCAGAATAAAAAAACAGCTGAAGAAATGATAAAATCTATTGAAAGTGGAATGGTTTGGATAAATGATTTTGGAACGCCTTATCCTCAATGTCCGCAAGGCGGAGTAAAAGAGAGTGGGATAGGAAGAGAAATGTCAAAATATGGCGTCTTGGAGTTTTGCAATATGAAAACGGTAGTCAATTCTAGAGATAAAACAATCAAAAAATCTTGGTGGTTTCCTTATAACGAATAAAAAAGACAAGCTGGACAACGCTTTGGTATAGTGAAGATATGGATAAAATCAAATTAATATTTTTTGATATGGACGGAGTGCTTATTGATGTCACGGGCTATAACGAAAATGGTAAAAAAGTTGCGATAAGCACTTGGAACGCTGTATTTGATTATGCTGGTATTTATCACGAGCATGAAAGACTAAAAGAATTATTCATTAAAGGCGATTTCCCTTCTTATATGGAATGGACAGATGAAGCTTGTAGAGTTCTTCAAAAACATGGATTAACAAAAGATAAATTTATTGAAATCATTAATAGTAGACCCTTAATGAATGGGGCAGAGGAGACTTTGCGAGAATTAAAAAAGAGAGGATATAAAACAGCAGTAATTACGGGAAGTTTTAAAGCATTAGCAGAAAGAGTAAAAGAACTTCTCGGCTTAGATTATATAATTGCTCATTGTGAATTAATTTTCGATGAGAACGGAAATCTTAAAGAGTGGAAGTTAATTCCTTGTGATTTCGAGGGTAAAGTGGAATATTTTAATAAATTAGCAAAGGAATTAGGATTGAATCCTTCTGAATGTGCCTACATTGGTGATGAAGTTAACGATATACCTATTTTTAGTAAAGCTGGTTTAAGTATTGCTTTTAATTGTCGAAAGGAAGAAGTTAAGAAAGTTGCCAATATCGTAATAGATAAAAAAGACCTAAAAGAGATTTTACAATATTTCCCAAGTCTTTAGCGTTATCATGAGAACGCTTTAAGTGGTTCAACCATCGGAAAATTCTCCCAGAACCAAGTTCGAACTATGTCCCATCCCCGCAGCCATTTTAGGATAAAATATGTTGATTTTGATAACGACAATTAGTTTAGTTTTAATAGCCATCAGCGGGTGGTTGTTTTTTAAAAGAGATCCAGATCGTTATATCCACGAAAAAAGTTCTCCGTATCACCGGCTTTAATTGCCGGGATTGTTCTATCTGGCGGAAAAGAATTATTGGACAAATGTTAAAAAAGTACTTGACTTCTTATAATTAATAACGTAGCATAAAATGGTAAGTTTCTTATTTCTTTTTTCTTACGTAGAAAATATGTAGGTTTTTAGAGAAAAAAAGAGGGTCGGCTTACTTTTTATTAAAATTTAAAAGAGCATTATGGCAAAAAAACTATACGTCGGCGGTTTGTCTTATGATACGACCGAAAATACTTTGCGAGATACCTTTTCTAAAGCTGGCACCGTTGAATCAGCAGTTATAATTATTGATAAAATGTCCGGGCGTTCAAAAGGATTCGGTTTTGTTGAGATGTCTTCTGATGAAGAAGCACAAAAAGCTATTGAAATGTTTAATGAAAAAGAGCTTGATGGTCGCAAAATCATAGTCAACGAAGCTCGTCCCCTGGAGTCGCGGCCTCGAGGGTTTGACCGCGGCAATCGGGGAGGTTTTGGCAGAAGTCGTAGAAACGACTGGTAAAAATCCGCAAAAAATCGCCTTCTCGGCGGTTTTTTGATATAATAATAAAGGTAAGGTTGACGGTTTGTTTTGCCTTGAATTTGTTAAAAAGGTAGAATAAAAGAAGTAGGCGGGGTTGAAAAAAAGTAATTTAGGGGTAAAATAAAATAATGCCCAAAATTATCAAAAAGCAAAAAAAGAAGCCGGGGTTAGAAGCTCCGACTAAAAAAACGGAAGAGATTAAAAAGACCAAAATCAGGGTAATTGGCATTGGCGGCGGGGGCGGAAACATTGTTTCTGAAATCGCCTCAAAAATATCAAAAGCCAGTTTTGTTGTCGCCAACACGGACATCAAATCGTTAAAAAGCTGTAATAAAAAGGTGGCAAAATTTCAATTCGGCCAGAATTTAACTTACGGCTTGGGTACCGGGATGAATCCTGAGCTGGGGAAAGCTGCGGCTCAAAGCGAAAAAGAGAGGATTAAAAAACTTTTAGCAGGTCAGGATTTATCTATTTTGGTTATTTGTTTGGGCGGCGGAACGGGATCCGGAGCCGGCTCTGTTTTTGCCAAGATTTCCAAAAACCTGGCTAACCTTACTTACGGCATTTTCACTTTACCGTTTAAGTTTGAAGGAGAGAAGAAAATGGAAATTGCCCTCAATTCTTTAAAAGAAGCAAAGAACCATTTAAACGCAATTACCATTATTCCCAATGAAAGAGTTTTTCAGGTAATTTCCAAAGATACGCCCCTCAAAGAGGCCTTATCCGCCATCAATAAATTTTTATCCGAGAGTTTGAAAGGACTGATTGAAACAATTTATGAGCCGGGTTTAATAAATATTGATTTTGCCGATTTCAGAACCATTCTGGAAGGCAGAGGAAGACTGGCTTATTTAAATACTATTGAGGCGCAGCGGAAAGAGGGCGCAATCAAAGACATGGTCTCAAAAGTGCTAAATTCTCCTTTGTATCCTTACACCATTCGGGGAGCCAAAGGAGTTTTGTTTAATATTGCCGGAGAAAAAAACCTTTCTCTGACTGACGTCAATCAAATATCAAAGGCAATTTCTGAACTGGTTAATCCCGAAGCAAAAATTATTTTTGGCATTTCTCAACATAAAAAGTATTCCCAGATTATAAAAACCGTTTTATTGGCTACCGGTTGCGGCCTGAAGATTTTCCCTTCAAAAACCAAGCTTCCGAAGGAAGCGAAGGTGAAGAAGAAGACGAAGTCTTCTTTGCCTGCCAAAAAGAAGAAACCTGAAAAAAGAAAAAAGAGGAAACCCGTTGATATCTCGCCAGCCGGCCGAGCAGGCAAGGAAGAAGTTAAAGAGGCCAAACCGGGGATAAAAAACAAGCAAGAAAAACCGGCTGCCAAAAAAGTGAAAATTAGAATTAGAAAAAAACCAAAACAAGAAAGGCCGTCAGAACCGGAAAGGAAAGAAAAAGAGACGGTAGCTCTAAACAACTCTAAAGCAGAGCCAGCCGGCTACGGGGCAGGCAGCGAAGAAAAACTAAGAAAAAACGGTCTCCAGATTAAAAAAGAAGCCGAAGAGCTTGAAAAAGAAATGATTGAGAAAGAAAAAGTTTGGGAAAGACCGGCTTTTTTAAGAAAAAAATCAATAAAAAAATAATAACTTTACCACTATGAAAGAAGTGACCAAAGATATTTTAAAAGATATTTATAAACCAAGACCGTTAGATGCCAAAAAATATGATTTCGGTCTTTTGCTGGTCATTGGCGGCTCGGATTTTTACTCCGGTTCCCCGGCTCTGTCAGCCCTGGCCGCTTTCAGAAGCGGAGTTGATATGGTCAGGATTATTGCTCCCCAAAGAGCAGCCGACATCATTGCTTCTTTTTCCCCGAATTTAGCTGCCTACCCCTTGGCAGAGAAGTGGTTGACCAAGGAACATCTGGCCACCTTGATTTCTATGACCGAATCAGCCAAAGCAGTAGCCAGAGGAAATACGGCCGTGGTTATTGGCGGAGGCATGGGCAGAACAGAAGAAACACAGGCAGCAATTTTAGAATATCTTTCTCAAGTTCAGGTGCCGGTCGTGATAGATGCCGATGCCATTCATGCCCTGGCAAAAAAATCAGAAATAATTCCGGGTAAAAACTTTTTAATTACTCCCCACACCTATGAATTTTTTATTCTAACAGGAAAAGAAGTTTATAAACTGCCGGACAAAGAAAAGTTTAAACTGGTTCAAGAAGAAGCTGCTCGTCTGGGAACGACAATTTTGCTTAAAGGAAAATTAGACATTATTTCAGACGGTCAAGAGGTGGCTTTAAATAAAACCGGCGGTCCCTACCTTACTACCGGCGGCTGCGGCGATACCCTGGCCGGCATTTGCGGGGCTTTATTGTCCCGGGGAGTAAATATTTTTGAAGCTGCTCAAGCCGGAGCATACATCAACGGAAAAGCCGGAGAAATTGCTGCTGGAAAGTTAGGGGAGGGAATGACCGCCATTGATTTAATTGAAGCAATTCCTCAAGTTTTGTCTAATCTTAGATAGCATCTATGGCTGTTTACGATTTGATAATAATCGGCGGGGGGCCAGCCGGGATTACGGCTGGCATTTATGCTGCCCGCCAGAAAATAAACACCCTTTTAATTACCAAAGATTTTGGCGGCCAGATAGCCAGGAAAGCTGTTGGCATTGAGAATTATCCGGGGTTTGAGGAGATTTCCGGATTAGATTTGATTAAAAAATTTGAAAAACATTTAAGGCGCGCGTCAGCGCGCCGTGATGGTCATAAAATTGACATAGAAAGAGACGAGGTGAGAAAAGTCAAGAAAATCAGCAACAGATTCTTGGTTCAGACCAAGGCTAAAAACATTTTTCAGGCAAAAACCGTTATTATTGCTTCCGGAGCCGACCCGCGGCCCTTGGAAGTGCCGGGAGAAAAAGAGTTTTTGGGACGTGGAGTAAGTTATTGTACGATTTGCGACGCTGCTTTGTTCTCAAACAAAACCGTGGCTGTTGTTGGCGGCGGCAATGCCGGTTTTGAAGCAGCTATTGCCTTGAGCCAATGGGCAAAAAAAATCTATATTTTAGAATACGGTGAAAAGATAAGCGCTGACCTTGAAAATCAAGAAAGAGTTAAAAAAATCGGCCGGGTAGAAGTTATCACCAATGCTAAAGCAAAAGAAATTAAGGGGGAAAAATTTGTTAAGTCGTTAATCTATTTGGACGGGAAAACGGCAAAAGAGGTTAATTTAGCAGTTGAAGGTATTTTTATTGAAATTGGCAGTCAGCCGGCTACTTCCTTTGTCAAGGATTTGGTTGAATTTAATGAGAAGGACGAAATAAAAGTTAATTCTTTTACCGGCCAAACAAAAACTCCCGGTCTTTTTGCTGCCGGTGATGCTGACCAGGTTCCCTATAAGCAAATCGTCATTGCTGCTGGCGAAGGAGCCAAAGCTGCCATAGCCGTCTATGAATATTTACAAAAATTCCAAAATTAAATACGCCAGCGAGGCGCCGCGTGGAGATAAAAACAAAGTTTTCATCAACTCAATAAAAGCGCGGGAAATTTTGGATTCGCGGGGAAACTGGACAATTGAAGTTGAGTTAACTACCAAAGACGGCGTTTTTTCAGCCGGCGTGCCGGCCGGCGCCTCCAAGGGAAAACATGAGGCAAAAGCGTTAGAGGCAAAAAAAGCCGTCAGAAACATTAACAGGATAATTGCTCCGAAGTTAATCGGCCAGGACCCGAGAGAGCAGGAAAAAATTGACAGGTTTTTAATTAAATTGGACGGGACAAAAAATAAGTCAAAGCTCGGAGCTAACGCCATTTGCGGAGTGTCAACGGCCGTTTGCCGGGCTGGCGCCGCCGCCAGCAGCGTTCCTTTATATCAACACATCGCCCAAATTTTTAATCTTAAAAAAGCCAGCAGTGTCAGCCAGCTCAAAGAGGCTTTACCTCTTCTTCCCCCTTGCTCCGCTCGGGAGGGCGAAGAGGATTCGTCTCTTCCTCCCCCTCGCTCCGCTCGGGAGGTCAATTTGCCGGCGGCCAGTTTTAATGTTATTAACGGCGGAGTTCATGCCGGCAATCAATTGGATTTTCAAGAATTTATGATTGTGCCCCGGGCCGCGACAATTAAGAAATCTTTAACCATAGCCGTTGAAATTTATCAAGAGCTAAAAAAAATAATTAGAAAAAAATACGGAGCTGGGGCAACCAATGTCGGGGATGAGGGCGGTTTCGCTCCTCCAATTACTTCTGCCCAGGAAGCAATAGAGCTTATTTTAAAGGCAGCAAAGAATCTTGGCTGTGAAAATAAAATCAAAATCGTTTTAGATGCAGCTGCTTCCCAATTTTATGTTAAAGGAAATTATAAAATGAAAATCGGCCTCTTTAATAGAAAAGCCCTATTGGATTATTATTCTAATCTGGTCAAAAAGTATCCCATTGCTGCCCTGGAAGATCCTTTTGCCGAAAGCGATTGGCAGGGCTTCCAGGAAATTACGAAAAAACTTGGTAAAAAAGTGGTTATCATTGGCGACGATCTCCTGGTCAGCCATCCTGAAGTGATGAGAAAAGCTAAAGCCAAAAATCTTTGTCATGGCCTTTTGTTAAAAGTTAATCAAATCGGGACGATAACCGAGGCTTTGGCAGCTGCCAGACTGGCGAGATCTTATGGCTGGCCAATAATGGTTTCCCACCGGTCAGGGGAGACCGGCGACGATTTTATTGCTGATCTGGCATCGGGCATTGGTTCAGAATATATTAAAGCCGGTGCTCCGGCCCGGGGCGAGAGGACGGCAAAATATAATCGGCTTTTAAAAATTGAGCAGGAATTAGCCAATTAATGAAGAAGGTAATTTTTATTGTTATTGACGGGCTCGGGGACAAATCAATTTCTCAGTTCGGCAATCTGACGCCCTTAGCAGCAGCTAAAACTTTGAATTTAGACTGGCTGGCTAAAAATGGTTTTGGCGGCCTTTTAAAGCCGTTTAAGTTTTCCTGGCAGAAATATCCGGCCTCAGACACCTGTCATCTGGCTTTGTTTGGTTATGACCCAGGAATTTATTATTTAGGCCGGGGACCGTATGAGGCCCTGGGTATCGGCCTGAAACTGAAAAAAAATGATCTTGCTTTGCGGGCTAATTTTGCTTTTGGCGATGAAAGTTTCAAGGTTCTTGACCGGCGGGCAGGCAGAATAGAAAAAACCCGGCAGCTGATAAGGGTTTTGTCCGGAAAAACAATTAAGGGAGTGAAGTTTTTGCTTAAAAAATCGTTTGGCCATCGGGCAGTTTTAATTTTAAGGGGAGATAATTTGTCGGATAAAATAAGCGATTCTGATCCGAAAAGAGAGGGACTAAAAATTAAAAAAGTTCTGCCTTTGGAAAAAAGCAGCCGGGCAGCTTTTACTGCCGGTATTTTAAACGAATTTTTATTTCAAGTTCCTCAAGTTTTGAAAAAGTTTCATTTGCCCGCCAACTGTCTTTTAACCAGGGGAGCGGGTTTTTTTAAAGAGGTTCGCTCTTTCAATGATAAATACCACCTCAAAGCTGCTTGCATTGCGGGAGGCAATCTTTATAAAGGAATTGGCCGAGCCCTGGGAATGGATTTAATAAAGGTAGAAGGGGCAAACGGTTTTTCTTCAACCAATCTCAAGGGCAAAATTTTAGCTGCCCGGCGGGCCTTAAAGCTTTATGATTTCATTTTTTTACATATTAAGGCGGCGGACTCTCTGGCTGAAGACGGGGATTTTAAGGGCAAGAAGAAGTTTATTGAAAAAATTGATGAAAATCTAAAACCTTTGCTGGCTTTAAAAAAGACGCTGCTTGTTGTTACGGCCGACCATTCCACCTGTTCTCGTCTTAAAAGGCATTGTGCGGAGCCGATACCAACTTTAATTTACGGGGCGGGTTCTGATTTGATAGAAAGGTTTTCAGAACGAGCTTGCCGGAAAGGCAAACTGGGAAAAATAAGGCAACTGGCTTTGATGAAAAAAATTTTGACCCTGGTTTAGCCAGAACTCAACCCACCACCTCATGAGGCGGTGGGTTGACAGCAATTTTCAGCCGGGATAGAATAAAACCGACAAAAATCGTCGGTTTTCTTTTTTCAAAACAAAATGTTAAAAATTTCAACCAAATCCCAATACGGATTGCGAGCCATGGTTTGTCTGGCAAAAAGCAAAACTAAGATTTGTCCCCTCAAAGAAATTTCAAAAAAAGAAGGGCTTTCGTTTGATTATTTGGAAAAAATAGTTTCAAAGCTAAAAAAAGCCGGATTGGTAAACTCTAAAAAAGGAAGCCAGGGAGGCTATTTTTTGGCTGAAAAACCGGCCAGGATTAAAATTGGAAAGATAATCCTGGCTTTAGAGGGTAAGGGAGGGTTGGTCAAATGCCTGGCCGGGGAGAAAAAATATCGCTGCCCCCTGGCAAGAAAGTGCTTGACAAGAGGTTTCTGGCAAAAAATCCAAAGTTCCATAGAAAAAACTCTCAATTCAATAACCTTAGCCGATTTAATTAAAAAATGAGAGAAATTTTATTAAAAATTGACAAATTAAAAGTTAAAGGTAATGGTAAGGAAATATTAAAAGGAGTAAATCTCCAAATAAAAAGGGGAGAAATTCAGGCTCTTTTGGGTCCTAATGCTTCTGGGAAAAGTACTTTAGCTCAGGTAATTTTTGGTAATCCGAAATATAAAATTACCCAAGGCAGAATTTTCTTTGAAGGTAAAGAAGTTATCAAGCTTTTTCCGGAAAAAAGGGCGAAGTTGGGAATCGCTATGGCTTGGCAGTCGCCACCTGTAATAAAAGGAGTAAAATTTTCCCAGCTCCTATCAAAAATTTCAACCCTTAGAAGTTCAACCCCCTTCGCTGTTGCTCGGGAGGGCAAAGAGGCTTCGTCTCTTCTTCCCCCTCGCTCCGCTCGGGAGGTTGAATCTCATTTGTTAGAAAGAGAAATAAATGTAGATTTTTCTGGCGGCGAGAAGAAAATGTCGGAATTACTTCAAGTAATAGCCCTTAATCCAAAATTTGTGATTTTCGATGAAATAGATTCTGGGTTAGATATTAAAAGACTGGAGCAGGTTTCAAAAATAATCAAAAAGGAATTGGTAAATAAAAGAAGTTCAATTTTACTGATTACTCATTCAGGGGCCATTTTGAATTTTTTGAAGCCAGATATTACTAATGTAATGGTTCAAGGGCGAATCATTTGCCGGGAAAAAGATTACAAAAAAGTTTTAAAGATTATTAAAAGATATGGCTATGAAAAATGTAAAAAGTGCAAATTACTGGCAGGTTGATCATAAGGTAAGAAACATTTTTGAAGTAAAAGGAATTACAGTTTTGCCCAGTCCCAGGGCTTGGGAAAAGTTCGGCTGGACAAGGAAATGGTTTGAGGAAAAACCAAAAGAGGGCTATTTTATTTGGGTAGAAAAACAAGTGGATTTTCCATTAGCTACCTGTATTACGATTGCCACTCCCAAAATTTCCCAAAATTTGAAAAATTTATTAGTTATCGAAAAAGGGATAAAAGCTAAAGCCATTGTAACTTGCAATGCAGCTGAGAATAAGCTGTGCGGAAAACATCGAGCAAAAGGCAAATTGATTCTTAAAGATAATGTCAGTTTAGAATATAATCATTTTCATAAATGGGGAGAAAAAGATTTTGTTTCCCTTGATTATGAGTTTATTCTTGGAAAAAACTCTCAATTGCTCTATACCTATCAAAATTTATTTCCGCCTGGAAATCTTCAATTAAAAACAACGATTTATAGCAACGAGAAATCTTCTTCCAAATTAAATTTCATCATCAATGGTTTAAATTCAGATATAAAAATCCAAGACATTATTTTCTTAAAAGAAAAATCTGCTCAGGGAATAGCCAGATTAAGATTGGTTGGAAGAGAAAACAGCCGAATTGAAGCAATTAGCAAAATATTTGCTTTGGCTCCGAGTAAAGGACATTTAGACTGCCGAGGCTTATTATTGGACAGAACTGCTAAGATTTCTTTAATCCCTGAAATAATTTGTCAAAATAAAGATGCTCAAATTACTCACGAGGCTTCCCTCGGAAAAATTTCTGAAGAGGAACTAACCTATTTAAGAATGCGAGGATTGACTGAGGAAGAAGCCATCGATTTAATTGTTAGCGGATTTTTAAATATTTAAAAGATGAAAAAGATAAATAAGAAAATAATAGTGGCAATGTCGGGAGGAGTTGATTCTTCGGTGGCCGCTGCCCTTTTAAAAAGCGCTGGAGTCGATGAACTTCGTTCATCTTCACGCACGAGCTCATTAGGGCGAGTGAGAAAGAGCGGTAGCTCTTTCGGTTTCGCTAACGCTCGCGTTTTTGATGTTATCGGAGTTTTTTTGAAATTAGCGGATTTACCAACTTTCAAAGAAAATGAAAAAAGAGCTAAAAGAATCGCTAAAATTTTAAAGATACCATTTCTGGTTTTAGATTTAAGAAAAGAATTTAAAAAAAGAATCGTTGATTATTTTTTAGATGGATATAAAAGAGGGGTTACGCCAAACCCCTGCGTGGTCTGCAATAAAGAAATCAAATTCGGTCTTTTACTGGAAAAAGCGCTGGCCCTTGGTGCGGATTATGTTGCTACCGGCCATTATGCACGAAAAATTCAGAGTTCAAAACGCAAAATTTTTAAATTATTAAAAGCAAAGGATAAAGATAAAGATCAATCGTATTTTTTATGGCAGTTGAATCAAGAACAATTAAAAAAAACTTTATTGCCGGTGGGAAACTATAGCAAAAGCGAGGTCAGGCATCTGGCCAAAAAATTTAAACTGCCGGTTTTAAACGTGCCGGAATCAATGGAAATTTGTTTTATTCCTGACAAACTGGAGGATTTTTTGCAAAGACACATTAAGACAAAGCCTGGCCCGATTTTAACGGCTGAGGGCGAGAAAGTCGGCTCTCATCAGGGTCTGCCCTTTTACACTATTGGCCAGAGAAAGGGCATAAAATTATCAGGAGGCCCCTATTATGTCGTTAAAAAAGACAGAAAGAAAAACGCTTTAATCGTCGCCTCTATTTTAAAAGACGACTTGCTCTGGAGTAGAACTTTAACAGCCAGGAAGGTTAACTGGATTTCAGGCAAAAAGCCCGAACTGCCTTTAAAAATCAGAGCTCAGCTCAGGTACGGCCAGCAGCCGGTCTCAGCCCTTGTCAATAGTTCAAGGCCTGGAGTTTACAGTTTAAAGTTTAAAACTGCCCAGCGGGCAATTACGGCCGGACAATCAGTAGTTTTTTATAAAAATAAGGAGCTGCTGGGCGGCGGAATAATTGGTTGATTCTTTGCCAAGGCGGTTGGTTTAAAATAGAATAAAATCAGGGCAACCTTATAAAGGTCGAAAATTTAAAATTTAATCAAAATAAATATGAAAAAAATAGTTCTACTCGGAATAACATTAGCAATATTAGCCGTGACGGCAGGGATAGTCATGGCTTCAAATGGTAATGGCAGAGAAATGGCCAGGGTTATGGCAGATACTACCGGCATAATAGATAAGTTGAGCTTTAGGATAAGAGGTTGTGAGATTATCCACGAATTAAGCGATGCCACGGCATTGAAATGTCCGAGAAATATAGTTTCTAAACTAAAAGTCGAAGAAGACCCAATACTTCATATCATGGATATGGAGGCGAATTTGCAGATAAATGCCGATGATGTTTGGGCTTTAGGATATACTGGTTCGGGGGTAACAGTAGCAGTTTTAGATACTGGCATAGATACCGATCATCCAGAATTAGTCGGCAGCATCGTGGGCGGTGAGGGTTTTGGTTATGCAACATATGAAGATGACCACGGGCATGGAACTCATGTTTCAGGAATAATCACGGCTGATGGTCTTGGCGGAAGTCCTTCTGGATTTGCCAAAGGAGTGGCGCCGGAGGCCGGAGTATGGATGGCAAAAGTTTGTAATGCTTCCGGTTCTTGTTATACCAGTGATATTGCCGCGGCAATTGAGTATGTTGTTAATAACAAGATTGCCAGGATAATAAGCATTAGCCTGGGAGGGGGAGGAACTTCAAGGGCAAACTGCGATACAGATTATCTCGCTCAAAAAGTTAATTGGGCGGTAGATAATGGCGTAACGGTAGCAGTAGCTGCCGGAAACAGTTCCGGCAGAGTATCAAGTCCGGGTTGTGCCAGTAAAGCGATAGCGGTGGGAGCAGTTGATAAAAATGATGTCAGAGCGTCCTGGTCCGGTACCGGATTGGCTTTAGACATAATGGCACCCGGGGTAAGTATCTATTCTTCGGTTATAGGAGGATATGAATCTTGGTCGGGAACGAGTATGGCCACTCCTCATATTTCGGCAACCATAGCTTTATTGAAACAAGTGAATTCTGCTTTAACCGATGCTCAAATTAAAGACGCTTTGTACAAAACTGCCAGGGATTTGGGAACTACAGGTTGGGATAAATATTATGGTTGGGGAAGAGTAGATGCGTTAGCCGCAGTTAATTACGTCAAACCGTCAGAGCCAGAATGTACAGAGGATGCTGGTTGCGACGATGGTTTATATTGTAATGGAGTCGAAACCTGTCTCAATGGCGTTTGCCAGGCCGGTCCGGCTCGGAGTTGTGATGATGGAGAATCTTGTACTACTGATTCTTGCGACGAAACATTAGATAGCTGTGTAAATACTTGGCCAGCTTGTAGTTCAGTTAGTGATGGATGTTGTGGGCCAGAGTGTGATGGTACAACTGATGTGGATTGTCCTTCAACCGTATTGTGTTGGAGTGAAAATTATCAATATCTCTACCGAAATAATGGCCAGGCAGCCAAGTTCTGTAAATGTGCTTCGGGAGTGTATGGCTATAATAGTTATACCTCTAAGATATTGAGAAGAGCTACAGTTTACCAGTATCTTGACACAAGAGAAAATGAGAGTTGGGACGTAACCTCAAGGTCTTCTAATTTGCCGGTCTATCAAGTCAGGTGTACAGATGGACTAACCTATCCAACAAACAGGGATTATCAGTATCCAAAATAGAAAATTCTAAAAATATTTTCTTTGTGAAAATAACAAAATTCGCTCATTTTGGGAAATTTTGTTTTTTGCGGTAAAATAAAAACGAAAGGTTGATAACATAATAATTTTGATAAAATTATTCTGATAATCTTGGTGGACTGTTTGTGAAAAATATAATAGAATAATTACATAAGGTCGAAAATTTTTAAAACTAAACAAATCAACAAAATATGTTTGATGTAAAAGATAAGGTAGCGATTGTTACCGGGGCCAGAAGAGGCATGGGCAGAACTCATGCTTTGGCTTTGGCTCAGGCCGGCGCCAAAGTAGTAGTTTCTGACATTTCTTTAGCGGACTGCCAGCAAGTGGTTGATGAGATTAAAAAAGCTGGCGGCGAGGCAATGGCCGTAAAATGCGATGTTAGTAAAAAGACCGAGGTCGATGAAATGATTAAAAGGGCGGTTGAAAAATACGGCAGAGTGGATATTTTAGTCAACAATGCCGGGATTTGTCAATTTAAGCCCTTTTTGGAATTAACCGAACAGGAGTGGGACCGGACCCTGGATATAAATTTAAAGGGATATTTTCTTTGCAGCCAGGCCGTTAGCCGAGAAATGGTCAAACAGAAGTCTGGCGTGATTGTCAATATTGCTTCGGTAGCTATGGGTCAGCAGGGAGTTGGTTTCCAGAATCTGGCCCATTATTCTGCTTCAAAAGGCGGGATTGTGGCCATGACCGAAACAATGGCTCAAGAATTAGGGCCTTATAATATCCGGGTAAATGCCATTGCCCCTGGCGTTATTGAAACACCGATGATTGACCCCGTCAAACAGGACGAAAAAGCAATGGCAGGCCTATTAACCCGGATTCCTCTTCACCGAGTTGGCAAGCCGGAAGAGGTGTCTAATTTGGTTTTATTTTTAGCTGCCGAGGCTTCTTCCTATATGACTGGCTCCACCGTAGTTATTGACGGCGGTTGGCTGGCAGGATAAATGATTATAAAAATTACAGCCAGGACAACTTTAGCCGGACTTTTAAAAAATCCAAAAAGCCGGGAAATTCTGGCAAAACATAATTTGCCTTGTTTAACTTGCCCGCTGGCTCGCTCTGAAATAGAAAACTTAAAACTCGGCCAGGTTTGTAAGATGTATAATATAGATATTGAAAAATTACTTAAAGAGTTAAACAGGGTTTTCAAAAAGTAATTTTTGTGATATATTAAAAATATGCTGAAAAATAATAAAATAATACCTCTTTCCATCATCGTAGCGGGAATAATAATAGCCGCCTCTTTTATTTTTGTCAATCAAGAAAAAATAAAAAGCACCAGCGGAGATGAATTGCCGGCGCAGCAAGTGGCCGAGGAAACAATAAATTTTATCAACGAAAATCTTTTAGGCCAAGGGCTTTCAGCTTCTCTGGTTGATGTTTCGGATGAGGGAAGCGTCTATAAAATTCGCCTCAGAATTGAAGAACAAGAGTACGAATCCTATGTCAGTAAAGATGGAAGATTCTTATTTCCCGAAGGAGGAATTGACATGAAAGAATCCCTTGTCCGGGATTCGGAAACCGAGGCGCCGGCCGAATCGGCAACACCCTCTTTATCGCCGGAAGAATTAAAGGAATTTGTCGGATGTCTGGCCAGGGCTGATTTCGTTATTTACGGAGCAAATTGGTGCGGCTGGACGCAAGGGCTGGTAACAACGCTGGGCGGCCAGGAAACTGTTAAACCCATTTATGTTGAATGTACGGAAGAGGAAGAGCTTTGCCGGGAAAAAGAAATTGCGGCCTATCCAACAATTTTAATAAATGGTAAGCAGTATCAAGGGAGCAGAACTTTTGAGGGCTTTTCGCAAGCCACCGGTTGCCAGCTACCCGAGGGAGCTGAATCTTTAAATGAACAAAATCCGACCGGCGGCTGTCAACAATAAAAAATATGGTTAAAATTTTTACGACGCCAATTTGTCCCTACTGTTTTACTTTAAAAGAATTTTTAAAGGAACATAAGGTAAGTTTTGAAGAAATAGATGTTTCTAAAGATGAAAAAGCCCGCGATTATATGGTTGAAAAAACCGGTAAAATGGAAGTGCCGGTAGTGGAGATAGACGGGGAGATTGTCGTTGGATTTGATAAACCAAAAATAGTTAAAATTTTAGGACTAAAAGATTAATTATTTTTATGTCAATAAAAATTGCTATCAATGGTTTTGGCCGAATAGGTCGGCCGACATTTCGGAGAATTCTTGATAACCACCCTAATTTAGATGTGGTGGCAATTAATGATTTAACCGACCCAAAAACCTTGGCTCATCTTTTAAGATACGATTCGGTTTATGGAATTTATAAAAAATCGGTCAAATTTGCCGAAAAAGAGCTTTTAATTGACGGCACCCAGCAAGGCAAAAAGATTAAAATTTTAGCCGAGACCGACCCTTCAAAATTACCCTGGGAAAAAATGGGCATTGATATTGTTTTGGAATGCACGGGACAATTTACCGATTATCAAGGAGCAAAAAAACACTTAATTGCCGGAGCAAAAAAGGTGCTCATTTCCGCCCCCTCTAAAAATCCGGAGAAAATTCCTTCTTATGTCTTGGGAGTAAATGAAGAAAAGTTTAACAGCAAAAAAGATGAAGTGGTGGATATGGGTTCTTGCACTACCAATTGCTTGGCCCCCCTTGCCAAAATTCTAAATCAGAATTTTAAAATTATTAAGGGTTTTATGACCACGGTTCATAGTTATACCAACGACCAGCGAATTCTGGATTTAACTCATAAAGATTTAAGAAGAGCGCGGGCAGCTGGCATAAATATTATTCCGACAACTACCGGAGCGGCTAAAGCCATTGGCAATGTCATTCCCGAATTAAAAGGCAAATTAGACGGCATTGCTTTCAGGGTCCCCACGGCTACGGTTTCGGTATTAGATTTAATTTGTCAGCTGGAAAAAGAAACCTCAAGCGAGGAAGTGAATTATGTATTCAAAAAGGCCTCTCAGCAAAAAGAACTGAGAGGAATTCTGGGGATAGAAGACGCTCCTCTAGTTTCTTCTGATTATATCGGCAATTCCTTTTCAGCCGTGGTAGATGCCGGACTGACAATGGCGCAGGACAATTTGGTCAAGGTTGTTGCCTGGTATGACAATGAATGGGCCTATGCCTGTCGTTTGGCCGAATTTGCCGAATTTATCGGTAAGAAATCCTGAAATTTGTCAGCCGACACCGGGCTCGCTATCTTCAGATTAATTTATCCTGACGTAATAGCATGCTCTCATGCATTTTGTAAGTATGCAGAAATGTTCAAAAAATCACGGATTTACCTTAATTGAACTTCTCGTCGTCATTGCTATTATCGGCTTGCTTTTAAGTGCTCTACTTGTTTCATTCAGTTCCG
>Ga0172365_10000968_pt1 | contig 20238 bp, 21 predicted proteins | sample LakKivSesite48cm_FD_114535 | JGI IMG/M metagenome (GOLD analysis project Ga0172365, IMG submission 114535) | Sediment microbial communities from Lake Kivu, Rwanda - Sediment site 48cm | ecosystem: Environmental > Aquatic > Freshwater > Lake > Sediment | place: Rwanda: Western Province, Lake... | reverse complement strand
AGGTCCTCGTCCACGATCACCAGATGAATCTCTGTCTTCAAGGGCTTCCCCTCGATGATCGTGAAGACGTTGCACGCCCTTTCTTTGGTCCTGCAGTCGTGGCACTTCCCATCGACGACGCACAGCGGCCTTTGCTTCTTTTCACCATTCAGGGAAGCCCTTATCATCAGGTGGCTTGGGGCGATCACCTTCCGCAGACGGTAGAACGCCTCATCGATGTCCTTGACTATCTTGTTCCTACCGACGACCATTATCGACACGGAATGGCCCCAGAACATCCCCGCGACCCTGTTACCCATCCCGTCCACATTCAGGAGTCTCCCGTCCTGTGTGACTACGTTCGTCCCGGTCAGGAAGACGTCGCAGACGGTAGCCTCCACCGCGGGCTTAAACGTCAGCTGCTCCCAATCGTCGCCGTACATAGATCGAAAGTTGAAGCCATCCAGCATCTTGACCCCCCGCTTTTCAAGCTCCTCCTTGATTCCTAATTGCCTCAAAGTCGTGGAGTCCCCTATTCCCACGACTAATCCTTCGGGGATCAAACCTATGACTTTATTTTTAGCATCCTCGGAATCTTCGGCGAAAACGCCGTTAATATTCCTAGAAAGTAGAGACCTTATGGTTATCTCAATATCCTTATCCATGTCATCGACCAAAAAATACCTCTTGATCCCTTTCGAAATAAAAACATATCTTCATATTAACTTCCACCACAGTCTTAAACCACTGATACTTTTTCCCGTTCATCTAATTTATTCTATTATTTTACTTATTTTTTCTGATAATTATTCGTTTCACCTAAGTGAGCCTGAGGCTTCCTCATTAGATTCTTTCGCCGTGGGGCGCCGTTCCTGCGAGGGGCTAGATCGTCCTCGCCAATGATCCCGATAGTTCAATGACTTTATCAATGGTCGTAATAGTATTCAACAGGCATGGGCGTAGATAAAAACTTCAGCTGGGTGCATATGCTCCTGAGGGAAGAGGCCGACCGCCATGGCCTGAAGGAGGCCATGGGCGTCGCCTCATTCTCGTCCGTACAACGAGCCCTTCTGCCCGTTCAGCAGGAGAAGCTCAGGGAGTACTCGGGCCGCCGATTCGAAGAATTAATGCAGGGCGGCTCCGTCGTCAACATCGTCTTCGCATACCCCGAATACGCGGTCGACTCCATAGCAGTCGGCTCAGAGGGCCGCTACGACAAGGAGAGGTGGAACGTCTACGCCCGCGAGTACGACAGGCTAAACGAAGCCCTCAACGAGACATCGGCCAGGATCGCCTCGCAGATAGACGGCGTCGCCATACCCGCGACGACGGAGGGCCTCGCCGCGAAGATCAGCCACGTTGAGGGCTACTACCCCCTCGTCGTGTCCCACAGGGTGGCGGCAGAGCAGTCAGGCGTCGGCTGGAGGGGGAAGAACGAGCTCATCGTCAACCCCAGCTTCAGCTGCGCCATCAGGCTCGCGTCGATACTGACGACGCTGCCCATGAGGAGGACAGCCCCGACGGCGATGGGCTGCGGGGACTGCCACGCCTGCATCGACGTCTGCCCCTTCCTCAGGAACAAGGATAGTCTGCCGAACTACCGCGAGCAGTGTCGCCTCTACCTCGTCAGCCTCGGCCTCGTGAGCGACGTCTGCGGCAAATGCGTCAAGGCCTGCTACAGGGAGAGCATCCACAGGGACCAGTTCAGACTCTAGGAGAGAGGAAGAGAAGGACTACGGTCTCCTGTCGACCTCCACCCTGCCGTCCTTCATGACCACCTTGATCCTGCCGTGATCCTGCAGTACCCTGATGTCTCTGAGCGGGTCACCGTCGACCACCAGGAGGTCCGCGATCTTTCCCTTCTCAAGCGTGCCCAGCTCGTCCAGCCTGCCGAGGGCCTTAGCCGCGTTCCTGGTCGCGGTCAGGATGGCGTCCATCGGGCTCATTCCGAGCTGCCTGACGTTCGCCTCGAGCTCGTACACGTTCCTCCCGGGCGGCAGGATGGGGCCGCAGTCTGTCCCCATGGCGATGTTGACCCCCGCCTCGTACGCCTTCCTGTGTGACTCTATGCCGACCTCCTCGAATGGGCGGCCGCCGAGCTTCTTCGGCAGGTAGGCGGACTTCCGGTGCAGGACCTCCTCCTCGTAGATGTGGAGGCCGTCCGTCAGCGTTATGCTGAGGTCCTTCCTCAGAATCTGCTCTATGACCCCCTCGTCCAGCTCGGTGGCGTGCTCCAGGGTGTCTATCCCGGCCTCGGCGGCGTTCCTGCAGCCGATGATGCCCTCCGAATGGCTGGCAACCCTCGCCCCCACCGCGTGCGCCTCCTCCACGATCACCCTCAGCTCCTCCACCGTGTAGTTCGGGTAGCCTGGCTGGTTCAGCATCGAGCCCGCCATGCCCCCTGTGGTCGTGGTCTTGATCCAGTCCACGGCCTCTCGTAGGCAGAGGCGGGTCTGCTTCCTCACCTCGTGGACGCCGTCGGCCGTCATCTCAGGCGTCCTCAGGAATATGGGCCTTATCACGTCGAGGTGGCCGGCCGTCGGGGCGACGACCCCCGCCGTGACGAGCCTGCTCCCTCTCACCATGCCGCGCTCAATGGCTGTCTTCACCACGACCATGTCCCTGCCTGAGTAGTCGGCGAAGGGGTAGACCAGGTCTCGGGCCGTGGTGAAGCCGGCCTCGAGCATCTCCCTCAGGTGCTTCACCGCGTACATGATGTTCATTGAGTGGGGAACCATGAACCTCTGGAGTGGGTTCGCCTCACCGATCGCCTGGAAGACGTGGACGTGGAGGTCCATCAGCCCAGGCATTACTGTCCTCCCCTTCGCGTCGATTACCTCAGCCCCCTTTGGGATGTCGACATCCTTCGCCGTCCCGACATCCATTATCCTCGAGCCCTGGACGAGGACGACGCCTTCCCTCAGGGGAGGCGCGCCGGTGCAGTCGATCAGCGTGCCACCCTTAACAGCGATGAACTCTGACATTCAGGTCGGAATAGGATCGGCGCCACGGCAATATCTCATTATTGAGGACGGGGGCTCAAAGCCTCTCCTCGACGAACCTGTTCCTCAGCACGCCTATGCCGTCCACCTCCGCCTCGACCACGTCTCCCGGCTCAACGGGGACAGCCTCGGGGCAGCCTGTGCTGATGACATCACCTGTTTGAAGCGTCATCACCTCAGAGACAGCCGAGACGAAGTGGGAGACGGGGTAGATCATCTCAGTCGTGCTGACCCTGACCCGCTCCACGCCGTTGACCCTCAGCCTGAGCAGGATGTCCTGCACATCCTCGACCTGGTCCCTCAGCGTGACGCACGGGCCTATGGAGGCGAACGTGTCGTAGCTCTTCGCCCTTATCGCCGAGGCGGGAGTCCTCTCCCTGTAGGTGGCTATGTCGGTGACGTCGTTGAAGACCGTGTAGCCGGCGACGTGCTCCATCGCCTCCTCCTGGGCGATGTAGCGGCCGGGCCTCCCCACGACGAGGGCCAGCTCGACCTCGGTCGCCACCTGCCTGGCCTTCCTGGGGATCACTATGTCGTCCCCCGGCCCGACGATGGCTGTGGGGGGCTTGAGGACGAAGATGAACTCGGGCACGCGCCCCTCCTTGACGTAGCTGCCCCAAGAGGGGCCGCAGATCATAGCCTTCGGCGGACGAGGCAGCGGCGCCCTCAGCCTCACCTCCTCGGGGTCCAGGCTGAAGCGCCTCAGCAGGCGCGGGTCGCTGAATACGAAATCGACGACCTCCTCGACGACGGCGGCGGCCCCCTCATCTCCGAGGAACTTGATCATGTCGCCGAAACATGACCGCGTCGCGACCGATTCCTTCATCCGTCGCGCCCTGCAGAAGCTACTGTACGCCCTGCTGAGGTCGATGACGCCGCCGGCGAGGCAGCCGACCCCCTCCTCCCCCCTCAACTCGAATGTGACGAGCTTCAACTCTTACGCCTACCCCGTGCAGTTCATCCCGGCTCAGAGCCTAGAAGGTGACCACCCTGTCGCTGTCCTTCACCCAGCCGGCCAGGATCATCATCGTGCCGCGCCTGACGCCCTCGACGAGCTCCGCTTCGGACATGCCCCTGGACTTCATGCATGTTCCGCACGTCCTGACCTCGACCCCCTTCGCCGCGAGCTCCGAGAGCATCCTCTCCAGGTTGTAGTAGCCCTCAGGCGTGGCCTGCCCCCTCTTCGCGGCGGCGACGGCGTCCCCCATCAGGAAGACCCTCACCTCCATCCCTACCTCCGCCGAGGCGGAGGCGCCCGCCAGCCTCAGCGCGTTCCAAGTCCTCTCGCTCCCGTAGGGCGCATCGTTGACTATGACTGTGAGCTTCAAGGCCTGCACGGTGATGAAGATGCACCGGTCACGATAAAACAGTTGCCGGCGGCGATGCTACTTCCTCGCGACGACGAGGGTTATCGTCTCGTCGTTCCTCAAGGGGGCCCCGCCGTGCTCCTCCTCCCAGAGCTTGAGCTCGGCGACGCCCCTCTCGAGCCCCTGCCGGGTGATGGGGCGGAACATGCTCCATAGCCTCTTCTCGGCGACCTCTATGAGATCCCCCGCGGTCTGGTACCTCTCCATGTTGTATGGCAGGACCTCGGTCGAGCCGAATCCGGCCTCCCTGAAGTAGGTCCTGAACTCCTCGTCCGAGGGGTACACCCTGAGCTGGTTGGGCAGAATCTCGGGGAAATACCTGAAGACAGCCTTGCCCCTCAGCTGGTCGTGGCTTATCGTGCGGACGATCATGCAGCCGCCCGCCCTCAGCACCCTGGCGCAATCATCCGCCGCCTCCTGCCTACCCACGATGTGGTGCCATACCTGGCTCGCGTAGACGAGGTCCAGGACGCCGGACCTGACGGGGATCTTCTCCGCCACAGCCCTCAGGACGGGGAAGTCGGGCGCCTTCTCCCTCGCCTTCCCCAGCATGTCAGGGACCGGGTCGAAGCCGAACACCGCCGAGGACGACCGCTCCATTATGCCCAGGCCGTAGATGCCGGTGCCGCAGCCTAGGTCCATCACCAGCGACCCCTCGGAGAGCCCTGCGAGCCTCTCCGCCTCCTCGGCCCAGAACTCGACGTTCTCGGCCGAGCGGCCGCGGTCGTAGATGCCGGATATCCTGGCGAACTCCCTGCTGGACTCTGCGGCCATGTGGTAGAATGCGGGGGGCAGTGGATAAAAATGCGGCGCCGAACCCTTTTAACCAAGGGAGGATAGATGGAGGCGGGTTCAAACCTTGTCGGACCAGGGCGTTAAGGGGGTGATAACCTGGCTCTACTACAGCGACCTCCCCAGGGCGATGAGGTTCTACGAGGAGGTGATGGGCTTCGAGTTGGCCGTCGACCAAGGCTGGTCCAAGATATACAGGATACGGGAGGGCGCCTACCTGGGGCTCGTCGACGAGTCCAGAGGCTACCACAGGGCGAGCGAGGCGAAGCCCGTCATCGTCTGCCTCAACGTCACAGACGCCGACGCCTGGTACAGGAGGCTCATGGAGAGCAGCGTCGAGGTCGAGAGCCAGCCCAGGGAGTCCGAGAGGCTGAGGATAAAGGTCTTCATGCTCAGGGACCCCGAGGGCTACGTCATCGAGGTCCAGCAGAGCCTACCGGGTGCCCTGAGCATCTAGCCGACATCCAAACATTAATATTCGAATCTAATAGTCTCCTGTTGTCGGGCCGCCGTAGCTTAGTCCGGTTGAGCGTCTGGCTGTTAACCAGTTGGTCTACGGTTCGAGTCCGTACGGCGGCGCCACCACACAAGATTCCCCTGAGCCTGAAACAAACGTTTATACGCCTAGATTTCCGTACCCTGTACTCATAGTCTGGTGAAAACGGCTCAGGAGCATGTGAAGGGTGGAACATGGACCTTCTATCACTCGCCCTCTCAGTCGGACTCCTATCCATGCTCGTCGTCGCCTACCTGATATGGTCGATCCTTAGGGAGCCGAAGGGCACCCCAGAGATGGTCGGCGTCGCCGACGCCATCGAGGAGGGCGCGAAGGCATTCATCAAGCGCCAGTACAGGACCATCGCCGTCGTGAGCGCCCTGGCGATGATCCCCATCGGCTTCTACTACAGGGACCCACGCGTCGTCGTCTCCTTCGCCGCCGGGGTCGCCCTCAGCATGCTCGCCGCCTACGTCGGCATGAGGGTCGCCGTCAAGGCTAACGTGAGGACGGCGAACGCGGTCAGGACCTCGGCCGCAAGGGCCTTCATGATAGCCTTCAGGGGCGGCGGAGTCATGGGTCTCCTCGTCACCGGGCTAAGCCTCATCGGCGTCAGCTCCCTCCTGTGGCTCTTCGGAGACCCAAACGTCATCATCGGCTTCGGCTTCGGCGCCAGCCTCGCCGCCCTCTTCGCCCAGCTCGGCGGGGGCATCTTCACCAAGGCCGCGGACATAGGCGCCGACCTCGTCGGGAAGATAGAGCACAGGATACCCGAGGACGACCCGCGTAACCCGGCCGTGATAGCGGACCAGGTCGGCGACAACGTCGGCGACTGCGCGGGCAGGGGCTCAGACCTATTCGAGTCGATAAGCGACGACTACATCACCGCGATGCTCCTCGGCTCCATCATCCTGAGCCCCATGGGAGTCGGCGCCCAGGTCTTCCCGCTGATGCTCGGCGCCGTCGGCATCCTCGCCACCGTGGTCGGCATATTCGTCACCAGGCAATGGGGCAGGCTGAAGCCCCTGATGTCCTTCAACGTCGGCCTCATAGTGACCGCTGCCCTCTGCGTCGTGGGCGCATACGCCTCCTCGGTCTACGTCCTCGACGATCTGGGGGTCTTCTACGCGGTGGTCAGCGGCCTCGTCGCCAGCCTCGCCGTCGGCCTCGTAGTCCAGTACTACATGGACATCAACGGGACGCCGATAAGGAAGGTCGCCGAGTCCTCCAGGTACGGCTCCGCCCTCAACATCATCACTGGCCTCGGCTACGCCCTCCAGAGCCCGTTCCTGCCATACGTCTTCGTCCTCGTCACCATCATCTTCGCCTACTACGTCACGGGCGGCTCCCTGTACGGCATAGTGGGGGCCAACCTGGGGACGGACCTAGCCATAGGCATCATCATGTCGAGCGACGCATTCGGCCCCATAAGCGACAACGCCTCGGGCATAGCCGAGATGGCGGGCGTGAAAACTAACATGGACGCCCTCGATGAGCTCGACGCGATGGGGAACACCACGAAGGCCTTCACCAAGGCGTTCGCCACCGCCAGCGGCACCTTCTCGACCCTCGTCATATTCACCACCTACAGCCAGATGGTAGGCCTCTCCTCCGTGCAGCTCGGCTTCGCGAGCCCCATCATAATCATCGGCCTCCTCATAGGCGGAGCCTTCCCCTTCCTCTTCTCCTCCCTGGCGGTCGGAGCCACGGCGAAGTCCGCGTACAAGATCGTAGACGAGGTCAGGAGGCAGTTCAAGGAGAGGCCCGGCATACTGGAGGGGAAGGAGAAGCCCGACTACGCCACCTGCGTCGACATAGCTACGAGGGACGCCCTGATCCAGATGGTGGCGCCCGGGCTGCTCGCCGTCGCCGCCCCTGTGGCTGTCGGCCTCCTCCTCGGCAAGTATTCCCTGGGGGCGATGCTCCTCGGCGGTCTGACTACCTCCGCCCTCCTCAGCCCCTTCTTCACATTCGGGGGAGGCATCTGGGACAACGCCAAGAAGCGGATCGAGAGGGATTTTTGGATGAAGGGGACGCCGACGCATGCTGCGGCCGTCACCGGCGACACCGTCGGGGACCCGCTGAAGGACGTGGCCGGGCCGAGCCTCAACATCTTCATGAAGCTGACGAACATGACGGCGCTCCTCATAGTGCCCTTCCTGCTATCCCTCTAGGCGCCTCGTGCGAATTCTTTTATCCCGCGCCCCCCCGATCGAGGGGAGCCGGTCTTGCTCGACGCCGTCCTCCTCCTCAAGCTGGGCCTGGCCCCCGCGCTCATCATCGCGGCGAGCCTCGCCGGGAACCGCTGGGGCCACACGGTGAGCGGGTGGATCGTCGGGTTACCCCTGACCTCGGCGCCCGTCATACTCATACTGGCCCTTGAGCAGGGCGGGGAGTTCGCGGCCTCTTCGGCGCAGGGCGCACTCATGGGGATCGTCTCCCTGTCGGCCTTCTCCCTGACCTTCAGCCTGCTCGCACTCGGGGCGGGGCGCGGCTGGCTCCCACCGATGGTCGTGGGGTGGGGCGTGTTTCTCGCCTCCTCGCTCATCCTAGAATACGCATCCTAGCCCCTCCTCCCGTCATTCGCTGGCGTGGTTGGTTGGCTGCTCCTCGTGGCGTGGCTGCTGCCGAAGCCGAAGACCCAGGCATCCCCGGCGGCATCGACGGGCACCGACATGCTGATCCGCGTGATGGCGGCCGAGTCACTCATCTTCGCCGTGACGGAGTTCGCCCCGAGCCTAGGCCCCCGCCTCAGCGGCCTGATCACGCCGTTCCCCATCTACACAAGCGTCCTCGCCGCCTCCATTCACATGAGGCAGGGCGCGGCCCAATCCGCTGAGTTCGTCCACGGAGCCACCGTAAGCTTGTTCACGCCTGCCGTCTTCTGGTTCATAGTCGGCTCGACCATCGCGGCCTGGGGCGTCGGCTTCGCATACGCCATCGCGATCTGCGCATCCCTCCTCTTGCACTGGCTCCTGCTGAAGGTTCTGAGGAGAGGTTCGCCTACTTGAGCCCCTTGAAGTGCTCCCACCCGCCGAAGGCGACCGGCTTCTCGACACCATCCTCCAGATAGGTTATCTTCCTCCCGGCTACGACCCTGCCGATCTCGATCAGCCTGGAGCCGGCGCCCTCAACGGCCCTCCTAGCCGCACCGATCCCGTCCGGCCTCATGGTGAACACGAGCTCGTACTCCTCTCCCCCGTACAGCGCGAGGTCCGCGGCGCTGAGGCCGTGGATTCGCGCGAACTCACGCGCCTCCTCCGCGACGGGGACGTGCTCGACCACGTATCCGAGGCCGCTGCTCCTGGACATGTCGTGGAGGCTGATGGCGAGGCCGTCGCTCGAGTCCATCGAGGAGGTCGCCGCCCCCGACGCCGCGAGGGCCACTCCGGCTTCGACCATTGCTTTCGGCATGTAGACCGAGTCCACGAGGGGCTTGCGGAGCCGTGCAGGCGCCTCGAGCCCCTCGATGAGCACCTTGAAGGCGGCGGCCGTCTTCCCGAAGGCCCCTGTGGTGGCGAGTATGTCTCCCGGCCTCGCGCCACCACGCCTCAGGAGGAGCCTCTCCTCCGCGAGGCCGTACGCCATCCCGGTGATGACGATGTCGCATGCCTCGCCTGTGTCGCCGCCGATGAAGTATGCGCCGTACTCCCTGGCGCCCGAGTCGAAGCCCCTGGCCATCTCCTCCGCCGCTTCGACGGGGAGGTCGCCGGGGGCGCCCAGGGCGGCCAGAAACGCCTGAGGCCTGACCCCCTTCGAGCCCAGGTCGCTGAAGTTCATCACCACCGCCTTCCTCGCGGCCTGGAAATAGGTCATGCCAGTCGGGACATCGGTCTTCCAGACCAACATATCCGTCTTGAGGACCGCCGCCCTGCCGTCTCCCAGGCTCACGGCGGAGGCGTCGTCCCAGAATGGAATAGGCATCCCCTTCATGGCCGTCATGTGCCTCATGAGGCGCTCTATGAGCGCGCGTTCGCCCACATCCGAGATGGTCGGCATGTTGGCCCCCAGTAAGATGGGGGATGGGACGGGGTTAAAACCTTTCAGGAACGCGGGTAAACGTCTTATACCCCGACGCTTTTTCGTATAGGATATTTGGTGAACGGGGATGCAGAAGCCTCTTGAGGATGTGAGGGTTCTCGACATGACCCACGTCTGGTTCGGCCCCTGGTGCACGATGATGCTGGCGGACATGGGGGCTGAGGTCATCAGGGTTGAACCCCCCTGGGGCGCCATAGACAGGATATCCGAGGGCATGCTCTTCGGCGGGGCCCCTTACACCTTCCACCACCTAAACCTGAACAAGAAGGACATCACCCTCAACCTGAAGTCGCCCGAGGGGAAGGAGATACTGAGGGGGCTCGTCAGGAAGTCCGACGTCCTGGTCCAGAACATGAGTGTCGGCTCCATCGAGAAGCTCGGCTTCGGGTATGAGGAGCTGAAGAAGCTCAAGCCTGACATCATCTACGCCGCCCTCAGCGGCTTCGGCCAGACCGGCCCGTACAAGAACAGGAACAGCTACGCGATGATCGCAGAGGCGATGAGCGGCCACACGAGGCTCACGGGCGACAACATAGACCCCAACGGGCCTCCGATAGAGATGGCCCAGGCATACGGCGACCTCGGCCCGGGCAGCCTCGCGTCCATGGCCATCCTGATGGCGCTGAGGTACAGGGACAAGACGGGGAAGGGGCAGATGATCGACGTCGCCCAGCTCGACTGCATGGTGGCCCTAAACACCGCCATAACTTGCTACACGCTCTCTGGAATGCTGAGCTGGGAGCTGAGAAAGAAGTACCCGACGGGCGGCGTCGGCGGCCTCTTCAAGGCGAAGGACGGCGGCTGGGTTAGGGTGGCGGCCTACTCGCCCTCGGCCATAGATAACATCAGGAGGCTGATGGGGGCCGAGGAGGTCGAGAACGACTTGGTGAAGAGCTGGGTCGCCGAGAGGACCAGGGACGAGGCGGTGCAGCAGCTCGTAGACGGGGACATAGGCGCGGCGCCCGTCTACCAGATCAACGAGACGGTGAAGGACCCCCACATCAAGGAGCGTGGCATGCTCGTCACCGTCGACCACCCGCTCGCCGGGAAGGTGACGACGGCCAACTTCCCGATAAAGTTCAGCCTGACGCCGGCGGAGATCAAGACGGCGGCCCCTCTGCTGGGCCAGGACACGAAGGAGATCCTATCTAAGCTCCTCGGATACACGGACGAGCAGATACAGGAGTTGGTGAACAAGGGCGTCATCGCCCCCGTCTAGCCGCCCACCAAATTTCTTAAGAATGGGCGCCTCCACCAATAGGACGCGTGTGCCCCGGTAGCTCAGCGGTCAGAGCGGCAGCCTCGTAAGTTGTAGGTCGCGGGTCCGAATCCCGCCCGGGGCTCCAACGACCTACAGGATGTCTTTCCTGATGACCCTTCTCGCGTAGGAGTAATTGAAAATGATATACGAGAAATATACTATCAGGTTGTTTAATACGATATACTCCTTACCTAAAAACAATAGGACAAGCATCGAAGATGCGGCTACCACCACGAAGGATAGCATGAAGACTTTTCGTGCGACCAACCAATCAGAGAGAGGAATAGTTATTTTCTTTATCTTCCATTGAGTTCTGGCGAGGTTTAGAAGAGGGAGGCACCCCACTATGAGGAAGGAGAGTAAAGTCTCTAAGTTATTATTGATATTACGTTCTGGGCTCCACTGTAGGATTATAATAGTGTAGAGGGCAATCATCCCTATCCCCGCTGCAGACGAGATGGCGAATAAACCAATGTTGCCTCTATACCTCTCCTCCTCTATTCTCAGCTGATCTGGCAGGGTGCCAAACCGTGGACACCACCCGAGGAAGTTGCCGAATAGATCGAGTACGCTCATGGTCACAGCCCCGGTATAAGCCTGGAGAAGAGCGAATGAGCCAGCTTCGAGGGCGGCAGGCTCCTCTCCTCCTCCGTGAGCTCGATCCCCCGCTCCCCGGCTTCGTCGATGAGGCGGCTCCTGCACCTGTCAGCCCACTCGCAGCCCGGGCAGTCAGGTTCCTCGTAGTGCCAGGTCTGGACGCCGTGCCTCCTTGAGAAGGTGATTATCACCCTATTCGAGTTCTGGGGGAGGACGCCGAGGAGGACGCCGTTCCTCGGGTCAACGTGCCTGACATCGACCATGTTCGCCTCCGCGGCGTGGCGGAGGGCGGCATCGACCTTACCCAGGGCGACGTTGAGGGCGTCGTAGGCGGCCTGCCTCGTCGCGTCTATCCGCCTGCCGATCTCGGCGAATGAGAGGCCGTCGCGGTGCATCTCCCAGATGTCGAGCTGCCGGCCCGTCAGGTAGGCAGAGTTCAACATAATATTCCATCAATACCAGAAATGTCAAGGATTTAAGCTTTACGTATATCTAGCTTGTTTCCAATACCTATTTTACGACCGGCCCTTTTCTTCATCTCGGTGTAAATCGTGATGAAGTACATCCTCCTGTTCACACTGACATCAGAGGGTCAGAAAACGCTGAAGGAGAAGGCCGAGAGGATCAAGGAGATCAACAAGGAGATCGAGGCCTTTGGTGTGAAGGTGCTCCGTCAGTACGCCGTCCTGGGTCATTATGACTTCGTGAACATCGTCGAGGCACCGGACAACGACATAATTTCCAAAATGAGCGTCGAGTTGGGCGGCAGGAGCACGATCAAGATACTGACAATGCCGGCGATCACCGTGGGGCAGACACACCCAAGAGCAGAAATATATTCAAAAGAATTCAAAGAGGGCGTTATTCTATCCTATGAATACGCGAGACATTTAATAGAAAGTGCCGAGATTCTACGAGATCAAGGAAAACATAGCCCAGCTAAGTTTTTGGCTCTCCATGCCACTGAAGAACTTGGCAAAGCGGCAATGCTCCTCGACGAGATTACACGAGAAAAACCTTGGATAACTGAAGAAAGATGGAACGATAAATATTATAGCCATAAACATAAATTTCGAAGAGTAAATTTGGCTATTCAAAAAAATGTAGTTGAAAGAGTTGAAGATGAAATAACCATTTCATGGGAGGACTCTAAGCCCACTAAAAAAGTTATTTCTGAAGGAGAACTAATGAAAAGATATGCCGAAGATGACTTAGAAAAGAAGTATAGAAGTTTATATGTTGATCATGGGTTAGTGGGAGGATTACGACGGTGGACTTCACCACTAACCTTGGTCGGATTTGATGCAGACTCGAATATTGAGATTGACTTTGCTATTGGTTGTTGTAAGGCAATTAAGAAAGAAGCAGAAAAACAGGGAATTACGCTAGAACTGGCCTAATTATAGTAACACATACGCGTGAAAAATCTTTTTTCTCTAACTAGATACAACCTTAGAGAATCATTTTCGAGAAAAGAACTGGATTTGATAGCTGCTCTCGTTCAGGATGCCTAGGCGATCCATTGTCTGCCTGAGGGTGGCCGCGTTTCCCTCGCTTAGCTCGAGGAGGGGCTTCCTTGGTTTACCCACGTTGGCGCCGACCATGTTGAGCGCCGCCTTGAGGGGAACAGGGTTGCTCTCGCTGTACATCATCCTGATGAGGGGCAGGAGCCTGTACAGGTGCTCCCTCGTCGTCAGGACGTCCTTGTAGCTCTCCCAGGGCTTGCTCAGCTCCGCGAACTCACGTGGGCAGAGGCCGCCCGTGACGTTGCTCGTCCCCTTGCCGCCCGAGGCCATCACGACGGGTATCAGCGCGTAGAAGGCGCAGTCGCAGCAGAGGACGTTGAACTCGCCGCGGGTCAGCTCCACGACCCTCATGACGCCGTATGGGTTGGGGCCGGCCTCCTTGACGGCGACGATGTTAGGGTGTTGGGCGAGCCTCGCTATCGTCTCGGGCTCCACGTTTACGCCTGCCCTCTCGGGGTTGTTGTAGATGACCAAGGGCAGGTCGACGGCGTCCGCGACGCCCTTGAAGTAGCCGTAGAGGGCACCCTGCGTCGGCTTGATGTACGGCGGCTGGACCATGAGGCCGCAGTCGACGCCCGCGTCCTTAGCGTACCTCGCGTTCTCTATGGTCTCCTTCGTCGACACGGCTGAGACGCCGCACATCACGGGTATCTTCCCGTTGGCCTCGTCGACTACCTCGTCGACGATCTTCTTCCTCTCCTCCTTCGTGAGGAGGATCGCCTCCCCGGTCGAGCCGAGGAGGAGGACGCCGTTGCTCCTGTTCTCGGCGTGGAAACGGACTAACCTGCGGAGAACCTCATAGTTGACCTCATCCGCTCCATCGAAGGGCGTCACGAGGGCGGGCCACGAGCCCTCGACGTTGTATCGCTTCAAACCGATCAGTCCGAGATAGGCGCTTATGCTAATAAGCTTCGCGAGGTGCCGGGAAACCTTGATAACCAGTATCAGCCGATCTCTGCTCCATGAAGGTTCTAGGTGTAGTCGGAGGCCCACGCAGCGCCGGTAACACAGTCAGGCTCGTGGAGGCCGTCCTCGAGGGGGCGAGGGAGGCTGGACGCGAGACCGTTCTGTTCAAGCTCGCCGAGTTAGACATCGGTCACATAGGGGACAGGGATGGGGAGGTCGCCTTCCCGGAGGACGACTTCGATAAGATGAAGCCCCACATAGAGTCCATGGGCGCCCTCGTCCTCGGCTCACCCATCTACTACGGCCAGCTCGACTCCAGGATGATGACGTTCATCAACCGCCTCTACTACTACAGCAGCTACTACAGCGAGGAGAACAGGCGAAGGCTCCCGAAAGGGGTGAGGGCAGTCAACGTCATCACATACGGCCAGGATGACCCCCACTACTACGACGATGTCCTCGAATGGGCGAAGGACATGGAGAAGGACTATGACATGAAGGGGATCAGGAGCCTAGTCGCCGAGGGGACCGGTGACAAGCCCGTCGAGTCACGGCCCAGGCTCCTGAACAGGGCGAGGGAGATCGGGCGAATGCTCTAGGTGGCCGATATGAAGGTCTTAGGCGTAGTCGGGGGCCCCCACAGGGAGGGGAACACGGTAAGGCTCGTCGAAGCCGTCCTGGAGGGCGCCAGGGAGGCGGGGCACGAGACGGTGCTCGTGAAGCTCGCCGACCTCGAGGTGCGCCACATCGAGGAGAAGGGTGGAAAGCTATACTACCCCGAGGACGACATGGCCAGGAAGCTCGGGCCGCACCTGGAGTCCATGGGCGCGCTCGTCCTCGGCACCCCGATCTACTACGACCACGTCGACAGCCGGATGAAGCAGTTCGTAGACCGCCTCCACTACTGGAGCAAGACCCACGGGGACGAGTACAGGAGGCGCTTCCCGGACGGGGTCAAGGTCGTCAACTGCATCACATGCGGCTGGGACGACCCGGAAGCCTACGACGAGGTCCTGGACTGGATGACCGAGAGGATGGAGCACTACTGGAGGATGAGGCACGTCGCGGACCTCAGGGCGGAGGGCACGGGCGGCAAGCCCGTTTCGTCGAGGAAGGATCTCCTCGAGAGGGCGCGGAGGTTAGGTAGAAGCCTCTAAGACACGAAATGCCATCGGTTCACGAGGCGCAACCTTTAGGAAGGCCTCGTCCTGACCTCGTAGCTAATCCTGGGCGCGTTCCTCATGGTGTTCCCGACGTAGCAGCGTCCAACCTCTTCTCTTAGACCCTCAAGCCGCCCATCGTCAAGCTCGGTTCCGACGTCGACTGTGATCTTGAAATCCAACGCCCTGCTCGGGTTTCCAGCGTTCTTCGTCTCAACCTCCAGCGCGAGGCTGGCTACGGCGATCTTCTGCCGCCTCAGGTAGGAGACGGCGTGGAAGGCGGAGCAGAGGCCCAGCGACACGGCCATCAGCCTCCCGGGCGACATACCCACGGGCTCACTCTTCTCGTCGATCCTGCCGGACAGGACCTCGAAGCCGTCGGCCTCCGCCCTGAACACGCCTCCATCAATCCTCGTGATCTTGACGCTCATACGAGATCAGGGGAGGTGTGGAGGAGCGGAATAAGTACATTACGGGGGGAAACGCGCTGCTCAGAGGCCTAGCCATGAATTTATCTCCCATGTAGCCATAATCTCAACCATGTCTCAAAGGAATACGACGATACTCACCGTCCTCTGCGTAGCCTCGGTCCTCTTCTCGGGGATCAACACCGCGCTGATCATAGGCAACCAGAACACCCAGCAGAGAGTCAACGAGGAGAACGCCGCGGCCCTCGTCGAGATTCAGCAGAGCCTCGACGCCATGAACGGCTCCCTGCAGGCCGGCCTGACCAAGCTACAGGGCGAGCTCGACGGCCTCGAGGGGCTATCGGACGCGCGGATATCGGCCCTCCAGGGACAGATAGAGGGGCTGAGACTGTCGCTCTCATCGAACCTCACCAGGATCAGGGACGAGCTCGGCTCCGACATCGACTCGCTGAGAGGCATCCTGGAGGAGCAAGGCAACCGGACCGCGGCGAACGTCTACCAGGCCGTCTACAAGTCGGTGGTCATGGTGAGGACCACCCTCGGCCAGGGTTCAGGCTTCGTCTACGACGACGAGGGCCACATTGTGACTAACTGGCACGTGGTCGAGGGGCAGAGGAGCGCCGATGTCGAGTTCTACGACGAGTCCTGGAGCAGCGCCGTGATCGTCGGAGTCGACCCATTCTCCGACTTGGCGGTGATAACGACCTCGAGGACGCCGGCCGGCGTAGGCCCACTCGTCCTCGGCAACTCCTCGCTCTGCAGCGTCGGGCAGGAGATCGTCGCCGTGGGAGCCCCATTCGGCCTCACAGGCAGCCTCTCCTTCGGCCACATCGCCCAGCTGAACAAACGCATCGAGGACTCGGAGACCCCCATCGTCGTCGACGTCATGCAGATCGACCTCTCGATCGCTCCCGGCAGCTCAGGGGGACCGCTCCTCGACATCGACGCCAGAGTCCTCGGCATAACCTCCTACGGCGCGGGGTACGGCATCAACTTCGCCATACCATCCAGCATCATCAGCCGGGTGGCATCCTCGATAGTGGAGAAGGGCTACTACCAGCACCCGTATATAGGCATCTCATCGACGGACCTCAACCATGACTCCATCGAGGAGCTCAGGGTCCAGAACGTCTCGCCGGACCAGACGGGGATGATGATCCTGGAGGTCCTGCCAGGCCTGCCAGCCGAGGAGGCTGGGCTGCAGGCAGCCGTCACAACCGTCGTCGGCGGCCAGACGGCATACATAGCCAGGGACATAATCATAGGGGTCGACGGGCGCGCGGTCCGGTCTAGGGAGGACTGGGCCGCCTACGTCGAGGAGTACGCCTCACCAGGCCGGCAGATGACGCTGAGGCTCTGGCGCTCGGGCACCGTGGCAGAGGTGACGGTGACGCCCACGGCCCGCCCCCAGTACTCGGGCTAGAAACCACCTTTTTTCTCGAAGGCTGAACAATTACCGCCTAGGCCTCTAGGCTAAACATATATTCTGCATCTAAAATATCATGTTGGAACGCCTCGATAGCTCAGCCTGGTTAGAGCGGCAGCCTTGTAAGCTGTAGGCCGCGGGTCCGAATCCCGCCCGAGGCTCCAATCCATCGAAGCCTGGTTTGTGTTGCCCCTTTTGCCTCCTGCGCGGGTTTCTCGACACCCTTCGACGCGTCCTTCGGCGCTGAGGAACCTTTAACAGCCTTAACCCCCTTCCGACGCGCCGTGACATCCCCGGCGGGTTTAATAGATGACTTTTTTCGAGACCTGGTCTTCGCCTTCGCCCTTTTCCTCGGCTTCTCCGCCTTCTCCTTGGCCACCCTCTTCGGCTTCTCTTCCTTGGACACCTCGACAGGGGGCCTGACGACGTCTACACGCTCGGGGTGGCTCGCCTTCACATGCTTCTTCATCCCGCCCTCAGAGTTGAACCCCTTGCCGCAGACGGGGCAGAGGACGGTGACTCCCAGGAGGTCGACCTCCTTCCCCAGGTAGCGTCTCCTGAACTGGTTCGAGAGGCGCTCGGCCTCGTCGTATGTCAGCCTCTTCTCCGACCTGATCACGATGCCGACGGTTATGTTGAATGAGTGGAAGTGGTCGTTGTCCCTGACCAGGCCGACCTCCCTGACCAGGCCCTTGAACTTCAGTTCGTCGGCGACCACCTTTCTCACCTTTCCCGCGAAGGAGGATTCCTACAAACTTGAGGGGGAGTCAAAGTTTAAAAGTATGTTCATTTTAAAAGTGATGATTTCTAAAAAATTGGATAAGCATGATTTATCATAAAAATGGATTATCATTCATTTTGAATGAAATTATACGTTCTTGTTATTAGTAGAGGTGAATTCGGGGGAATGGGGGCTAGCGCCTATAGGCGCCGTACCTCATGACCGCGCGGCCGACTGCGTTGTAGTTCTCGTATGGCATGTCCTGGAACACGGTGCAGCCTGGGCCTATGATGAAGCCCCCGCCCTCGGCTGCTTCGTCTATGGCCCTCTTCACCTGCTCCTCGACCTGCGCAGGCGTCCCCTTCCTCAGCGTCCCCTCATGGTCTAGGCCGCCGACGACGCAGAACCTGTCGCCGTAGAGCCTCTTCCCCTGGCCGACGGGGGTCCAGGAGTGGGCTGCCCAGTTGATGGCGGTGACGGGGTACTTCTTGAACCATCCCTCCTCGAACAGCCTCCTGGGGTCACCCTCCGGGGTGCTGCAGATGTGCATGAGCTTGATCGGGCAGTCGACGGCTTCGAGCACCCTCTTGTCGTAGCTGAGGGCGTACTCCTCGAGCTGGGGCTTCGTCAGCTCGGGCCATATCCTCCCCCCTCCGCCGATGCCGAAGAACATGCCCGATGCGCCGGCGTCGATGCAGGCCCTGGCGAAGTCGATAGTCGTCTCGGTTATCGTCTCGAGGCCCTGCCTGAGGGCGTCCTGGTTCTCCCTCATGTCATTCAGCACCCGGTCCGGCGTGGAGACGCCGTTCATCGCCTGGATTATGGGGCTGGGGATGGTGTAGATGAAGGGCATCCTGCGAAGGTCTCGGGCGAGTATCTCGTTGCAGCGGACGAACTCCCTCAGCTCCCTATTGGGGTTGAGTACCCAGAGCCTCCCCCAGTCTTCGGGCTCCTTGACGGCGACCTCGACCGTGGGCGCCTCCTCGTCGTTGTCCTGGAACCTGAAACTGCTCCCCCACTGCATCGCCATGAAGCGGTAGTAGGGCGTCACCTTGAGCAGGTCCATGGGGTAGTCCAGCTCCCTCAGGAGGGCCATGTGTGCCTTCGCGGACTCCTCGCCGTCCCTCGTCGACTTCTCCCAGCTGTAGCCGCTCAGCCACCTGCAGGCCGGGAAGTGGCCCCATAGGGCCCAGGGGACCCTGTCAGGCACCTCCCCGCGCATCGCGGCGAGGACCCTGTCGAACCTCTCTGACTCCAATGTGTTTCGGATCATGTCTGTGGCTTCGGGTTATAAGGGGCTTGGCCCATCGGTCCGTGGCTGTTCATAACGGAAAAAATTTTTTTTTTACAAGCTTGGGCAAGGTCTAAAAGCCGCGTATCCACGTAAGGTCTTGTTCCGGTGTTAGGGGTTGAAGTACAGGAGATTCGGCGGGCTGGACTGGAGGCCCTCGGCGCTCGGCTTCGGCGCGATGAGGCTGCCAATCATCGGGGGGGACGCGAGCAGGATCGACGAGCCCCTCGCCATAAGGATGATCAGGCACGCCATAGACAACGGCGTAAACTACGTCGACTCCGCCTACGGCTACCACAGGGGCAACAGCGAGGTCGCCGTCGGCAAGGCTCTGAGAGACGGCTACAGGGAGAGGGTCAGGCTCGCCACCAAGATGCCGACATACCTCGTGAACAGCGCCGCCGACATGGACAAGTACCTCGACGAGCAGCTCGGGAAGCTGCAGACCGACCACCTCGACTTCTACCTCCTCCACGGCCTGAACAAGGACAGGTGGCCAAGGGTCAGAGACGCCGGCGTCCTCGAATGGGCGGAGAAGGTGAAGGGGGAGGGCAAGATTAGGTATCTGGGCTTCAGCTTCCACGACGACTGCAGCCTCTTCCACGAGATCCTGAAGGACTCTGAACACTTCACCCTCTGCCAGATCCAGTACAATTACATGGACGAGGAGTACCAGGCAGGCACGAAGGGACTGAAGGAGGCGGCGGCCAAAGGGCTTGCAGTCGTGATCATGGAGCCCATCAAGGGCGGCAAGCTCGCCGTAACGCCACCACAGCAGGTCCAGAGCATCTGGGACGAGGCGAAGATCAAGCGCAAGCCGGCAGAATGGGCGCTCCGCTGGGTCTGGAACCACCCCGAGGTCAGCGTCGTCCTCAGCGGGATGAGCGAGATGTACCAGGTCGAGGAGAACCTCGCCTACGCCGACAGATCAGGCCCGAACGTCATGGAGCCGTGGGAGTTGGAGCTCATATCCAGGGTCAGGGAGGCGTACAGGAAGCTCGGGTTCGTCGGCTGCACCGCCTGCAGGTACTGCATGCCATGCCCCCAGGGCGTCGAGATACCGGACATCCTCGGACTATACAACGAGTACTACATGTCGGGGCAGAGCGACGAGGTCAAGAGGAAGTACCCGGAGAAGATCAAGCCAGAGGGACGCGCCGATAAGTGTGTCGCATGCGGCAGATGCGAGGAGCAGTGCCCCCAGCACCTCCCCATACGCAGGTTCATGGCCGAGATCCCCCGCGT
>Ga0172365_10000967_pt1 | contig 20253 bp, 17 predicted proteins | sample LakKivSesite48cm_FD_114535 | JGI IMG/M metagenome (GOLD analysis project Ga0172365, IMG submission 114535) | Sediment microbial communities from Lake Kivu, Rwanda - Sediment site 48cm | ecosystem: Environmental > Aquatic > Freshwater > Lake > Sediment | place: Rwanda: Western Province, Lake... | reverse complement strand
GGTCGATATCTTTATGCCAGCTGTGTTTCAGGTTACGGTGATAGTGTGTGATAGATGTGTTGATCATAATTTTCTTCATCCAGTTGATGAAAGACCCGGTTCCAGCATAATCCCTGATATTCGTGAATATCTTAACAAAACCTTCCTGCAGGATATCTTCAGCTTCATCACGCCTGTTGGAATAGCGGATGCACACTCCGAGTAAGACCGATACATACCTGTCAAAAAGGGCCTTCTGGGCTGTTCTATCTTTCCGGCAACATCCATCTATTATTTGTCTTTCATCTAGCATCTGCTTTCCAGGTATTATGACATCAGATCGTTCTGAATGGTTGCATTGGAGGTTGTAAAATTAATTTATTTTAACAATTTTTTCAATATAAAAGATTGTTTTTTAAATTGTTAGGACAGTTTGACATTTTTAAGTTATCTAACAATAAATGAAGAGTATTTCAAAAAAATGTTCTATTTTAAAAAACCTGTATAAACAGGAGTTTATTTTTTATAATAATATTGTTCATTTCTTTTACTCCACCAAACAGGTTGAGGTTCGCGCCTTTTCCGTCTTGCCATCCCACACTTGTACCTGAATTAAGATTGATCCGATGATATTAAAACCATGAATAAAGAATTAAGAACCAATAAATAGAAAAGTATCTTAAAAAATGTCTGGATTTTAAAAAATCTGTACAAAGAGAAAAAGGAAGTTATATTATTCAGGATTTTCTTATTTCATTTACAAATTGATTGAATAGATACAGTTTCTCAGTTATTATATTAAAAATAATTTCCAGGTCTATTTTTTCATATCGATGGACAATAAAATTCCTGAATTTGATCATGTCTGCATAATCTGTTGCATTTCCTAGAATATCTGATTCCTGAAGTTTTTTCATACTTAAGGCAGCACTGTTTTGCGGAGATATTTGTTTTAAAGCCAGGATTCTTTCTGCCACATCGATCATTGCTTCAATGGCTACCTGTAATGCTCTCTCGACCGCAAGTTGTAACATTGCATTTTCCTGGAGATACTGAAATGAATTTATTTTCCAGTTTTTAATAACATCAACCTTCTCCTCAATAACACGAAGCTTATTTTCAATAATCCCATTGTACTTCATAACCCCTGTATTCAAGTTGTTTTTTCATAAACCATCTTTGATCTTCGGATAATCGGCAGGTCAGGGAATAAAAATCCGCATAGACATCCATAGATTCATTGCGCACAAAAAGTAACTTCCCCCTAAGTGCTTCAAAAGCGATGAGTGGTCCGGCAGTATTAAGAATCGTCAGGTCGCAAGTACTCCCGGCAAGCGACTCTAACCTATCTATTATCCGCGGGATGAGAGTCATTATTGATACTTTCTTTTCCAGGTAAACAGCAATGTCTATATCTGAACCAGGCCTCAAAATTCCTTCCTTGGAGGAACCAAAAAGAAAAGCAAAGAGAATTTCAGGAAAGACATGGTTCAATTCCCGGGCGAGGTTTTCAATATTTATTTGCCGGGTCACAGGGTATCAATATTTTTTTAAAGTTACTAATAATTAATGATATGTAGATGCGTTGAAGCGTTGAAGCGGATAAGAGTGTAAGGGGAATAAGGTTTATGCATTTGTGTAAAAAATCTTTTAAGTCAAATGCCGTAAAATTCATTATATAAGTACGACAAATTTTGTACTATACTAAACTTGTCGTACTTTAAAACCTGGTCACTCTTTTAAATGGGAATTTATTAAAACTTTTACGATTCGTTCGGCTGCTTTGCCATCCCATTTTTCAGGGGTTGCTCCTTTTTTCCAGTTCCCCTCCACCATTTTCTTAAGCCAAGGAGCGATGGCTGAAGGCTCGGTGCCAATGAGCTCGTTGGTACCGATGGTGCATGTCTCGGGCCGTTCGGTGCTGTCACGAAGGGTGATGCAGGGCACACCAAGCACTGTGGTCTCTTCAGTTATGCCGCCGGAATCTGTGATCACGCCCCGTGCCTTCTTTACCAGGTAGTTGAACTCCAGGTAACCCATCGGTGGGACATAATGAATATTTTCGGGTTTCAGGTCGAGGCCATTCAATATCTCCTGTGTGCGGGGATGAACGGGGAAGATCACCGGGTATGGCGCTGATGAGCGGCTGATCTCACCAAGCAACTTTTTCAGATTTGACGGATCATCAACATTTGCCGGCCTGTGAAGTGTCAGCATAAGGTAGTTCTTTTCTTCCAGTCCCAATTCGTTCCATAATGCCGGTTCCCGAAGTCTGTCGAGATTGAACAGGAGTGTATCGATCATCACATTGCCTGCAAAATGAATGCGTTCGTCAGGTATACCTGACTTTCTCAGGTTTTCATTCGCTGTGATGCTGGTGGTAAAGAACAGATCAGCCAGGCTGTCAGTAACGATCCTGTTGATCTCCTCGGGCATCGTCATATCCCCGGAGCGAATGCCTGCTTCAACATGGGCAACAGGTATGCAAAGTTTTTTTGCTGTTATACTGCAGGCGAGGGTGGAATTTACATCTCCGACAACCATGACCAGGTCTGCAGGATTATTTATCAGTTCTTTTTCAAATGCAACCATTATTGCGGCTGTCTGAACGGCCTGTGATCCGCTGCCGGCTTCCAGATTTATGTGAGGCTCAGGGATATCCAGGTCATCAAAAAATGTTTTACTAAGGTTCGTGTCGTAATGCTGCCCGGTATGGACAAGCCTGTAATTAATGTCATGTCCTTCAGACCTGGCAGCTTCAATAGCCCTGATAATCGGGGCTATCTTCATGAAATTAGGCCGTGCGCCTGCAATAAGAGTTATCAGCATGGTTATATTATTTTCGGGTGCCCAATTGGGTGCCCAAAAATAACATTTTTAAAAGAATTTATTATTTGAATGTGTTATGCTATTAAATGAAATGTGAAACTGATTTTCAGAGTTCCCCGGCAAGATCAGAGGAAAATGTTTTTACATGCTTTCCAAGGGCAGCTTTTATTTTCGAAAGATTCAGATCATGCTCGAGAATCATTTTTGGCCAGACAGCATTATCAATGTCATCGAACCAGGAAAGGCTTTTTAGTGTATGCAGCAGATTGCGTTCGGTGTATTTAAGCGAATAAAAGGCCAGAATTTCCTTCAAGCTGTACTGTTTTAGAATAAAATAAATGTCTATAAAATCTTTAGCCCTTGTGCCATCACCAGAAATCGCATTTAATTTCATTGCAGCAATATCTTCAATAGAAAGCAGACGAACCCCTTCAATTATTACCGGTTTACCTGACAGCGGGTATTTATGTGCAATGAAATCCAGGTTTATGCCTGAGATAATGCCTTTTAAGGTATTAGCTGATGAGTACCTGAGGGAAAAATGATAATGGGTTTCAAGATATTCCAGCAACTGTTGGGTATCAAAATCATGCTGGGTGAATAAGTCAAGGTCATCTGATTTTCTGTGACCTAATTGTAATGCCAGAGCTGTTCCTCCAACCAGCCAGAAATCCTTCAGGATGCTTTCCTGCTGCAGTGTTCTTAATAATTCCAGTATGTCGTGTTCGATTGCCTCTTTGTGTAACATCTGAAATAAGTTTTAGGAATATCCAGAAATAGACTTGCCCAGGAAAGCGTTTTATTATCCAGGTTACCTGCCTTTACTATTTCCTTTTTAATGGTCGTCAGCCCGTAATAAGAGATGATCTCCTTCAGATCAGCCAGATCACCCAGGGTAAATACCCGTTCAATGATCAGACGTTTATTGCGGATATTATCAAAATGTTCCGGATCAACGTCCCAGAAAAGACTTTGCGGAAGATTGAGCGTGAAAGAGGAAGATTTCTTCATAGTATTACAAATTTATAGAAAATATATCGTTTTTCTTAACAGATACGAATCATGTACCGGCGTACCTGTCCCGGAAATGCTGACTTTCCTGTTGACTGAGGACATATCATTGAAAAAGAAGCAGATATTAACGATTCAGACAGCCTGAAACCATATCTGACAACCGAAGCCGTGAAATATTTTGGGTACAAAATGCAAATATTTTTATCTTAGGGATCACTAAAACCCAAAAGAAATGTTAGCCGATCTGATCAAAAAAAACCGTAGCTACAGGAGGTTTTTCCAGGATGTAGCCATAAGAACTGAAGACCTGAAGAATTTTGTAGAAATGGCCCGCCTGTCGGCCTCCGCCAGGAATATGCAGTCGCTGAAATACATTCTTTCAAACACTCCGGCGATGAGTGCCCGTATCTTTTCAACCCTTGCCTGGGCGGGCTACCTGAAGGACTGGCCGGGACCGTCAGAAGGGGAGAGGCCGGCAGCATACATCATTCAGATGAATGATACCAGCCTTAGCAAAAATTATTTATGCGATCATGGTATAGCGGCACAGAGCATACTGCTTGCGGCAGTCGAGAAAGGTTACGGAGGATGTATTGTCGCATCGGTGAAAATAAAGGAACTGTGTGGTATCCTTGAAATTCCCGCCCACCTGGAAGTCATCCAGGTGATAGCTCTAGGCAAACCTAAAGAGAAAGTGGTCATTGAGAAGGCAGGCAAAGACGGTGACATTAAATACTGGAGGGATGCCGACCAGGTGCATCATGTACCAAAAAGGTCGCTTAATGAACTCATTTATAAGATAGTATAGGTCTTCTGCAGGCTCGCGCTGACTCCGCTTCTGCAGAATCTTTGAGTCAATTATCATTGATCGAGTGCAAATTCTTTGATAATTATCCGGTGAAGTACAGGGGAATCCCCTTATGCGATGCACTTCGCAGACTAATATTTTTGAATTCCGGAACACAGGATTTTCACGGTATATCCGGATAATTGAAATGTTTCCTTAGGAATGACATATTATACTCAATTCATTAAGCAAATTTGCTCAATATATTGAGAAAAAAAATTTCACAAGGATTTTGCAAATTCGGATGCTGTACGAAACAGGAAGGGAAGTGCCGGATTGTGCGATACTGTACATCAGGTGTAACATAATCATACAACTACCAGGACAGTAAAGAATTTTACCGAAATGTATTTGTCTGGTATTAAATAACTTATACCGAATGGTATGTTAATTGTATAATTTATATGTTTTTCTCCCGGTCCTTTTCAGAAAATATGTTAAGAAATATACCCTTATTCCTCCTTGTAGGCTTCTTATTAGCCGGATCAATCGTCTCCGCCGCACCTGATAAAAAAATATGCAATACACTCAGGGTCGTATCGGAGGCTCCGGTAATTGATGGACTACCCGATGATCCTGCCTGGCAGAACCTCCCATGGGAGAAAGGTTTCATTCAGCACGAACCCTACGAGGGACGGGCACCTTCGCAGGAAACCGGGTTTAAGATACTTTATGACGACAACAACATCTATATTGCTTTCAGGGCATTCGATACCAGTCCTGACAGCATTGACCGCCGGCTCACACGGAAAGATGAATCCGATGGAGATATCGTCGCCATACAACTGGACAGCTATTTTGACCAGCGCACGGCCTTCACGTTCATGGTGAGTGCATCAGGTGTCAAGACTGACGGGATCTTTTCGAATGATGGTGAAAATGAAGATTACACATGGGATCCGATATGGTGGGTTAAAACATCCATTGATAGTGAAGGCTGGACGGCAGAGATGAAGATCCCGCTCAGCCAGTTACGGTTTGACAAAGAGGCAGAACAGGTCTGGGGATTACAGGTCGCACGCTTACTATTCCGGAAAGATGAACTGTCCCTCTGGCAGGATATACCACGCGACGCTCCAGGATGGGTTCATCAGTTCGGGGAACTGCATGGTATAAAAGGGATTTCCCCCAAAAGACAGGTCGAAATTGCTCCCTATGTCGTTGCCGGTACAGAACGTTTTAAGAAAGAAGAGGGAAATCCTTTTGCAACGGGTAAACTGAACAGGTTTAATGCCGGAGTGGATGGTAAGATTGGCATTACCAACAACATGATTGTCGATTTTACACTGAATCCGGATTTTGGACAGGTGGAAGCTGACCCCTCCCAGGTTAACCTGACTGCCTATGAGATTTTTTTCGAGGAGAAAAGGCCTTTTTTTATCGAAGGTAAAAATATATTTAATTCTCCTTTGAACTTTTTTGACGGTGGAGATCTGGCCTCCGAAAGCCTTTTCTATTCACGACGCATTGGCCGTGATCCTCAATACAGCCCGGATCTTCAGGTTAATGAATATGCTGACATGCCGGCCAGCACCTCTATCCTGGGAGCTGCCAAGCTGACAGGAAAGACGAAAAACGGACTGTCCATCGGTATACTTGAAAGCGTTACGGCAAGGGAAAAGGCTCAGATTGACAAGGAAGGGGAAAGAAGATTTGAAACCGTTGAGCCGCTGACAAACTATTCAATCACAAGGATCCAGAAAGATTTTAATAAAGGGAATACAATACTGGGTGGTGTACTGACCACAACGAACCGGGAAACAGGGGATACCGTGCTGGATTTTTTGCATGCTTCAGCTTATACCGGTGGATTGGATTTCACCCATAGCTGGAAAGAAAGAACCTACAGTTTTATGGTAAAAACTTTTTTCAGCACTGTAAGTGGTTCGCATGAAGCGCTTATTCGCACACAGGAATCATCAGCAAGATATTTTCAACGGCCTGATAATAATTATACAAAACTGGACTCTGGCCGGACATCCCTTTCGGGCCACGGAGGTACCATTGCATTAGGAAAGTTTGCCAACGGCCATTGGCGGTATGCCGGATTTTTTTTACTGGAAATCCCCCGGACTTGAACTGAATGATATCGGTTTTCTATCCAATACTGACTGGATTATGCAGGTTTTATGGGCCCAATACAGGATCTGGGAACCATTCAGCATTTTCAGGGAAATGAACCTTAATTTCAACGAGTGGACAATATATGATTTCGGGGGAAATCTTAATCAAAAGGGAGGGAATATCAATTTTGATATGCAATTCAAGAACTACTGGCAATTAAATGCGAGCTTCAATCCCCAGTTAACCGGGCGGTCGAATACCTCACTTCGCGGCGGTCCTTCCTTCCTGATACCTGGTAATATCAGTACTTCGCTGCAAATTGAATCCGATGACAGGAAGAAATTTACCTATGAGGCTTTTACCTCACAAAACTGGGGTGATGAACACTGCAGCAGAAACCAGGAATATGGTGTACACTTAACCTACAGGCCGTTCGATGCGCTTGACATCTGGTTGATCCCTTCCATAAGTCTGACAGACAGAAAGCTGCAGTATATTACGACCAAATCATTTGAACCTGATAACCAGTATATTTTCGGATCCCTTGACCAGAAAACCTTTGAGCTATCCTTCAGGTTGAATTTCAGCATAACACCAAACTTTACCCTGCAATACTGGGGACAGCCGTTTATATCGGTAGGGGAATACAGTAAATTTAAAAAGATTACTTCACCCCATGCTGAACAATATACTGACCGGTTCCATATTTTTGCTGCCAATGAAATAGCATGGGATGATCTGAATGATGTTTACCAGGTAACTGATGGACCGGGTCTGAGCTATTCTTTCGAAAATCCTGATTTCAAAGTAAAAGAATTCAAATCGAATTTTGTAGCCCGGTGGGAGTATGTACCCGGTTCAACTCTTTATATTGTCTGGTCGCAGGGAAGAAGCAGGAGCGATACTGACGGGGAATTTAATTTATCGAAAGATACGGAGGATATGTTTGATATATATCCTCATGATGTCTTCCTGATTAAGCTGTCGTACCGTTTTGGATTGTGATCGTTCAGGATTATACCAACATGCCATCAGCAAAGGCATGTATAATTAAAACTATACATCATTGGATTTGCTGAATTTTTCAGCAACAAAATCCCAGTTTATAACATTCCAGAAAGCTGCTATATAATCTGTCCTGCGGTTCTGATACTTCAGGTAATATGCATGCTCCCATACATCCAGCGTAAGGATAGGTGTGCCTTGCACTTCAGCAATATCCATAAGAGGATTATCCTGGTTTGGCGTGGAGCATATTTTCAGCTCGTTCCCCGATACCACCAGCCATGCCCATCCTGCTCCGAAACGGGTGGCAGCTGCATCCGAGAACGTTTCCTTGAATTTATCGAATGATCCGAAATTACTGTTTATAGCATCCATCAGGTCTCCCTGGGGCTGTCCTCCTCCGGTTGGAGACATTACCTTCCAGAAAAGCTTGTGGTTAAAGTAACCACCGCCGTTGTTCCTGATAGCAACAGGCAGGGTGGATATCTTTGCAAACATATCTTTTATTGCCCAATCAGCATATTCAGTGCCTGCGATGGCCTTGTTGAAATTTGCAGTATAAGCTGCATGATGCTTTGAATGGTGTATCTCCATCGTCATGGCATCTATATATGGCTCCAGCGCATTGTAAGCATAAGGAAGCTCGGGAAGGAGGAAGCGCTCACCCTGGAAACCGGCAAATCTGCGGGGCAGGGGCTTAAGTATTTTGCCTGCAAAACCCGAAGTTGCAGCCATCCCTGCGACACCAAGGAGGGCGGTCCTTTTTAAAAAGGTCCTTTTATCCATTTCTCTCAATTTGATTATTTACCGGCATAAAGTTAGAATAATATCCACTGAAACTGAATAATAATTCCAGTTTAACAGCTTTTTAAGAAGTAAGGGTGACAAAATATCGAATCCATCGGATCAAATCCATCGGATGAAACTCATCAAAAGAAATTCTTCGGAAGAAATTCTTCGGAAGAAATTTATCGGAAGAAATTCTTCGGAAGAAATTTGAAAATTCAATAATAAATTATACTTTAGTTCATTTAATGACTTTAGGTCATATATTAATTATAAGTTCAAAAAATATATAAAGGTCACAATTATGGGAATAACTGAAAGAAAAGAACGTGAAAAGGAACAACGCAGAAATGACATTATCGATGCCGCAGAACGTATTTTCTTTAAAAAGGGATTTGAAAATGCCACCATGGATGAGGTGGCAGAGGAAGCCGAACTGAGCAAGGGAACACTTTACCTTTATTTTAAAAGCAAGGAGGATATTCAGTTTGCATTATCAAGAAGGGGCGCCGATATGCTGGCTGAAATGATCAGGAAAAATCTGAGTCCGGATAAGTCCGGGTATAAGAACCTCCTGGAAATGGCTGAAGTGTTTACCGGGTTTTCAAAGAAATACAGCAATTATTTTAAGCTGTTCCTGTATTTCCAGACAAGCAACATGGATGACCTGAAGATTGACAAGGCTGCGGTGGAAAAGTACCTGACCGAGCAATCACCTCTTGCCAGGGTGAATGAATGTATAAGGAAAGGCATTAAAGACGGGTCACTCAGGGATGACATTTCTGTGGAGGTATTCGGTGCAACACTCTGGTCACAGATGATGGGAGTACTTGTGGTTATAGAAAACAAACGTGATCTGTATGGCATGTTCGGTGTAAAGGAAGAAGAAATACTTAAAACCCACCTGGAGCTGGTATCTCATGGCGGGCTGAAAAGAAGATAAGATCCGTTATCAGGCAAAGCTTTTTCAGGTAGCATCCGGCAATATTAATGAGACAAAAAATATTACATATGAAACGTCCGAATCTGATATTCTTATTATTAACCATACCCTGCGGACTGTTCCCACAAGGATCATTGCTTGATCAATATGTCCGCGAAGGGATCAGCAATAACCTTGCACTGAAGCAGAAGGAGCAAAACTATGAGAAAAGCCTCAAGGTACTTAGCGAGGCCCGGTCCTTATTCTATCCTGATATCAGCCTTTACGCCAGATACTCAATTGCCCGGGGGGGAAGGATAATTGAATTTCCGGCCGGGGATATGTTGAACCCGGTCTATCAAACGCTGAATTATCTTACACAGACAAGCTTGTTCCCGCAGATCGAGAACCAGGAGTTCAGGTTCCTCAGACCTACTGAACATGATACCAAAGTCAGCCTTATCCAGCCTATTTTTGATCCAAAAATCTTTTATAACCAGAAAATACGGGCAGACCTTATGAATGCCCAGCGAGCGGATGCTGATACATACCGCAGGACCCTGGTGGCAGAGATCAAATCGGCTTATTTTAACTACCTTAAGACATTACGTCTGTCGTCCCTGATGCAGGAAACCAGTAAGCTGCTGGCAGAGAACCTGAGGGTCAACCAGAGCCTGTATGACAACCAGAAGGTGACGATTGACAATATTTACCTTGCCAGGGCCGAGTTAAGCAAGCTTGACCAGCAGAGTGCCGAGATAGACAAGTCACAGCAGGTAGCTGCCTCATATTTCAATTTCCTGTTAAACAGGCCACTCGATTCAGCAATTATTGAGGACAGGTTTTATGACACTGCATTTGCAACTGTGGATGTTAAGGTTGCTGAACAATCTGCCCTGAACAACAGGGAAGAACTGTCCATGCTTGAAGACTATCTTTCAGCGGCCGAAAAAAATGTAAGCCTCAACAGATCACAGGCACTTCCCAGCATATACGGGGCCGTCGATTATGGTTTCCAGGGGGAACATTATCGTTTCACGGAAAAAGATGATTACCTGCTTGCATCGGTGGTGCTCAGGTGGAATATATCCCACGGTTTTCAGAACAGGGCCAGGATCAGTCAGGCACAGGTAGACCGGGAAATCAGGGAGACACAGATCCAGGAAGTGAAAAAGCAGATAAGTCTCGAAGTGATACAGGCATACTATGACCTGCAGGCATCGGAAAAATCAATACTGGCAGCAAAAGATGCAGCGAACAGTGCCACTGATGCTTTCAGGATGATCAGCAGGAAGTTCGGGGAAGGACAGGCCAGCCTGGTTGAGTATATCAGCGCACGAACTTCCATGACAGGAGCTGATGCAGCACTGATCATTTCAAAGTACGATTATCACATTAAATATGCCGAGTTTGAAAGGATCACAGGTTTGTATGTATTTTAAAACATCCTGACCGCCAATACACAGCACACAACAACGATTATCATTAAAGAACATACGAATAAACGACACATTAAAACCAGTGATATGAGACCATACAGAAGTATTTTATTGCTTGCCTGCAGTTTTGCAATGATATCCTCATGTAAACAGAAGGCACCCTCTGAAGAAGCCACAGAAGAAGATGTTCATGTAAAAACACAGGTAGTCAAAGAACAGGTTGTGTCGCTGCCTGTAAGGACCAGTGGCAGGCTTTCATCCAAGACCGAGATAAAACTCAGTTTTAAGACGGGAGGGATCATAGAAAAGATCTTTGTCGATGAGGGTCAGGTAGTCAGAAAGGATAAATTGCTTGCCAGGTTGAACCTGGAAGAGATCAGTTCACAGGTAAGACAGGCTGAACTTGCACTGCAGAAAGCACAGAGGGATTTTGCGAGGGCAGAAAACCTTTACAGGGACAGTGTCGCCACCCTTGAGCAGTACCAGAATGCCCGCACCGGGCTCGAGCTAGCCCAGGCAAACGCAAAGATTGCCAGGTTTAATCTTGAATATTCGGAGATCAGGGCGCCCTCAGACGGGAAAATCCTGAAGAAACTTGCTGAGGAGAACGAGATCACCGGTCCGGGGTACCCGGTACTGTTCTTTGCATCCACTGAAGCAAACTGGGTGGTACGTGTAAATCTCACAGACAAGGACATAGTCAGGGTAAATCTGCTTGATTCAGCAGGTGTGGTTTTTGATGCCTGGCCAGGCAGGTCTTTAATATGCCAGGTTTCTGAGACAGGCAAAGCAGCCGATCCATATACCGGTACATACGAAGTTGAGCTGACGATGCTTGAAAAACCTGATAATCTTACGTCAGGATTTATCGGGAAGGTGACCATTTTCCCTTCCGATACAACCAGTTATCCGGTGATACCCGTCGGAGCCCTGATTGATGGGAAGGGCAGTTCAGGCACGGTATATATTCTTAAAAACGATACAGCAGCCAGGAAGGATATCATGATTCATTCCATCACCGACGAGGGTATTGTTGTAGGTGAAGGATTAAAGGCAGGTGATGAAATCATTGTAGAAGGAGGGTCATTCATAAAAGAAGGTGTCAGGGTAAAAAAGAATTGAACCCGTATGCCGGATCATATGATACCGTATAAAAGTAACAGGACAGGATTGAAATGCTAAAAACCATTAAGCCATGAGACTTCCGAAGTTTGCCATTGACAATTACCACTTCACCATCACCATTGTTATCCTGTTGTTAGCCTGGGGTACAATCTCGTTCCTGACCATGCCTCGCACCGAAGATCCGCCGCTGCAGCTGCCCGGAGCAAGCGTGATCATCATCTACCCTGGTGGAACGCCGGCAGACCTTGAGGAACTGATCGCCTTGCCACTCGAGGAATCCATCAATGAGCTCGATGATATCAAACGTATGGAAACAACCATGCGGGATGGTATTGTTGTCACCAGTGTCGAGTTCACATTTGATACCGATCCTGAAAAAAAATTCGATGAGGTTGTACAGCAGGTGAACAGCATCCGTGCGAAACTTCCCGGGGACATTTACAGCGTTCAGGTGCTGCAGTGGACCAGCTCCGATGTTGTTATTCTGCAGCTTGCGCTCGTTTCAGAAAAGGGATCCTATGCATCGCTGGAGGATAAAGCCGGGGAGCTGAAGAAGAATATTGAAAGGGTAAACGGAATTAAATCGGTTGAGCTGCTGGCACTGCCCGCACAGGAGATACGGATATCGCTGGATATGGAAAAAATGGCGCAGATGAATATTACCCTCCAGCAGGTCAGCAATGCCATCATGAGTAATAATGCCAACATCCCGGGAGGTAACATCACACTGGGGCAGAAGGATTTTGGGATTAAAACCAGCGGATCCTATAAAGACCTTGATGAGATTCGCAACACTGTAGTCAGTTCCTATAACGGCAGGCTTATATATCTCGATAATATAGCTTCAGTACAATTTGATTATGAGGATGAGAAATATCTTGCCAGGTTTGATGGCAGCCGCTGCATGTTTATGGCAGTCAAGCAAAAGGCAGGGTATAACATATTTTCCATCAGGAAAGATTTACGGCCTGTACTGGACAAGGCCATATCCACACTCGGCAGCGGGATGGAGCTTGCTACTGTCTTTGACCAGTCTGAGAGTGTCGATAAACGGATCAACGGATTTCTGGGTGACATTCTCGAGGGTATTGTACTGGTTGGAATGGTAATTTTTCTATCGCTTGGTGTCAGGGCTTCAATCATCGTGATGTTTGCTATCCCTTCATCTATCTTGATAGGCCTTGGATTTACCGATATCTCGGGATTTGGATTACAGCAGATATCTATAGCAGGACTGGTGATTGCACTGGGAATGCTGGTGGATGATGCTATTGTCATTGTGCAAAATATTGAGCGTCTTATCGGGGAGGGAATGAAGAAAATAGATGCATCAATTTTCGGAACAGTCCAGCTCGGTTGGCCCGTCGTCAGCGCAACTATTACGACCATGCTGGCCTTTATACCGATCATGGCTATGCCCGACAAGGCAGGAAAATTCATTCAGAGTATGCCTATCACTATCATTTATACCATGGGAGCCTCGCTGATACTTGCGCTGACCATAACACCGTATTTATCGAATGTTTTCCTGAAGCCTCATGGTGCGGGTGATGTTCAGGACAGACGCATGAAGCTCTGGCTGAGAAGGTTCATCGAAGGTCCCTACCGTAAAATACTTGCTTTTGCCCTGCACAGGTCCACACTGTTGCTCCTGTTGGCAATAACAGCACTTGCAGGTGCAGGTCTTTTGTTCTCAGCTCTTAAGATCACTTTTTTCCCAAAGGCTGAAAAGCCGGAGTTCATGATCCGCATTAATACCTCTGAAGGTTCCAGCATTGATAAGGCAAATGAAGTCGCTATGTATGTCGAATCTGTGCTTGATACCATTCCTGATGTGAAGCATTATACTGCCAATGTGGGACACGGCAATCCGCGGATTTATTATAATATCTTCCCGAAACTCGATGATAAAAGTTTTGCTGAAATATATGTCGAACTGAAGGAATACAATGTAAAAAAGTTCGATGCTTTGGTCACACGTCTCAGGAAGTTTTTTTCGGAGTACCCGGGTGCACGTATCAATATAAAAGAGTTTGAACAGGGAGCACCGATTGAAGCACCTCTTACCATTAAGCTGACAGGCAAAGAGATCCCGGTATTAAAAAAGATCTCTGCAGATGTGGAAGGATTCGTCAGATCTGTTGACGGTCCGGTAAATATTGATAACCAGCTGAATAAAGTCAGTACCGATCTGTACTTCAATATTAACCGTGATAAAGCAAGTATGCTGGGTGTACCCCTGGTGGAAATTGACCGTACGATCAGAACCAGTATCACAGGAGCGACAATATCGAAATTCAGGGATCTTGAAGGGAAGGAATACAACATTGTACTGCGTTTGCCTTTCAAGGGAAACATACGCATGGAAGATCTGGACAAGATTTATGTGACTTCGCTGACAGGACGGGCCATACCCTTAAAGCAGCTGGCTTCTATCGAGCTGAAGGAAGGTCCTGGGATCATCACTCATTTTGACATGGACCGTAATGCGACGATTACAGCTGATGTAAAGAAGAATTATTCACTCGATATGATAATTTCCCGGCTGGAGCAAAAGATGAGCAGCTACCCGTGGCCTGAGGGCTATACCTATACTTTTACCGGTGAGAAAGAGAGCCGTGAGGAAAGCTTTGGAGGCATTTTCCGGGCAGCCATTTTTGCCCTGATAGCTATCTTTGCCGTGCTGGTCCTGCAGTTTAAATCGTTTATCCAGCCGCTCATAATTTTTACTGCCATTCCTTTTGCGGGTATCGGTGCGACACTGGGGTTGTTCCTTACGGGTAATTCATTCTCATTTACCGCCGGAATAGGTATGACAAGCCTTATCGGGATAGTAGTTAAAAACTCGATAGTACTTGTGGATTTTACAAATAAGCTGGTTGAAGAAGGTAAAGATATAGTTACCGCGGTGAAGATGGCTGGTGAAATAAGGTTCACGCCGATAATTCTGACGACACTAACGACTGTCGGAGGTTTACTGCCGCTAACCGTGCAGGGTGGCACCCTGTGGGCTCCGATGGGCTGGACAATCATCGGGGGCCTGCTGGTATCCACCATGCTGACACTGATAGTGGTTCCGGTGTTGTACAAGCTTATGACGAGGAAGTAAAATTAGTGTCTCAGCTATTTCCTCTGTCGTACGCGGTTAAAGGAAAGTGAACGGAGGATCCAGTCAGGAAGGGCTTTTTCAGGTTTTCTTTTCCGGAGGTTGAGGTACCAGCCTAACTTTTTGATTACCGGTATTTTATGTGTTTCCACAAATTCAATCAGCGTGCCGTCAGGATCTTCAATATAAGAGAACTGTCCTGCAGCTTCACCCATATCAAAGCTGTTCTCATGTTTGCGGCTTGAATCTACAGTAAAAGGGAATCCTTTTGCTTCACACTCAGTCCTTAAAAGTTCCATCCCGGTGACATCATAACACAGGTGAATGAAACCCGGATCACCCCACTGCCGGCCTTCGAAGATCTTTTTCGGCTGACGGTCGATCACCTGCACCAGTTCAATACGGCTGGGTCCGAACAAACGGCTGAACTTACCCCTCCAGGTGGGGCTGCTTGCCAGCAAAATCCTCCTGAAGTGGTTGCTCCCTCCTGGAAGACCGGCAAAATCATTGAAGCGGTCCTCCACATCATAAATAACCCTGTCATAACCCAGTATGCCGCTGTAAACCTTCAAAGCCCTGTTGATGTTCGATACACCGATCAGCGCACCATATGTGGCACCGGTGAGTTTATTATCCTCCATAAACCAGGAGTTGCCATTGATCACCTGGAACAGATTGTCATAAGGATCTGTTACAAAGAAATGTTCCGTCCCGGCGGGATCAGTATGTATCTGGCTGATATTCAGATTTTTGGATTGGAAGCGTGCATGGGTGGCATTTACATCCTTACTCTTGATCTTGGCTGCGTTGATCCCCAGGTCACCCAGGCTGATCCTGAATTTTGGAAAAAGAGGAACCCTCTTGGTATATTGCCATATCTCGAAGCCACCACCGCCCTGGAGGTTCAGGGCCAGTGCAGCATGCCTTTCCTGTGGCTTGCCACCCGTATAGGGGAGCATCAGCTCGGCAGTAGCCTTTTCCTCGAATATCCGGACATCCATTCCGAATTGCTCGTGGTACCATTTCCATGCTTCCCGGAGGTTGGTAACTCCTATACCTATCTGCTGGATACCACTGATTATTTTTTCCCTTAATTCTCCCTTGCCTAATTCCATCTGTTATTTTAAATACTAATACGAATATACAACTTAAAATCCGGATAATCGACCTTATATTAAAACATGTTGTCTTAGCCTCACAGGTTTTGGTTTTCATGTATCGCTGACAGGTGATCATTACTGATACTCTTCATAACATCAATGATCTCATTCCTCATGTTCAGCAGTGATGGTATTGTCGACCCGCCTCGCCGGCCGTTCAACCTGAATTTCCATAGAGCCCTTAGCTTTTTCCAGCCTAAATAATATGTATATGCCAGCCATCCTGACAAGGGGAGGCTTGCAAGGTACACCAGGGATGCTTGCCAGCTGCCTGCCAGCAGGGCAAAGATGCCTGACTGTATAAGGTACATTATCGGAAACAGGAAGATTCCTATTACCATTTTCACGGAACTGTGAAACTGCACGTCCTTGATCTTTCCTGTTACCAGCAGAGGCAGTTTCCAGGGAATGATATTATTTATCCATCCATAAATAAAGACAGGAAGCATAAGGAGCATTGGGAGGCTGAGTAATAGCAAGCCTGCAACTGACATCCCCCGGTGAGCAAACACCCAGTCACGGATATTAAGCCTGTCGATTCCTGCCATGTATTCACTGACCGTCCTGTCAAGAGCGGCTATGCGTTCCGGCTGCTGTTCCAGGCATTGGTTGAGCATAGCTATCATTTGCTTGTCCGCAACGAACCTGCTGTAGAGATCCGCCTCCCTGATTCCGGCCAGCTCTCTCATGTTCCTGTTAAAGATAACCCTGAGAGCAAGAAATGTATTATAATAGGTTTCGGTCTGGATATCGATCATGTACCTGCGCATCTCATTGGCAAGCACATCGCGGAAAATATTGATCCCTTTGGCGCCATCTTCATGGTAATGCTGAAAATATTTACCTACCGACACAGGATGACCGTAAATGATAAGGATCTTTGACCCGAAATTTGAGTAGTGTGAATAATCAATACCTACCGGCACGATCTGTACTCCTTCCCCGGTTTCATATTTTTCCTGTGCCCTGAAGGCTATACGGAAAATACCCTTAACCAGCATCCGCAACCTCCTTTTATCTCCATGGTTCCCTTCGGGCATGATGCCGAAAGGACACTTACCCCTGTCGAGCACGTCTATGGCTTTCTGAAATATTTCCTCATTTTTCGACATTTCACCTACCCCATCGCGGATACGGTATATCGGATATATCTTGAATAAGTGAAAAATGCGGGCCAGGACAGGATTCTTAAAAACATCTGCACGGGCAACAAATACCACATCATGACCGCTTGTGTATAAGACGGCCAGGGCATCCATCAGTGCGTTCTGATGGTTGGGGGCAAATATGACAGGAACCCCTTTCGGGATCCTCTCGCGGAATTTCACCTGAATCGTGCGGTAAAAGATACGGTAGCACAGAGAGGTATAAAACTTGAACGAGGTATACCTGAAAGACCACCTGTCAATAGGCTTTTCCTTCATAATTATATGATTCTGCATCAGTTGCAGAACAGAAATTAAGATCTGTGATTCGGGAATGTGATTTTATGCGCCCGCAAAATAAAAAAAAAACCTAATAAAGCAATAACGATACTGCCATACCTATGACTGTGACAGTAAAGAACTGATAATCCCTTGGCAATTTTCCTATTGAGGACGTCTAAGGATTCTGATGGGAGCTGCACCCGGCAGATTATTCTAAGTGGCACCGGAAACACATGGCACCCTGCGGAAAGTGCTGACCGGGCAAATCTATTCAACCAGCCAACATACCTGTTACACGGCGAACTTTACCCTGAAGGTTGTAATCATAAAAAACCGTATTTTTAAATTTTTATTACGGGAATATTTGATGCTTTTCTGTATCCTTGTGGTAATCTATAATTATTTTAGGATGGAAGTGCCTGTAACACAATTAAATGATAATTTCTTCAGGGCAATAGGTGATGAATCAATGCTGATAACCGCTGGTACGAAAGATCATTTTAACACAATGACTGCCAGCTGGGGTACCTGTGGCGTACTGTGGAATATGCCGGTAGCGATCTGCTTTGTAAGGCCGCAGCGTTATACTTTTCAGTTCATGGAAAAGCATGGTTTTTTTACCCTGTCCTTCCTGGGGGAGGAGCATATGGATATTATGCAATTTTGCGGGTCGTATTCGGGAAGGGATGTTGACAAGATCGCCACGACAGGCTTGAAGCCCCTGGTGACAAAGACAGGTAATATCTATTTTGAGCAGGCAAGACTGGTGCTGGAATGCAGGAAAATATATGCTGACCGGATTAACCCCGACCGGTTCATTATTCCTGAAATAAAAGATTCTATCTATCCTGCAAGAGACTACCATAAGTTTTATATTGGTGAAATTATTTCCTGCCTGGTGAAGGATTGAGCATGGGGAAGCTATTTGTATCATACATGGATACTCCTGTTGGATTGATTAAAGTCATCGCCGATCCGGAAAATGTGGTGTCTGTGATTTACCCCGGCAGGAGGAGTGATGATGAAGATCCGAATGAACTGACTAAAAACTGCGTCAGCCAGTTACAGGAATATTTTGCAGGCTCGCGAAAAGTATTTGACATTCCCATAAGAGCTAAAGGTTCTGAATTCCAGGTGAGAGTATGGGAGGAACTGATGGCAGTGCCGTTTGGGACCTGCACTACCTACGTTGACCTTGCCAGGAAACTGGGTGACACAAAGTTTACAAGGGCTGTCGGATTGGCAAATGCCCGTAACAGGATCAATATCCTTGTTCCATGTCACAGGGTGATAAGCCGGGATGGCCGCCTGACAGGCTATTCGGGAGGCTTGTGGCGAAAAGGCTGGCTGTTAAAACATGAACGTATGGTTGCCGGACTGACCCATCAGCTTGACTTGTTTGATGATTCATCTCCTTGATAAATTCCATCCGATGGATCCGATCCGATGGATCCGATCCGATGGATTTGATCCGATGAAAATGATCCGATGAGTTTCATCCGATGAAAATGATCCGATGAAATTTGATCCGATGAAATTTGATCCGATGAAATTTGATCCGATGAAATTCTTCCGAAGAATTTTATCCGATAAAATATTTGATCAGATAATTCGTGAATCGCAATAATTGTTTAACAAAAAGATTCTCATATGAAAAACAAAATGATGATTGCATTATTGCTGCTCGTATCAGCGACAATTTATTCGCAGGAGGCAGCAAAAGACACTTCCTACTGGAAATCGGGAGGGACAGTAACTTTGACTTTCAGTCAGGTAGGGCTGACCAACTGGGCTGCAGGGGGTGAAAACTCTGTTTCAGCGAACGCAATGGCCAATCTCTTCCTCAATTACAACAAGGAACGGGCAAGCTGGGAGAATTTCCTGGGAATGGCCTATGGCCTGATGCAACAGGGAAGTGATATTCTTAAGAAAACAGATGATAAGTTCGAGTTCTTTTCCAAGTTCGGTTACCTGGCAGTGAATAAATGGTATTATACCATACTCGCAGGATTTAACACCCAGTTTGCCGACGGGTATAATTATCCTAATGATTCAGTACCCATCTCCAGGTTCCTGGCTCCGGGCTATTTCAACCTGTCCGTAGGGATGGATTATAAACCATCAGCGTTTTTTAACCTGTACATTGCCCCTGTCTCGGGGAAAGTCACCATAGTGAATGATGAAACCCTTTCAGCGGCAGGCGCTTTTGGCGTTGATAAGGGCAAAACAACAAGGAATGAGTTCGGTGGTTTTCTCAAGGCCATGTACACCAAGGATGTCATGAAAAATGTGAACCTGCTGACAAAACTCGACCTGTTCTCAAACTATCTTAAAAATCCGCAGTATGTTGACGTTAGCTGGGAGGTTACACTAACCATGAGTGTAAATAAGTGGTTAACCGCCAATATCCATACACACCTGCTTTATGACGAGGATATCAAATTCCCGGAATATGACGATATGGGGAACATGGTCGATGAAAAATCAAAAGTCCAGTTTAAGGAAGTGCTCGGAGCAGGCGTTTCCTTTAAGTTTTAATTCCACCTTCGC